>Ga0302139_10000526_pt1 | contig 18169 bp, 13 predicted proteins | sample CBN3_331_MG_FD_203104 | JGI IMG/M metagenome (GOLD analysis project Ga0302139, IMG submission 203104) | Marine microbial communities from Western Arctic Ocean, Canada - CBN3_33.1 | ecosystem: Environmental > Aquatic > Marine > Oceanic | place: Canada: Western Arctic Ocean | collected 2017-09-15 | reverse complement strand
GGCCGGTCTTCACAAAGGACACCGTTTACTACGGCAACAAGTCGGGCGTTTTCTCAACCGACTTGGTGAATTCGAAAATTGTCGACACGAAAGATCGTCGCGGCAAAATTGTTAAGAAGGCCGTGCATCCCGAACGCTGGCGGCTTTCATCAGCCAACTTGCATGGCAAGGCGTTACCCAAACCGCTCGCCGACTTGTCGATTCGCATCGATGTGAAAGCGGATGCGCGATTGTTCGGCCATCAAGGAAATCAACTTTTCGCAATCGACCTGCCGGCTGATCACGCCGCTCCCCAGGGGGCATTCTGGACCGATACGGTTGATGGCGACATCTCGTCGATGCTGGTCGCCGACAACAAACTGTTCGTCGTCACACGAGAAGGCGGAATTCATTGTTTCGCCAAGACGAAGTCAGAGCCAATCGCTCATAAGACTTCCGCAACTCCCATCGCGTTACAGGACGATCGTTGGTCAACCAGAGCGGCCGCGATGCTGGCTCAAGCTGGAACGAAAAGCGGTATCGCCGTGGTACTGGGTGTCGGCAGCGGGCGACTGATCGACGAACTGGTGACCCAATCGCAACTGCAGCTGATTTTGATCGACGCCGACCACAAGAAGGTCGACGCCCTGCGAAACCGCTACGTTGCGGCCGGGCTGTATGGAACGCGACTTGTCGCTCAGCCCGGAAACCCGGCGACGTTCGTGCTGCCACCCTATTTGGCGAACCTGGTGACATCGGAAGACATCTCTGCGGCCGGTTTTTCACAGGCGGGGCTTTTCGCCCAGCGAGTCTATCCGGTGCTGCGACCATACGGCGGCGTGACGATGTTCCAGTCAGCTGATAACGGTGAAGGTCTCCTTCGTGTTGTGAAAACGCTGAATCTTCCCAAAGCCGAAGTGAAAGCTCAGAACGGGCTTGTGGTCTTGCGACGTGTCGGCGCGTTACAGGGGGCAGCCAACTGGACCCACGAGTACGGCAACCCATCCAACTCTCTGATGTCGCAAGACAAATTGGTCAAAGCACCGTTGGGCGTGTTGTGGTTCGGCGGCCCGGCCTCCAGCGGGGACTTGTTCTACAACCGTCACTATTGGGGCCCCAGCATGGCAGTTGTGGGCGGGCGAATGTTTATTCAGGGGCCGGGCAAGATGACGGCCGTCGATGTCTACACGGGCCGCATTCTCTGGCAAACCCCGATCAAACAAGAGAAGGAAAATAATCCTGATCGTGCCGGTAACGATTTTGAACGTGTTCTCGCCGGCTTCCATTTTTTGGTTGTGGAAGACGGGATGTACATCGCGAATCGCAAGTCGTGTCTACGACTCGACCCGGCAACCGGAAAACTGCTGGCCACGTTCACACTCCCCGACAAGGAAGCCGAGTGGGGCCGGATTCGGGTTTGGAAAGAGACGCTGATCGTCAACTCTTATCGCGACGTGAAAGGCAAAGGCAAACTGCCGACCGACCTGGTTGCGATGGATCGGCGTAACGGAAAAGTGCTCTGGAAGAAGACGTCGACCGAGAGCTTCCCGTTCGTCGCAGTCGGCAACGGCAAGGTGTACGCCATCGATGGCTATCTGGAAAAAATTTACACCGCCTGGAAACGTCGCGGATTAGTTCCCCAAACCGGTTCGATTCTTTACGTGAAGGCGTTCGATGCCCGTACGGGCAAAGTGGTTTGGGAACGCACGACCGAGCGGGTTGTGACTTGGCTGGCGTATTCCGCCGCGTACGATGTTCTCGTGACGTCGAACAAGAAAGGACTAGACGGAATTCGTGGTTCCGACGGCAAGGAATTGTGGCAGAAGACGGCTGAAGGACGCGGGTTTCGCGGTCATCCGGAAAACCTCTGGGACAAGGTGATCCTCTGGAAAGACCGCATTCTCGATCAACGCGGACCGGGTGCAGCCTACGACTTAAAAACAGGCAAGGCCATTACGCGGATCGACCCGATCACCAAGAAGCCGGTTGCGTGGAATTTCACCAAGTCGGGCCATCACTGCAATTACGCCATTGCCAGCACGCACTTGATGACGTTCCGCGCTGCGGATGCAGGATTCACCGACATCAAATCGGGAACGACCGGCCGGCTGAAAGGGTTCCGTTCCGGTTGTCGTAACAGCTTGATTCCCGCCGACGGCGTGCTCAACGCACCGAATTTCGCCCACGGTTGTTCCTGCGGTTACTCGCTGTTCACGTCGCTGGCCTTGGTACATTTGCCCAAGACCGAGTTGTGGACGTACAGCGCATTGGCCGCCTCAACCGGGCCGGTCGAGCGATTGGGAATCAACCTTGGTGCGCCTGGAGATCGCATGGCCGAAGATGGCACACTCTGGCTCGATTATCCGAACGTGGGCGGCTCTTCTCCAGGACACGCCGTCACGGTGGCGGGGAAATCTCCGCGCTACTTCCGACATCATTCCGCACTCGTGGAAGGCGACGGTCCGACTTGGATTGCCGCATCGGGTGTCGAAGGCGCGACCAGCGTGAAAGTCGCGCTGGGCAAGCCGGAAGCCGGCAAGTCGAAACGCTACACCGTGAGATTGTTCTTCGCTGAGCCGGATGAAATGAACACGGGCGAGCGAGTCTTCGGTGTGTCGTTACAGGGTCGCGAAGTCCTCTCGAAATTCGATGTCTCCAAAGTCGCGGGCGGATCGCGACGCATCGTCGTGCGGACGTTCAAGGACGTCGATGCTGTCGACACGCTCGACACGCTCGACATCACGCTCACGGCTATCAAAGGGAAACCAATTCTCTGCGGTGTGGAAGTGATCGCGGCTGCCGAGTAGTTGCTCGTCTGTGAAACGTTGTGGCGCAAAACAAGACCGGGGCAACGTGGGTTGCCCCGGTCTTTTGCGTTTGGTATTCGCTGTCGAACGACTGTTATGCAGCGTTCAATCGCGGCCTTGAAGAATCATCACCAGTCGCAGCACGTACCAGAACAGCATGGCGACGGATGCGAACAGTTCCAGCGATGCTCCGACGTGCTGATCGGTGCGGTAGTGATGCACAACGTTCGACGTGTCGTACAGGATGTATCCGCTGAGCAACACGATCATCGCTGAAACGAACACGATCCCCAGCGAGAAGCCCCAGATCATCGAGGCGAAGACGAAGCCCATCGCGCCGATGCCGCCCAGCCAGAGGAAGTTTCGCAGAAACGAAAAGTCGGCCTTAGTCAGCATGACCACCGCACTCAGGCCGCAGAAGATGGTGGCGGTCAACATGCCGGCTTGCGGAATGATGTTCTCGCCCATCGTACTGGCGACCATCAATATCGGCACGAAGATGATGGCCTGCATCAGCGTGTAGAGAAACAGCCCTGCGTATTGCTTAGCGGGGCTGATCGCCGTGTGTGCCCAACTTCGTGCGACCCAACTGACAACCATGAAGGCGATCAACGCTAACCACCAGTTGCCCATCAACAACCCCATTAGCGGGTTGCAAATCGCCGGCGTACTCAGAAATACCGCCGTCAGCCCGACGAAGCTGAGAATCGCCCCCAGCAAGTGCAGATAGGTTCGCCGGATGAAGGCCACCCGTTCATCAACGGCAGCGTCTGCGGCGAATCCACCGTAGGTTTCGTAGTTCTGGGCGTAGCTCATCGAATCAACTCCTGTCGGCGTTTGTAAAGCTGGGTGGCGAAGGACCGTTCCTTCGGGGGACAGTGTGGCAGGTCGGGTGGCCAAATGCGAGCAGTATTCCCACTTGCGACAACTCGGCCCTCTTCTCGATAGAATATCACCCACTACAAGAAGTGTCGCCAGGGTCCATCCCTTTCCGTATCGGAAGAGAAAGATATTCACCATGAAACTCATCGACCGTCTCCTCATTTGTTCCCTGATCGTTACGGCGATCGTTGGATTTCGCATGCTCGATGCGGCTGACGATCGTGTGACTGCGGTCGCCCCAGTTACAGTTGCCGCGACCATCGTACCGACGGCGGCAGCGCCGGAAGATGATGGGAAGTTGCGGATTATCGCGTTCGGTGCACATCCGGATGATGCCGAGTACAAGAACGGCGGGACGGTCGCGAAGTGGGCCGCGTTGGGGCATCACGTCAAATTGGTCTCGGTGACCAACGGAGATATCGGCCATTGGAACATGGCCGGCGGCGCGCTGGCGAAACGCCGGACAGCCGAATCGAAGGCGGCCAGCAAACTGCTCGGTGTGACGTCGCAAGTGCTCGACATCCACGACGGCGAACTGCTGCCGACACTCGAAAACCGCAGAACCATCACACGGCTTATCCGCGAGTGGAAAGCCGACATCGTCATCGCACACCGCCCGTGGGATTATCACCCTGACCATCGCTACGTCGGCGTGCTCGTGCAAGATGCGGCCTTCATGGTGACGGTTCCTTACTTCTGCCCCGACACACCGCACCTGAAACGTAACCCGGTGTTCCTGTATTCCTCAGACGGATTCCAAAAACCGTACCCGTTCGATCCCGACGTTGTGGTGGCCGTCGACGACGTCATGGAGCAGAAAGTCGTCGCGATTAGCGAGCTTGTCTCGCAGGCCTATGAAGGAGGAGCCGGGGGCAGCCAAGAGCATGTTGAAACACGTGTTCCACCGGCCCGCGATGCCAAAGGGCGACTGGCCTGGTTGCGAGAACGCTGGCAACGACGGCAGTCCAACGTTGCCAACCGCTACCGTGACGGGCTGGTCCGTATGTACGGGGAAGAACGCGGCAAGGCGGTCAAGTACGCCGAAGCGTTCGAAGTCTGCGAGTACGGCCGGCGACCGAACCAAGCCGAATTGCGCAAGCTCTTCCCGTTCTTTGACTAGCGTTTGGCAGGCTTCTTCTTCCGATCTCGCCGAACGTTCGGGAAGTTCTCGTGGGAGTACTCCCCGCCCAACTTGTCACGCAGTTCGTCGCAGCGTTTCCGCATCATCGCCAGCGTTTTGGCCGCTACGGGATCGCTGACAAGATTCTTCAACTGCTTGGGGTCGGCCTGCAAGTCGTGCAGGAATTCGCCTTCGGGAAGATTCTCAAAGTAGCGAGCATAGACGTAACGTGAACCACGCACGCCTTCGTATTTGGGAATCTTCGCGTTGTCCATCAAGTGTTCGCAGAAGAAATCGGTTCGCCAATGTGAAATCCTCTCTCCACGAGCCAATGGCAATAAGTCACGCCCTTGATAGGAACTCGGTGCTTCGCCCAACGCGGCGGCGACAATCGTGGCGGGCACGTCGACGTTAAGCGCCATCTGCGAAAGCACTTTGCCTCGCTGTTTGACAGGCAAACGCGGATCGTAGATCACCAGCGGTACACGAAGCGATTCCTCGTAGTGACTCCACTTGCCGGCGAACCCGCGCGACCCTTTGAAGTACCCGTTATCGCCCATGAAGATCACCACGGTATTCTCTGCGAACCCCAGTTGTTTCGACTCAGCCAGCACGCGACCCATCACACGATCCAGTCCGGTGATCATGCGGTAGTAGGCCTTCACGTTTCGCTGGTATTTCTCCGGTGTATCCCAACGCCAGAACCAGCGGTCGCGGTGCATGCTGGTGTGGAAGAACTTGGGAAGCCGCTTCCAGAAATCGGTGGCAACTAGCGGCTGCGGAATTGTGACGTCGTCGTACAACCCGTTCTCAGCGGCCGGCCAGGGGTAGTGGTCTTTCTTGTCGCTGTCTTCAGCGTGGGCCGCGTTAAAACAGACCGACAAACAGAACGGCTTGTCTTTCGAGCATCCTTTCAGAAAATCGATCGCTTTGTCACCGGCCACTTCAGTCAGGTGACGTTTCGAGCCGTCTTTCTGCTTTTTGAAATAGGGATTGCGATTCAAAGGCGTGAAGACATCAAACATCTCCTTCTGACCGCCCGCCATGTTCACGCCGAACTTCCCGACGAACCCCGTCCGGTAACCATTTTTGCGTAGCAGGGCCGGGTAACTGGCATCGACCAACGGTTTCGCGATCGGCGGCGTGCCGAACGTGTATTTGTGGGATCGTTCCCACAACCCGGTAAAGAACGTGGCGCGACTGGCGGCGCAAATCGATGTCGTCACAAACGCATTTTCAAAACGGACACCGTTTTTCGCCAAACCGTCGATCGTCGGCGTCTTGACAATCTCATGCCCGGCACAGCCGAGAAAATCGGCCCGCTGATCGTCGGACAAAAAGAAAATCACATTCGGCCGCTCGGCGGCGGATGCGTGGATGGGGATCGTGAGAAAGAGCAGAATGATTAAGAGACGCATCGAGAATCTTTCTGGAACAAAAAGTAAGGAACCGCAGATGAACGCGGATGAACGCAGATTAAAAATCGTTAACAACGCGTTTTACGCCGAGGCGTGGCGTACCAAAGTTAAGGATGAGTGCGACTTTCAATCCGGTGGCGTGGAGATAGTTCAGACATTGGGCCAGGTGGATGTCATCGATACTCTTTACAGCCTTCAATTCTACAATCACCTCATTTTCGACCAGCAGATCAGCAACGTAGTTTCCAACAATGACTCCATCATATTCCACCTGAATCGCCTTCTGCTGTTCCACCTGCAAACCAGCCTTCCGCAATTCGTGAAACAAAGCGTTCTCGTAAACCTTTTCCAAGAAACCAACTCCCAAACCGTTTGCCACCCGGAACGCACAACCGATAATGGTTTCGGTCATCCCATTTAATCTGCGTTCATCCGCGTCCATCTGCGGTTCCCCTCCACAATGAGCTTCAACGCCCACCCTTGCCGAACATCACATGGCTCCGGTCACCGCGAGAGAGCAGGTAGGCCATCAGGTCGAGGATTTCGTCTTTCTTCAGAACGTCGAGCAGGCCGGTTGGCATGACGGAGGTTTTTGATGGGACCATTTCCTCGATCCGTTTGCGGTCGACGATCGTCATTGCGTTGGGGTCGAGCATGTCCGTGTTGACGCGGTACGAGTCGCCGGCAAGGTTGATGATCCGGCCGTTGATGATCTTGCCGTCGATGGTCACGATGGTGACCGCCGCGTATTGGTCGGTGATGACCTTGTTCGGTTCCAGTACCGATTCCAACAGGTCGCGTGAACTGAAGCGTCCGGAAAGAATAGTGAGATCCGGCCCGAACGCACCGCCCTCGTTGTCGAAGCGGTGACAGGCGAAACATTTTGTTTCCCCGAACAATTGACGACCCCGATCGAAATCGCGTCCGGTCAGGCCGTCCTGAACCAGCGGCAAAATCTCGGCCATCGTCCACTTCTTCACAAAGGGGCGAGTCTTAGCGATCAGCGGTGTCGTCCCGGTTTGGGGTTTGGCTTCCAGAATCGGTTTGAGCGCGGCCTTCTCCTTGGCTGAAAGGCCGGCGACAGCATCCGTTTTGATGTAGCTGACAAACTGCCCGAAGCTGGCACCACCCCGGTAACCGCCCGCCTTCAGGAACCAGCGGAAGTAGTCTTCCCGCAACTTGGGCGTCCAGCCGGTCTTCAAAAGCCGCAGCGATTTCGTGTAATCGATCTGCTCTTCCTGCGTCGGCGACGCGGCCAGCAGTTTCATCGCCTTGGCGGCTGTGTTGGGAGCTTGCAGGTAAACCAGCAACTCGGTGAGGCGGGAATTCAACGGCGCGCTCTGGGCGGGGAATACGGGATCAAGCCGTGTAATCAAGGCTTTTCGCTGCGCCTCACTCGGCTCACCCATTCGCGTTAAGACCAAACCATAAGCTCGTACCAGAGCGAGTTTCTGGTGATGACTCAATGGCTTCCAGGAAATTCGCCCGAGTGATTGCAGAATTTGTGGCTTGAGCGATTCGTCACCCACGCGCGCTAACGCGATCATGGCCGAGATTCTGGCAACCGGATTCTTCTCGGCCAATGCCCGTGCCTGCCAGAGTTTCGGCTCCTGATGCTCGACGGCTGTGCGGGCGGCATGACGCAGGAAACGATCGTCACTACCAAGATATTCCCAAGCAGCTTCGATCGCCTTCGGGTTCTTCGTACCGTGAAAGCTTTCGAGTTGACGGCGCGTCTTGCGAGCCATCGCACCAGTATCGTCCGTCTTCACGGCATTTGTCGATTCATTGCCGACGTATGTCACACGATACAACCCCGATTGTACCTTGCGTCCACCGATCGTAAAGTACATGGCCCCATCGTGTGGATTGACGACAACATCGGTTAACGGCAACGGAACGCCCGTGATGAATTCTTCGAGGGTTGCTGTGTAGGAAGCCCCCTTGGGCGTCAGATGCGCGGCATAAAGTTTCCCATAGCTCCAATCACACATGAAGAGCGAGTTTTGATACTTGCCGGGGAACTTGGCTCCGTAACCGAAGACGATACCGGTCGGGCAACCTGGTCCCACATTGACGACGGCGGGCAAGCTGTCCTCATAGTAGGCGGGCCATTTGCCGGAGCCGTTTCGCCACCCGTAATCGGAACCGCTGACGCAGTGATTGATTCGCGTCGGTCGGTACCAAGGGGTGTTGATGTCCCATTCCATGTCGGCGTCGTAGGTGAAGAGTTCCCCGTCGCGATTAAAAGCGGCGTCGAACTGGTTTCGATAACCGACGGTCACCAAGTCCCAGCGTTTGCCTTCCGGGTCGATGTTGCAAATCCAACCACCCGGCGCGGGTGTGCCTTTCATGAAACCACGACCGTAGATGCGGGGCAGCAACAGGTCTTCGTCCCATGTTTCCGGAACGCGAGAGGAATCGAAACTCGGCAGCTTCGTGGCATCGCCGGCCACGACATACAACGACTTGCCATCCGGTGAAAGCAGAATGGCGTGCGGCCCGTGTTCGCGTCCGCCATCGAGGATGCGAAGTGTTTCGACGGAATCGAGTGTGTCGTCACCATCGGTGTCTTTCACACGGTATAAGCCGCTTTTGTATTTGCCGCCCGTATTGACGACGACGTACAGGCTGTCGAACGCCCACAGTAAGCCTTGCGCTTCACCAATGTCGACGTTGATCGGCTCGATCTGAATCTTCGCGTTTTTCTTGCCGATCGCAGGTGGAGTGACACGATACAGCTTGCCGTATTGATCCGAGACGATCAGCCGTCCTTTGGGGTCGACTGTCATGTTGACCCACGAACCTTGCGTGGCTTTGGGGACCGAGTACAACAACTCGACTTTGAAACCTTTTTTAACTTTGATCGATGCCAGCGGCGTGGCGGTCGGCTCGCGAAGTGCCTTGCCAGCGGGAGCTTTCTTGACTGCGGGCTCCTTCTTCTTTTTTCGTTTGCCTTTGGGCTTGGCCTTCTTCTGGAGCAACGCCACTGTGGAGTCGGTCGTGGAGTCGGCTGCGGACGACCTGGGAACCAGATTGTACGTTGTCAAACCGCAGGCCAGGGCGGACAGAAAAACCGTGAGGAAAACGCAGCGTTTCATGATGTCACTCCGAAGGCACCGTGTGGATATCGTTAGAAAGCGATATTACACAAGCCACGCAATGACTGCGAGTGAATACCTTGGTATAAGATTGCTCACACGAGTAGCGTGATTGATTGTTGACCCGGTATCCAGCCGTTGATAACCTCCTGCCAGCCCTATAAATAAAGGATGAACCAACATGCTGCGACGAATTCAGACAGTGTCGGCAACGCTGGTTATCGTGTGGTCGTTGATCACCGGAGCGAATGCGTTTTCCGCCGATCCGGAACTGGTGTCGGTCAAGAAAATCTGGGACGCAGGCAAGCACAACGCGTTTACCGACCTGATTCGTTTCCGCAACCGTTTCTATTGCACCTTTCGCGAGGCGGACGCACATGTTGGCGGCGACGGTGGCCTGCGAGTTCTCGTTTCCGAAGACGGGGCATCCTGGAAGTCGGCGCTGCTTAAAGAGGAAGGGATCGACTTGCGCGACCCGAAGTTGAGCATCACGCCTGACGGTCGCTTGATGATGGCGGCCGGCGGCTCGGTGTATCGGGGGACGACGACGATCATGGGGCGTCAGCCGAGGGTCGCGTTTTCAAAAGATGGCAGCAATTGGACGAAAACACAGCGCACGCTCGCTGAGGGAGACTGGTTGTGGCGGGTGACCTGGAATGACGACGTGGCTTACGGGGTCTCTTATCGCACCGAACCACGCGAGAAGAACAGTAAGGCGTCGGACTGGTTAATCACGTTGTATTCGAGCAAGGATGGTGTGAAATACGCGCCGGTGACCGACCTCGAAGTTCCGGGGCGTCCCAATGAAACGACGCTGCGTTTTCTGCCCGACGACACGATGATTGCGATGGTGCGTCGCGAAGCAGGTAGCAAGCTCGGCTGGATCGGCTCGAGCAAACCGCCGTATACGAAATGGTCGTGGCATGAGACAAAGCATCGGATGGGTGGGCCAAACTTCATTCGGTTACCGAACGGAAGAATGTGGGCTGGCAGTCGGTCGTATCCTGGCGGTGCCAAAACGGTTCTCGCCCGCATGTCGCCGACGAGTTACGAACCGGTTCTCACACTGCCGTCGCGTGGCGACACCAGTTACCCCGGTCTGGTTTGGCATGATGACTTGCTGTGGATGAGCTACTACTCTTCGCACGAAGGCAAGACGAGCATCTACCTCGCGAAGATTCGACTGAAGTGAGACGCGAAAGTCCGGTTTCTTCCTGCTCGTCCTTCTTTCCTTGCTGATTGTTCCGTCGCCATGCGTCGACGCCTTCCCACCGGCCTCGTTTTCATCTCCCCTTGGCTGGTGGGGTTTCTGCTGCTGACGGCGTACCCGTTTTGCGCGTCGCTGTATTGGAGTTTCTGCCGTTACGATTTGCTCGCCGCACCAGAGTGGGTGGGGACAGCCAACTACGAGCGGCTTGCACGCGAAACGATTTCAGGCGGAGCGTTCGGTCAGGCGTTATGGAACACGGCCTACTACGCGGCGCTGGCAGTTCCGGGGAGTGCCCTGTTGGGGGTGGCACTCGCTGTTCTGCTGAAATCCGTGACGGTGGGCCGATCTGCCTTTCGCACCCTGTTCTTCGTTCCAGCCATCGTGCCGACGGTGGCCGTGTCGATTGTTTGGATGTGGTTGCTTGATCCGAAACGCGGATTGCTCAACCGTATGCTCTCCATCTTCGGCTTGTCGCCGACTTGGCTGAACAGCTCGGCCGAGGCATTCAACCCGTTGAGTTGGCTGGACGGAACGGCGGGCTTTGGTTCCAAAGACGGGCTGGTACTGATGAGCCTGTGGGGGATCGGCAACTTCATCGTGATTTATTCGGCCGCGTTGGAGAACATTCCGCGCGAGTTGTACGAGGCGGCTGAGTTGGATGGGGCAGGGCGGTGGGCCAAGTTTCGGCATGTGACACTGCCCGGTTTGTCACCCGTCATTTTGTTCAACGTGGTAATGGGCTTGGTCGCGTCGGTGCAGTATTTCACGCAGGCATATGTCGTCAGTGGAGGCAGCGGCGGACCGGAAGGCTCGACTCGTGTGCTCTCGTTGCATGTTTTTATGTGGGGCTTCAAATATCTCGAAGCGGGCTACGCCAGCGCGGCGGCGTGGACGCTGTTCGTGCTTGTTGCGGTCGTGACGCTGTTCTTATTCCGAACGTCACGGGCGTGGGTGCATTATGGAAAATAACCTGACACACAAGGCTCGATCGAAGCGACTAATCCTTGCGGTTCTCGGCGTGGCGGTCTGTTTATGGGCGGCGGCGGTCGTGTTGCGCGGTGACAATAAAGCGGTTTCGATGGATCGCGAGCAGGTCGTGTTCTGGCATTTCTGGGGGGGCGAGCAGAGACAGGCGGTGCAAGAGATCGTGCGGCGATTCAATGCGTCGCAATCGCAGTATCAGGTCGTCGAAGTCTCGGTGCCGGGACAGAACCTTGACATGAAGTTCTTCATGTCGTTGGTTGGAGGCGATGCACCGGATGTGCTCAACCAGGACGACCAAGTGGTCGCACAATGGGCCGACCGTGGCGTACTGACTCCGATTCGGGAACTGGCCCAGGACGAAGACGAATACAACAGGCTGCTCGATTGGCTGAACCCGTCGGCCCGCAAGATCGGCACGTACGACCACGAACTGTTCGCGCTGTGTAACGCGATCGACATTCGGGCGTTGTTCTATCGGCACGATGCACTCGGCGGAAATGCGCCGCCGGTAACGATCGCCGAATTAGATCGCATCACTCAACGGCCCGATGCAGATGATTCGCGCATGCTCTACCTGCCGGATGATCGCCGGCTGTGGGCTTGGGGCGTGGTCTTCGGGGGCGACTTCTATGACGAAAACACGGGGCAAATTACAGCCGATCATCCGCGTATCGTTGAGGCGTTGCAGTGGATGGTCTCTTATCCGCGGCATCACGGAGTTGAGGCGATTCGCGCGTTTCGGAGCACGAATCGTGAAGCGGGAGCCGGGTCGATGCTGTTGGAAGGCCGCTACGGCTTGATGATGGACGGCCAATGGCGGGTTGCCGAAATGGACGAGGCCCGCGAACAGTCGCTCGCGTCAGGACATTCGTCAATCGATTACGGCGTCGTCCCGTTGCCGGCTCCGTCGGGAGGACGTTCGCAAGCCGGTTGGGTAAACGGGAATTTCTTTGTCGTGCCGAAGGGATGTCGCAATCCGCGTGGCGCGTGGGAATTCATGAAGTTCTGGTCGGGCTTCGGCGGGCACGAGGCGGAAGCCGCGATCTCTGCGACATCGGGTGGATGGATTCCCACGAGCAGTCAAGTCGTTGAACAGCCCGAGTTTCAAACGTATCTAAAACGTCATCCGCAGTTTCGTCTGTTCGTCGACTTGGCCAACAGCCCGCATCAACAACCGACACCGATGATTCCCGTACAAGCCTACTATTTTGAACGTCTCAACCGAGCCGTCGAAGAAGCGATGTCGCTCTCGAAGTCACCAAAGCAGGCGTTAAAGAATGCCACTCGCGATGTGCAGACTCGTTTAGATGCGGCGCGAGATCGCCGTAGGCCATCTCCACAGGCTGTACCACATGAGTGATTGAAGTTCCCTGTCGAAACGGTCTTCCCCGTTCATTGTTTTACATTCCACGTATCCTATGTCTCGTTCTTCCCGTTGGTCATATCCGTTACTTCTGCTGGCTGCGGTGGCGTTTGCGCTGCCGCTGCTGTGGATGCTGTTCGGATCGTTCAAACCGCCGGAGCAGCCGGAAAGCGAGTTCTGGCCGCGTGCGCTGCATGTGGAGAACTACGGCGAGTCGATCTCATCGCTGGACTATTCGCGATTATTAGCGAATTCGATTTTGTTGGCGATGCTGAACGTGATGGGCAGCGTTGTCTCTTGCACGCTGGTCGCCTATGGGTTCGCTAAAGTTCGCTGGCCGGGACGCGACGTTGTTTTCTTCGTGCTTGTCGCGACGATGCTTTTGCCGTTTCATGTGACGATGCTGCCACGGTTTCAATTGTTCGCCGCGTTGGGCATGTACGACACGTACTGGCCGCTCGTGCTTCCGAGTTGGTTGGCGTGCGAGGCGTTTTACGTGTTTCTGCTGCGTCAGTTTTTTCTGACGATCCCCGAAGAACTCTCGGAAGCGGCTCGGCTGGATGGTGCGAGTGAGTGGACGGTTCTTACCCGAGTCGTCCTGCCGCTTTCCTGGCCCGCGCTGACAACCGTGGCGATCTTCCAGTTCTTCGCCAGTTGGAACGAGTTCGCCGGTCCGCTGCTTTACCTGAATGATCCAGCCAAGTTCCCGTTGGCCTATGCGTTGCAGCAATTCGTCAGCGCGTACCGCACGCAATTCGGCCCGTTGATGGCAGCCTCGGTCATGTTCACTGCGCCGGTTGTTGTGCTGTTCTTCCTTGCGCAGAAGACCTTCGTGCGTGGGATTGCGACGACTGGGTTGAAAGGCTGACAGCTTGAAGAAGAGCGCGCGTCAATCGAGCCATTCGTCGGCCGGGTCGAACTTGGGGAGCACGACGATGAGGACTTTCATTGTTCCGACCGCCCGGTGTCGGATGCCGGGCGGAATGACGATGCACATGCCGGGACGGACAGGGATCAATTCGTCGTCGAGTTGCATTTTCGCGTCCGCGTCGCATTCGAGAAAGTAATACGTCTCGGTCAGTCGGCGGTGGTAATGCAATTTTGCGTCGGCCGAAATCTCAGTGACATGCACCGTGCCGGGAAAGTCCTCGACCTCGGCAAACGCCCGCCGAGCCGATCCGCAAGGGCAGGGAACACCTTCAATCGTCGAGAAATCGGCAATGTGATACCGCGTGCGCTCCGTCGAATCCGACATCGTAACCCTCTCTGAAGTTGCGTGCTCAGGAAGCAAACATGAATTGTCCGCATTGGCTCCTGTCGGTCAAGCTTCGCGGCAGAGGTGGATGAGCTACGCCGAGGGACGCGAGACTATTTATTGACGCCAACGGCGCTCGGCTTGTTGTTGCTGCCGCGAATTTTTCAGGCCCACCGGAAGAGATTGCGGGTGTCAACATAACGACCGTCGCCCTGAGTGGAACCGAGCACGACGACGAGGATGTTGTCTTTGCCACGCCATCCGCTGGCGACGAGGCAGGCTCCGGCACCCGATGTTGTTCCAGTTTTCACGCCGTCGAATCCATCGATCCCTAGCATGCGGTTTGTGTTGATCCAGGTCACTCGGCGTTTCGTGCCGTCGGTTTTGATGATCTCGCAGCGGTAGACCCGTGTATTGACGTACTTGCGGAACAACGGGTTTTGCATTGCCATCCATGTCAGACGAAGCAGGTCCTGCGTGGTCGACATATTCTTGCTGTTGCCGTGAGGGTCGAGAAACGTGGTGCGATTCATTCCGATTCGTATTGCGCGGCGGTTCATCTCGTCGGTGAATTCAGTAAGAGTGTCGAGAGGGGCATCCGACGGAGGAGCTTTCGGATCACGAAGACGTTTTCCGAAATGCTCTGCCAATGCAACGGCCACGTCGTTTCCAGAGGGCAGAAGCAAGCCGTACAGCAGATCACGGACTTTCGCCTTTTCTCCCACCATGACGTCTGCCGATGTTCCCGCAGTGCGGTCGGCTCATTCGGAAATCGTAACGATTTCATCGAACACTTGAGGATCCTTCGAGGCGAGTTCGAGAATTATCCAGGCCGTCATAATTTTTGTGGTGCTGGCGATTTCTTTCGCCACGTTGACATTCCAGCCCCAAAGCGGTTTGCCAGTTCGTCCGTCGGCGATGGCCCATGCTTTCGCAGCGACGAGCGGCTGGCCTTCGAGGCCGTCAGGCGGGAGTGTGGCTTCGTCTGCCGTACGGAACTGGCCACGAACTTCGAGGACACCGAGATAGGCAAACTTCTGTCCTTCGGGGCATTCGATTGTGATCGAGATGCTTCCCGATTGATCGGCGGTCACATTTTCGATCGACGCCGTATTTTCTCGATTGTCGTGTGCGCTCAGTTGTGTTGTTTGGCGACCGATTCGATAGAGTGATGTTCTCGATTTCTTGCCCCCGAAACGTGATCCATAGAATGTGAAACCATACTTCTCGCCGGGGTTCAATCCTTCGAGTTGTAATTTTGCGAGTTTGTCGTCGGCACTGGTGAGATAGAAGGAATCTCGCATGGCGCGCGATGGGTAGGGTTTATTGCCGATATGGGGTCTTCGCCGAGGGGCTTCATCAGTGCGAGACTGAGATCCGGATCCTCAAGATCAATGCGTTCCTCTTTGACAAGCACTTTGTAATCCGCCGCCGGGTCGCTGGCGAACAGACTCAGCTGCAACCCGCCTTGGCCTTGAAACGACCCGTGACAGGCCCGATTGGCGCAGCCGATTTTTCCCAGCAGCGGCATCACGTGCCGTTCAAATTCCGGGGTTCCGCCCTGGCCTTTGGCCGCCCAACGCTGAGCCACGTTGGGCGAATTGTCACCGGGAGAATCGTCGCCGTATGCGGAAAGCATCGACACTTGAAGAAACACGGCCAAACAGAGAGCAAAGGAGACGCATTGCGGCATCGGTCTCTCCTGATGTCGTTTGCGATCGCTAGGACGGCGAAAGCAAGTGGGGATGGCGATGGGAAGGTAGCTCAGGCGGGACTCGCAGGAAGCCGATCGGAGTAAGCTGCAGCTTCCAGGTGGGACGAAGAATCAAGCGTTCTTCTTATATTCTATTTGTAGCAGGTTACATGACCCGCTTCAAATGATTTCGGCGGCGAGAGCGGTTACAGTTGGCCCGTGATGATGAATCAATAAGGCGATATTTCACGGGACACTTGATGAAAACCGAACGCAATGTGCCGGCCGAGATGCGCGACGGAACTATCCTTCGGGCCGATATTTTTCGCCCGAACGGTCGCGGGCCGTATCCGGTGCTTGTGATGCGAACGCCCTACAACAAGAAGGGGCGGCGGTTCGAGCGGTATGTTGATGCCGGTTACATTGTGGTTTGTCAGGATGCACGCGGGCGTTTTCAATCCGACGGCGAATGGGAGTCGTTCGTTCGCTTTGACACACACGACGCCGAAGACGGCTACGACACCGTCGAATGGGCCGCGAAATTGCCCGGTTCGACAGGCAAAGTGGGAACGTTCGGCTCGTCCTACAATGCGTTTCTGCAATGGCGAACTGCCTCGTTGCGACCACCGTCGTTAGTGGCGATGGCGGCGATCAGTATCACGGCGAAGTACACCGACCTGGAAGGCCCCGGCGCGATTCGTCTCGGTCGACGATTGAAGTGGTGGTTTACCAGTATGACACCCGACCTCCGCCGTAAGCATGGTCGCGAGGGGAACCACAGCAAAGCGGCAGCGCTTCGTCAATGGAATGCCGGTGACGGCAAGAAGTGGTTGAACTTTCTGCCCTGGAGCGACTTGCCCCAGGAAGCGTTCGAGGAGGAAACTGAAGCCGTCCAACATTGGATGCGGCATCCGCATTTCGACCCGTGGCAACTCGATGCCGACGCCCGGAATACGGCAGTCCCGAACTTCGACATCCTCGGCTGGTACGACCATTGCAATGGTGACATGGCGATGTTTCAGGAGATCAGGTCCAACGGACGAACGAAGACGGCCCGCCATGATTCACAGCTTATCGTCGGGCCTTGGAGTCATCATGCGCGGGGGCAGGCGGGGTATGGCAATATCCGCTTCGGCTCGAAAGCGTCGTTCGACTTGGATGCTGCACAGATTCGCTGGTTCGACTACTGGCTGAAGGGCAAACGCAATGGGGTCGATGCCGACTCGCCAGTTCGCATTTTCATCATGGGCGACAACCAGTGGCGAGACGAAGCCGAGTGGCCGCCGAAGCGAGCCGAGAGCTTTGCGTTGAATCTGACGAGCAGCGGAAATGCGAACACTCCTCGCGGCGACGGACAGCTAACCGCTGAGAAGGCTTCCCCGGCTGCTGCCGATTCCTACGTGTATGACCCTCGCAAACCGGTGCCCTCGTTGCATGGCCCCGCGTTGTTTACGATTCCGACGGATCAGCGTCCGCTGTCCAAACGTAAGGACATTCTCGTCTACCAGACCGAGCCGTTGACCGAACGCATCGAAGTGACGGGTAACCCTGTTGTTGAATTCCATGCGGAGAGTTCGGCCGCTGATACCGACTTCTTTGTCCGCCTGATTGATGTTGCTCCGAACGGGATGGCCAGAGACGTCTCACTGGGCATGGTGCGAGCACGCTATCGCAACGGACTCGACAAGCCGCGTCTGCTGAAACCAGGGCAGATCGTGAAATATACGATTCGTATGGGACCGACCGCGAATGCGTTTCGGCCCGGCCATCGCATTCGGCTGGACATCAGCAGTTCTGATTTTCCCAACTACGACCGCAACCACAACACGGCCGTCGACCAGAACTCCGATGCCGAACTTGTCTCTGCCACTCAAACGATTCATCACGGTGGTCGGCGGAGTTCGCGAATCTTGCTTCCGAGGGTTCCGAACGAGGCGACATGAGACGATAAGAAATGAGATGTGGGGCGGAGTGCATGCCGTCCGCGAAGCCGTCTTGTCGACACCAGCGTGTTCGGTATGATGCTCGATCCCAATCTGGCTGCGAAAGAAAGACAGGAACGGAATGGCCTCTGTGGCGAACGGACTGCGGTTTCAGGAATCTGCATTTGTGGTGGCACATCGCCGTCGCGAATACGGTCCGTTCGACTACGACTGGAGCAAGGACTACCACGGCTTGGAGTTGCTTTATCAGGGGCAGAAGTTCGGCGAATACTGCAGCCCGGGCGAAATTCACGCCGACTTGAAAGAGTTTCGTTTGCCCATGAACGTTGTGGAAGTCGCGAGCATCGTGCTCGGTTCGATGGTCTGCGATATCCTTGCTGGCTGTGGGGAAACGGCTCGTATGGAAACGCTGTT
>Ga0302139_10000513_pt1 | contig 18455 bp, 17 predicted proteins | sample CBN3_331_MG_FD_203104 | JGI IMG/M metagenome (GOLD analysis project Ga0302139, IMG submission 203104) | Marine microbial communities from Western Arctic Ocean, Canada - CBN3_33.1 | ecosystem: Environmental > Aquatic > Marine > Oceanic | place: Canada: Western Arctic Ocean | collected 2017-09-15 | reverse complement strand
TTCATCAGCCTCAGCCTGTGTTATCTCACCGCTTTCCACAGCTGCCAATATTTTCGCCTTTATTGTTTCAATATCCATAAAAGGCTTTTTGTGGTGCTGTCCTTTTTTACCATATGGCCTCTGGCCCTTTTCAGTTCGGCCCTCTAAAGCGGCCAACTTTTCATCAGCCTCAGTCTGTGTTATCTCACCATTTTCCACAGCCGCCGATATTTTCGCTTTTATTTCTTCAAGTTTGGCTGCCATCTTTTCTTGACGTTCGTTTCTCTTCGCCTCAATGGCAGACAGCCTTTCATCAGCCTCAGCCTGTGTTATCTCACCGCTTTCCACAGCTGCCAATATTTTCGCCTTTATTGTTTCAATATCCATAAAAGGCTTTTTGTGGTGCTGTCCTTTTTTACCATATGGCCTCTGGCCCCTTTCAGGTTGGTCCTCTAAGCTTGCCAGCTTCTCATCAGCCTCAGCCTGTGTTATCTCGCCGTTCTCCACACCCGCCGATATCTTCGCTTTTATTTCTTCAATATCCCATCTCGGCTCGAATCCAGTCTTACCGGTCTCCAAAAGACCTCTTTTAAGTATTTCTTTGCCAGCATCCACTTGAGCTTGAGGAATTGCTCCGCTTTCAATCGCTGATTGAATTCTTGCATTCAAGTCTTCAAGATCCGCCCCGGGTGTAAATATTTCCCTTTTTACTCCGTTTGGGTCGTCAGCGTAAATCGGGGAACAAGCTAGTGAAGCCAGTGCCACAGGGACAACAAGGGCCCCTCCCAATACCAACTTTATGTTTTTTATTCGAATCATTTTGCCTCTCCAATATCTATTATCTAATAAATCTATAGGGAAAGACTAGTAAAGTTTTATTAAAGAATCTTGAAAATATTCTAAGAATATCGTAAGAATCTATAATTCCGTATTTCTGTTCATAGTTGTTAACATGAGTAATATGATACTTACGATAACAATTATATTTTTGGAGTAAATCACGTAATGGCATCAAACCCAGAGGAAGCTTTAAAGGATTCAGTGGAGGCTTTAGGAACCACATCCCAAAAGTATAGAGAGACTCTTCATCTGCCTATGCATCACATATCGGTTGGAGTCACCCCTATAGCCTTCTATTTGGATGAGAAGGACGTTCCTAACTATTTTGCTGACGTCTACTCTGAATTCCGCCCAGAATGGATAGGGAGCACCTGTATATTGGAATCTTTCTCCGAGGTGATAAAAGACGATGAAAAAGTGGCCTACCTTCTTAAAGCTTCACGCCTGGACCAAGCTGGCCTAATAATGTCCACATTCGAAGGAATTTTTACCCTAGGCAGAGTTGAACAAGATTGGCGGTTAATTAGCCGAAATATCTTTAATGTTTCCAAAGAATCCAAAATTAAACAACGAGAGTTGATCGACAAATGGACCCAGAAAAACCAAGCACTGGAATAGTCTATTATCGAGAATCATCTACAAAAAACAACGATCAGGCCATTTTTAAATGTTCCTTTGCATCCAATATGTCCGCTTTTACAGATAATTACGACTTAACCATATACAGCTATCGTCTCGCACTTTCAAAGGGTGATATTTATGGGATTCTTTGAACGTTACCTTTCCATTTGGGTCGCATTTTGCATTACAACGGGTGTCTTCCTTGGGAATATGTTTCCTGGCAGTTTCGATTTCATTGCTAAATTAGAATTTTCCCATGTTAATTTTGTTGTTGCAATTTTTATTTGGATTATGATTTACCCGATGATGGTCCAAATTGATTTTGCATCAATTAAAGATGTTAAAAATAGTCCATCCGGGCTCCTGTTGACGCTGGCAGTAAATTGGCTGATTAAGCCATTCACTATGGCGTTCCTTGGCTGGCTGTTTTTTAAAATTCTTTTCTCTGATTGGGTAGATCCTTCAACAGCGACGGAATATATCGCCGGCATGATCTTATTGGGAGTAGCGCCGTGCACCGCGATGGTTTTTGTCTGGAGTCATATGACTAGAGGTGACCCCAACTATACCCTGGTGCAAGTTTCTGTGAATGACATTATTATGATATTTGCTTTCGCCCCTATAGCAGGACTCCTGCTCGGAATCAGTGATATCGGTGTGCCATGGGCTACTCTCATATACTCGGTACTTTTATATGTGGCGTTACCTTTAATTGCAGGTGTGTTAACCAGGAAAATATTTGACCGCACTACTGATAAGACAGGCCTGGCGACTTTACTAAGCAGGCTCAAACCCTGGTCAATACTTGGATTATTGCTAACGGTTATATTGCTCTTTGGTTTTCAAGCCGAGGTCATATTGGAAAAACCTTTAGCTATCGCATTAATCGCAATTCCTTTATTGATTCAAACCTACGGTATTTTTTTCCTAGCTTATAGTTCAGCAAAGCTCCTAAAACTAAAACATGCCATAGCAGCACCCGCATGCCTCATTGGGACTTCTAATTTCTTTGAACTGGCGGTTGCAGTTGCTATCTCGCTTTTTGGATTAAATTCCGGAGCTGCATTAGCTACTGTAGTAGGAGTACTCGTTGAAGTTCCCGTCATGCTATCTTTAGTTTTTATAGTTAATCGAACAAGACATTTATTCCCTGACTAACCTTTATTGAATTCCTTATCGATTGCCCTTCTATTAACAAAGTCCTAATATGGGAACAAGCATGGTACCAACCCAAAAATATCAGAGGTAATCATCAATGGCTACTCCCGGAACAGAAATCGTGGAACTTGAAACAGGTGTATACGCACGCCTTCATGAAGGGCTTACAAATGCCGGAATTATCGTCGGAGATGATAGCGTACTGGTTATAGACTCTCTAAGAGTTCCATCTTTTGCGAGAGATCTAATTCAGGATGTAAAAAAGATCACTGAAAAGCCAATCGAATTCGTTATTGACACCCATTCACATTGGGATCACTCTTGGGGAAACGAAGAATTCCCTGAGGCAACAATTATAGGTCACAAGAATTGCTACGCAGAAATGATTGATGTCGAAGCAAATGAACAGTGGAGAACGAAGGTCACTAGTTCTAACGATCCTTGGTCCGAGGAGGGCAATTTAGTTAACATCACTCCTCCTAACATGACTTTTGAAACCAGTATGCAATTATATTTCGGAGGTCGTGAGCTGGACCTGAAGTATTTCGGCAGAGCTCATACTAGCGGGGATATATATATACACCTTCCAAAGGAAAAGATCGTTTTCACCGGAGATGTCGCGCAAGACGGTGGTGTTCCTTATTTGGGAGATTGCTATCCGGGGGACTGGCCTGACACCGACAACCGGCTAGCTTCTCTTCCTATAGAAAGATTCATGTCAGGTCACGGGCCGATTGGCGACCATAAAGCTCTAGTAGAGGCTAAGGATTTTATTCACTCCCTTGTCGATACGATAAAAGACGCAATAGGCGACGGACAAGATTCTGTGCAAGCTAGTAATTCTGTAATAAATGAATTGAGCCCAAAGTATGGAGACTGGAGAAGCTTCGACCGCATAGGCGAAAGCCTTCCTAGCGTTTATGCCAAACTGAAAACCTAGCGTCAATGTCCCATGTCCCTTGAACCCAGCATTAAAGCAATAAGTGCAACGGTAACCCCTAATTCCTATCGTTGGGTTGTTTACACATTGTTTGTCATGTGTAACATCATGGGATTTCTCATTGCAAATACCATAGGCATATTATTACCGGCAATAAGCTCGGATTTAGACCTAACTCCTACCCAGCAGGGTATGCTGAGTTCTGCCCCCTTTTGGGCCAATGTTGGTTTGATGATAATCATCACCCTCTGGGTATCCAGGTATTCCCCTAAAATACTCACCTTAGTGACGGTACTGTTAGGTGGCGCACTAATTCTCGTTCAAGCTTGGGCTCAAGGATTTTTTGGGGTTTTTGTTGGAAGACTTCTGTTCGGGGTTACTATGATAGCTAGGGAGCCCGCAATATCTCTTTTAATTCGACAGTGGATCCCCCAAAAAGAAGTAAACCACGCAGGAGGAATCTCTAATTTATTTTTTGGAATCATGGTCAGTGGTGCTGTTTTTGTACTACCGATACTGTTGAATTATTTCAATGACAGTTGGAGAAATGTCATGATTACCTTTGCTTTTATATTTTTTGGCCTTGCCATAGTGTGGGCAATCTTCGGTAAGGAAAATCCACTCTACCAAAATGAACCGGAAGAAAAGAATGGCGAATTACAAATAATCGTAAGAATCTTTCGTTCTAAAGACGTTTGGTTTGCTGGAATAGGTTTTTTGGGTGTCCTCTTGTCTTTTGCTTCATTTAATAGTTTTTTACCGACCCTGTTTGTAGACTCCTATAATATATCCCTAGAAAAATCTGGGTTGATAGTTGCCCTATACATCCTACCTGGGGGGTTTTCTGGTGTGATTGTTGGCCTCTTCTGCAAATCATCGAAATCCCGAAGCTTTATCTTAATGCTGTCAGGCATAGTTATCACCATAACTTTCATGGCGATGACTTTGACTGATAATTACAACTGGTTAATGCTCATAGCCTTTACGAATGGACTAGCTTGGGGTTTTTTTCCTCTTTTGTACATGGTTCCCTTCCACATAAAGGGAATAAAACCAAGGGAAATCGCTGTTGCAATAGCGACCGTTATGACCATGGCATCTGTCGGTTCTTCAATAGGCCCGACATTAACCGGCTATTTGCAGGAGTCTTTTGGAAATTTGGAAACGCCTCTTAGGTATATTGCTATTTCCCCTATGACGCTCCTGGTGGCAGGAATTTTACTTAGGAAAACCCCGCAAACTTCATAAATCATGGCACTTATCTCTTCCTTAAAAGTGAAGAAGGAAACCATACTGATGAAGTCTAAATCCGGTATCGGCTGGGTTAGAGATTAAATTCAGGGTCCATATAGCCCTTCTCTTTATCGTAGACCTGAAGCCTTTGCATAGATGTATCACAGATAATTATCCGGTCATCTCTCGTAATACTGATAGAAGTTGGTCTCTCAAAAATCCCTAACCTGGATTTGTCTTTAGCCCGTTTAAACGCCTTATAATAATCCTGATTTATTTCTAAGAAATTCTGAGCAGACCGAGATAATTCAGTTGCATCGCCATAAAGGGAAGTAAGGATTTCCCCGTCACTGTCAAAAATCTGAACCTTTTTATTCCCCCAATCAGTGACATATACATCTCCTTCGCTATCAACAGCAACATCTGAAGGGTGATCCAATCTCAAGGCATCCGGAGATGATACCCCGAAATTTTGGAGCCATTCACCGTCCCCTGTAAATTTTTGAACCCTGTCATTGCCCCAGTCAGCTACATATACAAACCCCTGTGAATCAACTGTTATACCCCAAGGGTCGTTTAACTGTCCTAAGCCTGACCCAAATTCACCCCACGTGTGGATAAATTCTCCGTCACCAGTGAATTTTTGTATACGATTATTCCCAGCATCTACCACATAAAGATGCCCTCCCAAATCCGATGCTATGCCAGCAGGCTTGGAAAATTCTCCTTTGCCAGAACCTTCAATTCCCCACTCCGAAATCTTCTTATCTTCTGAATTGTATTTCAATACCTTGTTTTTTATTTCATCGGTGCAATAAAGGAATCCTTTTTCGTCAACAGCCAATGAAACAGGCCACATGATGTCATTTTGCGCGAAGTCACTTACAAATTCGTCGTCTAATTTCCATTTTCCTATCCGCTTGAAATTCGGCTGGGTTCTTTTATTACCGTCATCCTCTTTCGGATCAGGAGATCTGTTTAAAACATACATAAAGCCTGAATCATTTGTCACCACACTATAGGGAAACAAAAAGCCTTCACCCGCTATAGCTAAATGTCCGATAGCGTGATTGAAATTCCAGGTTCGACCTTGTACCGTGGTTGTAAGCATGAATTAGCCTCCATTAGTAGTAAATCTTATAAGCCTACATACTCTAATTAACCGAATTGATATTCCCTTGTAGAAGCTATAAGGGCCAGCATCTCTGCTGCCTTCTTAGCTGAATCCTCGTAAGAGTCTTCATCCCAACCTATATCACCATACTCCATGGCATGGTCAATAAGTTCCTCCCTAGTCTTATCCTTTACCGGTAGAGGCCCCATCAACTCAAGGCATCGCTCCACAAGCATTTCAGGAGAGGTGGTTGCTGATCCTTCAGCTACCTTCTTAATTATTTTTCTGACACCCGGTAGGTTCACGTCGCTCATGGTGTCGGTAACAAAATTAACCCTCTTAACAAGAGCGCCACTGTTTATCCATTCTTTCCCTGTATGCCATCCTTCTACGCTTGGGGGGTCTAGTAATTCCTGTCCCATAAATCCTGCCTGATATCCCGTTGTCCAGACCCGGGGATCCGGACCAATCATGTCCTCTGCAAGACGGAGGGTACCAACGATCAGTTCAATGGGGCCTCGAACCCGTTTATAAGCTGACTCTTTGAAAAAGTCAGAGTGAAATAATCCTCTCAGCACCGGTGTTATCTCATAGTTGGATTCAACCAGTAGATTGGCAAGATATTCAACCGCTTCAGGGTTATTAGGAGGTTCTATATTCCATGCAGGGACTTGAGGTTCGTCTTCAACAAAGAAGTTGTAAAGATGCCTGGCTATGAACCTGGGACAGGCCTCCTGCTCTAGGATTATGTCTATTATGTCCCCACCGTCGAAATTTCCGGTATGGCCGAGGAAAGTTTTTTCAGAATAGTCGTGATCCTCGGGTCGGAATTCGAACTTCCAGGGGTGTCTTCCATATGGGAAGGCAGGAATCCTTGCCTCTGCGGTCCATCCAGTGAATGCCCTTGAACACTCGTAAACATCCTCTTCAGTATAGTGTCCTACACCCAGTGAAAAAAGTTCGAGTAATTCACGTCCCCAGTTTTCATTTGGGGCATTCTTATGATTCTCATTGTTATCAAGCCAGAAAATCATTGCCGGGTCCTGGGCGAGTTTGATCAGGAGGGTGCGGTAATTTCCCATTCCCTCTTCCCTGAACATTTCCATTTGGGAAAGCATGGAGTGAGGGTCCATGCCCTTGGATATCCCAGTTGCAAAAACCTGGTGCCAGAATAACACCATTTTTTCTTCCAATGGACGTTTGCTGTTGAGAAGATGGTAAAAATATGTCATCTGACCGGGCAAAGCCCCTACCTGGCCATCGCCCTGCGGATGTCGGCGTATAAAGTCGTAATAATCAAAGCTAGGATAAGACTTAGGATTCAGTAATTTCTCAACTGCCGCTTCATACCCTAGTTCAGCATATTCCTGAAGTTCATCGTGACTCAAACCTAATCCTGCCCGTCTCAAGAGATGGGCTATTAAGGAATATTCGGCTGTTAGTGTCATACTTATCTCCTATTTTAACCTTCGCCTATCTGGCGATCCCAAAAGACATGCCCTTTATCTCATCGTCCTCATCCTCTTTCATTTTTTCTGCAAGCCGTATCACTATAGCTCCTGCAGCGGTCTCCGACCAGAACCATTCGTGTATTTTGTGATCACTATCATCCTTACGGTGGGCCATCTTAGATTCATAGTAATAGGCTTTTATGTCATCCACACAATAACGAATAAAGTTTGCTAATGAAGTTTCAGAAGGTTTATAACTTTCATCAATTGCATGTCCTTCTATATATCCTTCCAAAAGCTCTAAAAGCTTATCTATCTTTCCCCATTCTAACCCACTAAGTCCGAAAGCTGTACGACCATCATTTTCTTTTAACCACTCAAGATAATCGTTTTTTACTGAAGCAACTTCTTCCCTTAAAACGCCCTTGGTCAATTTAATGGAGTTGGTTACTTGAGTCCCCTGGGTTATAGGTTTGTCAGGTCCTGTATCTGTTTCAAATTGCTCAAGAATCGGACCTTGATCACGGTTCAACAAATCAAAGGTGGCGTTCAAAACTGTTTGTTGAAATTCCCGGTCACCTGGTTTCCCTAAAGCTTTTCCAAAATTAAAAGGTACTGCTAACATGCGAGGTGGTTTTACTCTCTGGGCATGCTCTTCTATTAGCACTATGCCAGTAGTAGTCAATCCAGCCTCTTCCAAAACCCTAGCTACAACGCTTACAGCGTTTGAACAAGCGGGTCAAGTGGGCGTCAGCACCACCACATCAACCTCGTCTTGTTTCAATTTCGCCGCAACCTCTGGCCCATACTTCTCTATAAATCCGGTTACGTCTCTTACAGCCCCCATAAACGAGTAATAATTATCTGCTAGGGAACCAATTTCTCCTCTCCGATGCATTTCCTGTAATCTGTTGATGGGAAAGGTAACGTTTATATCACGATAAATCCCTGTATGATCAAAGGCTATGCTGGTATGGCTCTGAACAATATCTTTGGGCTCTGTTGAACTTGGTATAACTCTATAAGAGGTATCTCCTCCATCCTGTGGCATGGCCTTATCCTGTATAAAGGGTTTATCTCCTCTGACATGCAGTCCCGCCGTTGTCACTAAAGCAACTCTAGCTTGAGACAGCGGCCTCGCCATTGGGGTCCACGGTGCCTCGTCATTATCAATACAAGGCCATGTCAACATCATCTGTCTTACGGGTTCAGCAAGTGTTTCCAGTTTCGGCATATATTTCCCCTTTCTACTCCATTTTTTACTTAATTTGGCCCTGAACCAAATCTACCTTTCTGTTCCTCTCAATCTGGGATCAAGTGCGTCCCGTAAACCATCACCAAAGAGGTTAAATGCTAATACTGTAAGGGTTATAAACACCCCCGGGGCCGCAACAAACCACCAAAGTGGGTATAGTTGTTCTCCGGCTTCAGCGAGCATTTTCCCCCATGAGGGTGTCGGGGGGTTGATCCCTACCCCAAGATAACTCAAAGAGGCCTCGGCTATTATTATTCCCCCAATGTTAATCGTAATTAGCACAATAACAACTGCGACGCATTGCGGGAGAACATGTCTCCACATGATTCTGAATTGAGAAGCTCCGATTGCTCTGGCGGCTTCAATATACATGCTCTGTTTAACAACCAAAACAACCGATCTCACGGTTCTTGCTACTGTTGGAATTCTAGTTACTGATAAGGCGAAAATTACAGTCCACATACTAGGCCCCAGAACAATGACCAGCATATAAGCGAAAATCAGTCCCGGTAGGGCCATAAGTATTTCTACAAACCTTTCGGCAATTAAATCAACCTTACCTCCCAAATATCCGCTGACAATACCCCATATCACACCAATGAGGGTGCCGATAGTAACAGCACACGCCGCAACAATAAGTGATGACCTAGCTCCGTATATGATTCGTGAAGCTAGGTCTCTCCCGATGTTGTCGGTACCAAACCAATGATCTCTATCGGGTGCACCTTTGAAATTATGGAAGTCTACCCAGAGGGGATCATATGGCGCAATAATTGGAGCAAACACTCCCAACAATATAATCACAAACGCTACGAATCCCCAGAAGGAATGCCACGGCCGTGTTAGGATGAATTCTCTTACAGCCCCAACTATGCTGTATAAAATATCACGCATCTGTAATCCATTTATCTCCGATTCCGAACTGTGAAAAAAATCCAGTACTCACTCTGTGGTTACCCTCTTATGACATCCGTATCCGTGGGTCTAGGACGCTGTATAAAAGATCTATAATAAGGTTGACAAGGATAAATATCATTCCGTAGAGCAATACCAAGCTTTGAACTACATTCATATCACGCTCTATAGTCGCTAATACTATTGATCGACCAAGCCCAGGGGTCGTAAAAGCGACTTCAACGGCGACAGACCCCCCCATTACGAACCCCAACATCACCCCACTGATCGTAAGCACAGGCAAAAGAGCGTTGGGTAAAACATGCCTTGCTATGACGACCCTTTCGGCAAGTCCTTTTGATTTGGCGGTCTTAACATAATCCTGTCTAAGTACCTCAAAAAGAGAAGATCTCGCCATTCGGGCTATAACTGCCGCCATGGAGGTTGCCATCACCAGGGTCGGTCCAATTATAATCTTAAAATTTGCCACAGGGTCCACCCACGGGTTAACACCGACGAACGGAGGATGGTAACCCCAAAAAACTACCCAAGCAAGCACGATAAGTAAGCCAAGCCAAAAATTTGGCAAGGCCAAAAACAAAACCGTCGTGGTACTCGCTAACTTATCCCAGATACTATTAGGCTTTATGGCGCTCAACATTCCTACTGGCAGTCCTATTACCCAAGACAAAAGTACTGCGAATATACCTATCTCGGCACTAATAACACCTCTGCTCAGAATTAAATCTCTTATAGGCTCCCCGCCTCGGGACTGTGAGTAGCCAAACGATCCGTCAAATACGTCTCTCATCCAAGTGTAATATTGAATGTACAAGGGTCTATCAAGACCGAGCTCTCTCTTTATCGCCTGTATTTGTACATCGGTCAATTGTTGAGAAACCACATCATCCACCACAAACGCTCCCAACCCTCCACCGGGCAGCACTCGCATTGCCCCAAATATAAGCACGGTAAGACCGAATAGAGTCGGGATCGTCAGAAGAACTCGGCGCGCTAGATATCCTTTCAAGACTCAACTCCAGGGATTAAAGAAACGGGGTTGCATTGACTGGAATTACCCATCAACACAACCCCGTTATTCATCAAATTTTGGCTCTGGATTTATTTTATCTGTCGAGCCACACGTGGTCGAATCTACTTATCTTTTCAGCGAATCCAGCATATACGCTTCCATTAGCCGGCATCCCTTTAACATCTGGATAGAACCAGACAATGTTCCGTCCAGCCTGTGTCATCGGCAGAATCGGCCACCCTGTATTCAGTTGGTCATAGAGCGGTATAGATGCTGCGTACCTGTCCTCTGGTGCTGCAGCTTTAAGTGCGGCAAAAAGGTCATCCAGCACGGGGTCTTTGAATTTACCAAGATTGAAATTACAAGGGACATCACCCTCACAGGTTCCTGTAATGTCTCTAACAAAGGATTCCGGTGCAGGGACAGAATACAGGGCATTATTGAGCCCCATGTCAAATTCCCCAGCAGATTTAATTTCACGCCACACCCCAACATCAACCATTCGAGGCTCTGACTCCCAACCTAGGTGCTGTTTAAGCTGTGCTTGTATGAGTTCCACTACAACCGTGTTGAACTTATTATTTCTTCCGGGTAAATCAAGCACAGGCAGTGGTGTTCCTTCCGGATATCCTGCGTCAGCCAGGAGGGCTTTCGCCTCAGCTATATCCTCTGCTGTTGGCTCTCTCCAATATTTTTGGGTTCTCAGTTGATCCGCAGTGTATGCTTGTACACCCATCCCCTCTGGAAACCATCCGCCCCCAAACGTAGAACCGAGAGATTGGCCCAAACCCTCAACTAGAATTTCAGGTGCAACCACTAGAGCGACTGCTTGTCTCATCCGCACATCATTAAAAGGGGCCTTGTCGGCATTGAATAAAATGTGCCAATAGAATGGCCATAAGACTGTATTACGTCCTATTAGAGGTATAGCGCCTATTTTTTCGTTGTCGGAAGGTGCCGTCGCCTGGAACATATCAAGCATGTTAGTCTGACCGGCTGCTGTCAATGCAGGAGTGAAGGGAGAGAAATAAATGGTCTCAACTCTATCAAGATAAGGAGTATGAGGATTCCAATAATCTACATTAGCCTCCACAAGAAAATGGTCTGCGGTTGTCTCAACAAACTTAAACGGACCCGTTCCAGTGACTTTGCTCAAGTCAATTTGTTTAAAACTACCATTGGTAGCCTCCCAGTCAGCTTTACGACTGATCATGAATGAGAAATCAGTAAATCCTGCCATCGCATGCGTCATGGTCGGAGCCTCTTCAAAATTGAAGACAACCTCACTATCAGTAGATGTTATCTCTTTAAGAGTCGCGCTCTGCATGACACCTCTATTAACAGAGGCTAACCCCTCTCCAAAAGTTTCTGGGAATACCCCCCTGTCGAAGGTCGCCTTAACATCGTGACCTGTCAGTTCCTCGCCGCTATGAAATGTAACCCCATCCCTGATTTGGAATGTATACGTCTTACCATCAGAAGATCGTTCCCATGAAGTAGCGATTTCTGGAATGACCGTCATATCTGCGGTCCTCGTGTCATGACGCAGTAACTTGTCATACATGGTATGCATCGTGCCGTGCCAGTTCATGCTGCCGCAACAAAAATAATCATAGTGTGCAACAGGCCCACCGCTGGCCCATTTCAATGTTCCTCCACGCTTGTGGTTGGGATCCATGGTTTGCAGATACCAATCAACCGGGCCGGGAGTCGCGACGACAATTTCTAGTTTCTCAACTATCTTCTCAATCTCAACTTCTTTTATTACTTCTACCTCTTTAATTACTTCGACTTCCACTTCTCGCGTCCTGACTACCCCTTCCTTATCCCTGTACTCCACTACTTGGACTTCTTTAATCACTTCAACTTCTACCGGTACCTCTTTCACCACCTCTTTGATCACTTCTACTTCCGTGGTACAAGCCGCACTGACAGCCAAAATGAAAGTGGCCACCAAAGCTATTACCAAAAAGCGCATTTTGAACACTTTATTCATTTTCAATACTTCTCCTGCTTGAATACTGACTAAACAGATCTCGATATTTGATGTAGATTTCTTATGGAATTACATTACCATTGCCCCGATAATAAATTATTCATTAAAATAGCCTTGAATTGCAACTTTTGATTAAACTATTTAAGGTAATAGGCATATTACCGGTAAAAAAAAACCTAGAAAATAACTTATTAACCCCGCCAAAAAGTAAGGTGAGATATTATAAGTATTAATTTCCAAGAATGAGCGAAATTCTAGCCATTATAGGTTTAACGATAAATTTCTATATTCGTTAATTGGTTAACGTCGTATAATTCCAAAAATTACTTGCTGCACGTGGGAGACATTTACATGGTAACTAAAGACAAGGCCCCAGTTATAGTTGTCGTACAGTTGACAGGGGGTAACGATTATTTCAATACAATAATCCCCTATAACGATAATAACTACTACGACAATCGAAGGTCCTTACAAGTACCTCAGGAAAGTATGCTAACTCTTGATCAAGAGTTTGCAATGCACCCTGCAATGGGCCCTATGTCTGAAATATATAAAAAGGGTGACATGGCTATCATCCACGGTATCGGTTACGCTGACTCACCTAGGTCACATTTCCGATCTATGGACATATGGCATACTGCTGAACCCGATAAGGTTGGGACTGAGGGATGGCTTGGAAGAGTGACTAGAGAATTTGATCCGAAGGGAGAAAATCCTGTTACCGCCGTCAACATAGGACAAGGCTTACCAAGGGCTCTGGTAGCCCCAAATGTTTCAGTAGCTTCGGTTGCTGACCTGGAAACCTATGGATTACTCACCGGTATAGAACAAGACAAAGTAAGAGATAAAATGCTGAATCGTTTCTCAAACATGTATGGTGCTGCATTGGGATCAGGACCAGTTATGGAATATCTAGGTCAAACGGGAATAGACGCACTCAATGGTGCTGACATATTGAAAGAGGCCCCGGAAAAATACGAATCCAATGTTGAATATGGCAGTAGCTTAATAGGCCGGAATCTGCGTGATGTTGCTTCAGTCCACAAAGCAGGTCTTGGAACAAGGGTGTTTTACACACAGCAGGGTAGTTACGACCACCATGCCGCTCAAGCGCCGGCTTTTTCAAAACTTTGGACGGAACTCGCTACAGCTATACAAGATTTCTGGGATGACCTCAAGGTGAGTGGGGACGATGAAAATGTTGTAATGTTCCTTTTCTCAGAGTTTGGAAGAAGGGTTAGGGATAACGGGTCTGGTACTGATCATGGAGCAGCTGGGGTATCTTTCGTTATTGGCCCAGGGGTGAAAGGTGGCATGTACAGTCGTTACCCCGAAACTCGTGCAGAAGCACTGGAGCAGGGAGACCTTGTGCCTAACCAAGATTTCAGAGGGGTGTATTCAACCCTATTAGAAAACTGGTTGGAGGTAGAGGCTGCTCCTATTGTAAATGGGACATTCTCGAGTGAAAACTTTTTTGTAGGCGCCAACTGATTCATCTGCAATTAAAAAAGTACTCGATCATCATGGCAGTTCAAGGAAGAAGCTGTAATTGCAATCATTTACTAGGCAGAAATTTGCCGGCTGGTAATGGGTACACACAATCGGTTAGCGTTGCCTGCAATCAGAATATGTCAAAGAATTAAGTGAAATGGCCTCAAAACCCAATATTGTACTAATCCTAGCTGATGACATGGGATACTCTGACCTAGGTTGTTATGGTTCAGAGATAAATACCCCAAACATTGATTCTCTTGCCTCCAATGGGATCCGCTTTTCCCAAATGTACAATTCGGCTCGATGTTGCCCTTCGCGTGCAGCCTTATTAACCGGTTTGAACCCCCAGCAGACAGGGGTAGGTCATATGGTCTCAACTTTCGGGCAACCAACTTCAATCAATGTCCCGGGATACCAGGGCTATCTTAACGAAACTTCTGTCACTATTGCTGAAGTCCTCAAGAAAAACGGTTACCAAACCTACATGTCTGGTAAATGGCATGTTGGTGGAGGTTATGATCTCACGGATGCTTCTACCTGGGCTCCAGGTAATAAAACCCATCCTACACCGGTCCAAAGAGGGTTTGATAAATTTTTTGGCATTGTTGCAGGGGCTGCAAATTTCTTCCATCCCAAAACTTTAATGAAAGATGAAAATCTATTGGACATAGACACCTCAGATTTCTACTTAACTGATGCCATAAGTGATAATGCTGTTTCTATGCTTGAGGATTCTTCAAAAACTGAAAAACCCTTTTTTATGCATATCGCCTACACTGCCCCGCATTGGCCATTGCACGCATACGAAGAAGATATCGCAAGGTACGTCGGAAAATACCGGCAAGGATGGGACAAGATCAGGACCAGTAGACATGAGGAACTCAAGGGAAAGGGCATATTAGATTCAAAGTGGGAAATATCTCCTAGAAACCCCTCTTCAAGGCCTTGGGGGACTGTTGAGGAACAAGATTGGGAAGATCTCCGAATGGCCGTCTACGCGGCTATGATCGACCGGATGGATCAGGGAATCGGCAAGGTTTTGGGTAAATTAAAGGAATTATCACTGGATGAAAACACCGTTGTTATGTTTCTTTCAGATAATGGTGGTTGCGCTGAATTCCTAGCTGAAGAGACTGAACGCCCGACTCCTTTGCAATATTCATCCCCTACCCCGGATGGCAGGAAAATACAGATGGGAAATAATAGCGATTTCAAGCCGGGGCCTGATGACACCTTTATGAGTTATGACCTTCCTTGGGCTAATGCAAGCAATACACCTTTCAGATTGTTTAAAAGATGGACCCATGAGGGTGGTATTTCAACCCCGTTTATACTCAACTGGCCAAAGAAAATCAAAAAATCCTCCATAGTTCATGAACCGACTCACCTAATAGACATAGCTGCAACAATATACGATGCGACAGAGGCCGTTTACCCAAAGGAACACAACGGTAACCAGATAACTCCTTTGGAGGGGTCAAGTTTTCTAGAAGTTGTCGATAAAGGCACCTGGTCAAGAAATGACTCAATATTTTGGGAACATGAAGGAAGTCGTGCGATGAGGAATGGGGAATGGAAGTTGGTCAGTGAAGTAGGTGAAGGGTGGGAACTATATAACATGACTGAGGATAGAACTGAACTAAATAATCTAGCCGACAAGGAAAAAGATCGGCTAATAAAGATGCAGAAATCCTACAAGGAGTGGATGTATCGATGTGGAGTTGAGAAATGGCCAATCCCGCCTCAAACGTGGAACCCTACAATGCATGCCCGACACGCTCATAGTTCTGCACGCTGAAGTTGTCTCCAGTCATACTAATTCAAATCATAGTATCGGCAAATTAGGATTCTTTGAATCATCTCTGAGGTTGTATCTTCTATTCCTCTACTTCTCATATTTTTCATAATGGTGTGACAGTCGTGATTCCTCTGAAAACCAGCACTGAGGGTAAAATTGTTCCTTTTATCTAAATTAATCAGGTGATTATGAGCATCAATCAGCCCTCGCAACACATAAAGGCCCACCGCATCTATCAGTCATTTAGCTCTGATATCTGAAGGCTGTGGGGCTCTTCCCCCCCCTATTTTTTCACCTAAAACATCCACATCGATTTTTGTTATACCTGACCCCTTCACGAAGAGGCCACCGGCAATGCGAATGTCCGGGATTGTGGATGTCATTTAAAAAACTCCTTTCAATATAATTGATTTGTCTTCCTTTTTATATTGATAGTTAATTGAAATCTTTGACTCTCACAATCTTGGCTCCCAGTATGTTATCGGCCTCACCGGAAGCTAAATCTGTGTCTAAAACCAAGGAATCTTCATCAAGAGTTTTAGGGGCTTGCAACAATCCATCACCTGACGTTGAAATTGTAATACTATCGGTGGTGAGCATCTTTAAGCTATCAAGTGCTGAAATCGCCTCTTTTGAATTGAGCACATTCCCTGATTTTGTTTTGCGTGTCATAGCAGAATAAATAGCCTTCATCGGGTCAGGGTAGGTAACAGGAGAGTCTGAGGAGGCCGAAACAGTGATACCAGCTTTCCTCAAACTATTAATTCGATAAAGTGAATCTATTTCACTAGCAGGTTGGCTGGATAAATAAGTGTCTCCTCTTTCGTATATGAATGATGGCTGGGTGGAAACTGAGATTCCGAGACTTGCCATTTTAACTATCTGGTCGTCCCGAAGTTCTGAGGCATGTTCTATACGGTCACCAGGCAGATAATCATTCTTCAGAACCTCAAGGATCATATCGATTGAACCCATGTCAACGGAATGAATAGCTACAGGAAAGCCTTGGCAATGACTTTCTCTAACCATCTCTTGAAATTCTTTCCTACCTGGATGAAGTTCACCTCCAGAGTTGGTTACCATTATTTTTGAATGACCCACAATCATTTTCCCTTCCGTAGAGCGGTATGGTAGTTCTGCATTTACAAAATCTCTAAGGGATGTAACCGCCGGCATAAATATAAGATGCATGTTTAATGAAATCCCATTGATAACCTTAGATATAAGTTCGTAGCGAGAAATGTCATTCAAATGGGTGGCATCGGTTAGATAGTTTATGCCTCTGGAGTGAATTAGAGTCAAAGCTGAAATGATGCCGTTTTTCATTGATGAGGCTTCCAATGAGGGAAGTTTGCCGTCTAAATAGCCGCCGGACTCGTATATCACCCCATTCAACTTTCCATCACTCAGAGTGCGTTCGAAAGTTACTCCTGGAGGTTCTTCAGTCCATTCTTTTATCCCGGCAAGGCTCAAGGCAACTGAATTTAAAATATGGGCATGCCCGGAAGTCGTCTGAATTATGAGAGGTCTATCGGGTAAAACCTCATCAAGTAAGGTTCTATCAACAAAAGAAACCCCTTCCTGGAAATTATGTTCTAACCCCTGGAGGCGAACCATATTGGAATTTCTTTGAATGGTAGCTGCTTTCTTTATGAGATCGGCTATGTGTTCTTTCGATAATACCGCTTCTGACCGAATATCATAGGAAAGGATGTTCGCAGCATAGCTTAAAAGGTGAATATGAGTATCATGAAATGGAGGAACTAGGGTCAGGCCCCGCCCATCAAATGTCTTTGCTTTTAAACCCGTATTTGAAATAGGGGCCGCCCGGGAGTCTAGTTTGATGCTCCCGTCGCGATTCACCAGTATTGAAGATACCGAACTGAACTCAACCCCGTCAAATACTGTCGGGTTTAAAAATATTCGGCCGTCCAGGTCCTCCCCCATGAGTCGGGGTCAATCCGCCTACTGAATAACAGATCGAGAAGAGGCTTCTATTCGACGGACAACTATCTTACTGCGATCCATCATGGCAGGAATTTTAGGGCCAATCTCATTTTTCCATGTATCGCTTTCATAAACTGCCTGATAGAGTTTCTCTCTTTCTTCTTCATTTTCAAACCGGCGTATCCAAATATACAAATCATCCTCTTCTTGGCCAGTGAAACTACCAAGTATTACCATCCCTTTCGATACCTGAAAAGGGATAATTTCTTCTTCCATAAATTTCACCCAATTGTCTCTTTGACCATCAAAGCATCTATATTCTCTTAGTTCAAAAAACATTTTCACTCCTACCGTACATTTTTATAATTACACATTCTTTTTTAATGAGCAGAGCTGCTGATGGAAAATACTAGGATGCTCGACACTACATAGAGGCCTAATAATACAATACATTCCAAGGTGACAATTCGGCCAAAGGAAACTCTTGCTTTACTGATAACCGGTACCAATACTACAGTCGTCATCAAAATTGCTATCACAGCTGTTATTGAGTGAACCGGGGATACCATGCTCCACAGCGGCCCATCTATATAGGCTACATCATCCAAAAACAACACAAATCCCATATTAAATAAATTACTTCCAAGTAAATTTGTTATAGCTAATTCCGGTGCCATAATACGTATTGCTGCAACGGAGGCT
>Ga0302139_10000506_pt1 | contig 18541 bp, 12 predicted proteins | sample CBN3_331_MG_FD_203104 | JGI IMG/M metagenome (GOLD analysis project Ga0302139, IMG submission 203104) | Marine microbial communities from Western Arctic Ocean, Canada - CBN3_33.1 | ecosystem: Environmental > Aquatic > Marine > Oceanic | place: Canada: Western Arctic Ocean | collected 2017-09-15 | reverse complement strand
CTGGCACAGGCTCGAGACGCTGCGGGAAACCTCAGCCCAAGTGTTACCGTCAATCACCATGGTCGCGGTCGCGCGATCCACATCGGTTTCCAGCCCGACGTGAAGTCGGCTGTCAGCAGCGTGGGAGGGGGCGCTCATCCGGGAAAGGCATTCACAGATCCACGGGTTCCCGAGTGTTCACGCCTGCTGACGAACCTGGTGAGAAGTGAGTGCGACAATCTGGCAGTCGTGACCGAGAACATACCTGCTGGAGTCGTGGTGCAGGGTTACACCCATTCTGCCGGAACTCAGCCAGGGACGTTCGTGACCTTGATGAACTGTATCGGTGGGCGTCTGGCACGGGTTCGTACCGAGATTCCCGCCGATTACAGCACGTCATATCCATCCGTTCTGGACCGCGTGGCAGACGGCCAGGAGATGCGGTTACGAGTGAAAGCCGACAATGTCAATGCGGTGTACCTTGTCTCGCCCGACTTCGACGACGCAGTTCAGTTGGATTTCACCAGGAAGCCGGGGGGCTATGTTGTCGTCAGAATTCCCGGCCTGGCGAGATTTGAGATTCTGTATCTGAACCGTGGACGCCGCGACATCATCAGGGAGAAGTACAAGTCCGTGGTGAGATCATTCCCCACGGTGAGATGAAAATGGGCGGCCAGGCTCGAAGACGGCACCCCAGTCGTCCCACCCCAGCCCCGGCGTGCAACCCGCCAGATCCGAACCACGGCCCCCGGCGTCGGGCGGTGGGGACGGCGGAGATATACGCGGGTGTCAAAACGGGTGTCCAACCGATAAAAAGGTATTTGGCGACCGGCCGTAAGCGGGGGTTGTCAAAGCACTTGCCCTCGTAGCTCAGGGGATAGAGCGACGGTTTCCTAAACCGTAGGTCGCAGGTTCGATCCCTGCCGGGGGTACTTGACTACGAGTGAGTCTGGATCACTCAGCGTTCCCCCAGACCTTGGGTGAGCGGAACCCGTCGGGCGGTCGGTTTGTCAGGATGTTCGGTTTCACCGCTTTGCCGGCTAGTTCGGCGAGCTTTGTCTTGAGCCGTAACAGCACTTTGGGACGCTCTCGACTCTGGTCGTTCTTCTCGAACGGATCCTGGCGGATGTCGAACAGTTCCCACGTCTCCGTCTTACTGTTTCGTGTCGCGTTGGCACTGACGTGGCCGTTTCGGATCAGTTTCCAGTCACCCATGCGGATCGCACCGTGAAACGGCGTCGAGTTGTGCAGGATGAACTGGTGCGGCGTGGGTTTGCCCTCGGCGATCGTTGGCCAGGCATCTTTGCCGTCGAGCGGTTGTGCCTGGGCAGTCTTTGCCTTGGCCAGTCGAAGCAGTGTCGGGTAGAGATCGACCACATGCAGCGGTTGGTCGACGATGCTGCCGGCTTTCAGCCTGTCTTTCCAGACGGCAATGGCTGGTACTCGAAGGCCACCCTCGTAAAGCGTTCCTTTGCCGGCGCGTAGCCGACCGTTGGAGCCGAGTGTCCTGATGCCACCGTTGTCCGAGCAGAAGACGATCAGGGTGTTGTTGGCCTTGAAGTTGTGTTTGGCCAGTGCCGCTGTGATCCGCCCGACGGCGTCGTCCATGCAGGTGACCATGGCAGCAAACGTACGTCGTTTTTGGTTCGGGATCTTGGCGTAGGAATCGATGTACTTCTGCGGTGCTTGAAGCGGCGTATGAGGCGCATTGAACGGTACGTAAAGGAACAACGGTTTGGCTGGATCGTGCTCGGAAATGATCCTTGCCGCATGTTCACCGATCAGGTTGGTCGAGTAGCCCTGATCGTAATTCGGCTTGTCGTCGCGGTGCCAGTCGTGGCCACCGTCGCGGATGTGGGTGAAATAGTCGAGTGCACCGTTGTAGTGGCCGTATTGCTGATCAAAGCCTCGTCGTGTCGGCAGGTAGGCAGGTTGAACATGCCCAAGGTGCCACTTGCCGACCATCGCCGTCGCGTACCCGACTTCGGCCAGTGCCTGCGGCAGTGTGCGTTCGGCCAGCGGAAGGCCATGTTCTGCCCATGGTCGCACGACTCCGCATTGCAGGCCGAGGCGGATCGGGTATCGCCCTGTCAGCAGGGCTCCTCGAGTCGGTGAACAGACCGGCTGAGCGTAGAACTGATTCAGCCGGACCCCCTGGCTGGCCAGCTTGTCGATATTGGGTGTGGCGATCGGGCCACCATGGTAACTCACATCCCCCCACCCAAGATCGTCAGCCATCATCAGCACGATGTGAGGGCGTGAGGCCGCCGTGACGCTGGATGGCAGAACCGTTGTGGCAACGAGAAGCGTGAGAAGGAATCGGCTGGCGGTGATTGTGGTCATTTGCCTGGAACCAGTTCGTGCCGCTCCCGCCACGGGCGGGGGCTCGGTCATTGTGGGGACAGGCAATTCGAGTAATCCTTGGCACTCCGGCCGCGAGCGTGTGTGCCAGAGTCGTTTGGGGGGATCAGGCAAACAGGTCGGGGAGAATGCCGGTGCTGTCGCCGTGGGATTGGACCTTCAGCCCGACGCCCTGGAGCAGGCTGAGCCAGAGGTTGCAGAGTGGTGTGCCGGAGCCGGGCAGGACGAGGTGTCGGCCGTGCTTGACGCCGGCACCGCCGCCGGTGATCACCGTCGGGCAATTGGTCAGGTAGTGAATCGACTGGATATTGCTGCCGTAGCTCAGCGAGACATTGTCGAACAGGCTGCTGCCGTCCGGTTCGCTGGTCGCCTTGAGTCGGTCGATCAGGTATGCCAGCAACTCGGACTGCTTGCGGTCTCGCAATTCGGCCACCTGCATCCGCAATCCCGGCGTGTAGTGGCTCATGTTGTGCCCGCTGATCGTGGCACCGAGGCTGCGGATCAAGCTGTCGACCGGCTGCCTGTAGGTGATGACTCGCGTGGCATCGACCTGGAGGGCCGCGACGATCAGGTCGTACATCAGCTTGACCTCGTCGTATCCGTTGACGTCGTCGGCCGGTTTTTCAACCGGCGGATCGGGTTGCCGTTTGGGGACATCGAGCCACTGTTCCTGCTTGGTGAGTTGGATTTCGATGTCGCGAATCGACTGCAGATATTCACTCAGCTTGTCCGCATCCGCTCGATTCAGTCCGCGTCCGACACCGCGAGCGTCCTGCAGTACGGTGTCGAGTACGCTGCGGCGTTGCTTGAGCATGGCCAGCCGCTGGGCCAGCGGCGTCTTGCCGTCTGAAAACAGCTTGTGAAAGGTTCGTGCCGGGTTGTCGAGACCGGCCATCGGCTTGCCATACCGGTTCCAGGCCAGCGAGAGGCCGGGTCCGTGGCCCGAGTTTTCGGCCTTGTTGCACCCCAGTTGGATCGAAGTGAACCGAGTCTGTTTACCGAAGGTCTCGGCTGCGACCTGGTCGGCCGAAATCGTGTTGAAGAAACTCTGGCCTGGCTCGGCGTAACGATTGGCACCGGTCAGGTAAAACGTGCTTCCCCAGTGAGCTTCGGAGGAGAACTGGTTGGAGAGGTTCTGGATGACGGTGATGTCGGACTTGTGACGAGCCAGCGGAGCCAGCCCGGCGGGCAGCTTGTAGTGGGTGCCAGTCGTCTGCACGTCGGGATACCAACTCTCACGAGTCACCCCCCACCCGAAACTCAGAAAGACCATCCGTCGCGGCACAGCCCGAGTCGGAGCGGCCTGGATGGTGCGCGCTGGTCCGAGTGATTCCAAAAGCGGCAATGCGATCAGTGACGTGCTACCTCGCAGAAAGGCTCGACGTGGCAGTGGCGTGTTGCTGGTGGTCATGTGCGATGCAATCGGTCGGACAGGCTATTTTGTACGAAATGGTCGGGATTGGACCAGGGCATGGATGAATTCACGGATCTGGTTGTCTCGGGAATGGGCGCGAGTCAGGATGTGATGAGCGAGTTGTGAGTCGGAGAATCCGAAGGGGCGTCCCAATCCGTAGGCGATCAGTGCTTCGCAGAAGCCCTGTGCAAAGTCCTCTTCGTGTTCGGCAATGCGGTCGCGCAGTTCGAAGTAGTTGGCAAAGGCTGTGCCGTCGGGCATCGTGCCACTGGGGTCGATCGGGTGCAACCGGGTCGTCTTCACCCTCCGATCCGTCGCGATCTCGGTGTATTCCTGTTTGCGCCATCGACCGACCGCGTTGAAGTTCTCGAGGCCAAACCCCAGCGGGTCGATCTTGCGGTGGCACTGGGCACATTGTGGCAGTTCGCGGTGTACGGCGAGCAGTCGGCGGGCGGGCAGCAACTTGCCCGCATGTCGGCTGAGTTGAGGGACATTGGCCGGAGCTGGCGGAGGGGGATCATTGAGCAGTTTACGCATGATCCAGGCACCACGTTCGACCGGCGACGACCGTTCGCCGTCGGACCCCATTGCCAGGATGGCCGCCATGCCCGTCAGGCCGCCTCGTGGAGAATCCTCGGGCACCTGCACCTTGCGGAAATGGTCGCCCTGGATTCCCGGGATGCCATAGAAATCGGCCAGCAGGGCGTTGATGACCACGAAGTCGGACTTCAACAGACGACCCAGGCTGGCGTCGGTGGTGAGAACGGTGTTGAGCGTGTGATACACCTCGTCCCTGGCAGCCTGTCGGACACTTTCGTCAAACCGCGGATACAGGCGATAACTGAATTGAAAGAAGTCCAGCCGGTCCAGTTGCAGCCACTGGTGAGTGAAACCGGTGATGAACTGCCAGGACCGCGGGTCGGCCAGCAGCCGGTCGGTTTGCCGTGCCAGGACCTCGGGCCGATGGAGTTCGTTTCGGAGAGCCGACTGCGAGAGTTCCCGGTCGGGGGGGGCACTGGTGAGAAAGTACGACAGCCGGATGGCGAGTTCCCGGTCGGTCAGGATTCGGTGGGTGGGCTGCGGTGTTTGCTGCGGTGTTTGCTGCGGTGTTTGCTGCGGTGTGGGTTCGGCGAGGTACAGGAAGCTGGGTGATGCGAGGATCACGGCGAGCGGTTCCTTGATGGCTTCGACGAATGGCGTGCCGGCTTTGCGTTTGTCCTGATAGAGGCCGACGAGTTTGTTGATCAGAGTGGTCTTCGGGGGTTTGTCTCGAAAGGCTCGTCTGGCGAACCGGTTGATGATTTGTCGGGCGTAGGTGTTGGTGGGTTTTGTGGTTTTGGGATCCGAGCCGTCAAAGAAGATTTGTCGGTGTGATTTCGGAGGCCACTCGTGGATCGCCGGTCTCTGCCATTCGACCCAGTCGATCCAGATAGCCGGATCGGGGCCGACGCCGCGTTTTTGCTGTGACTGGAGGAAGGCGAATCGTGCGGCATCGCGGCTGTTGGGCTGTCGTTGTCGGACTCCGAACGAGCGTGGTCCCGAGGTGGTCAGCGTGATCGGGATTTCCAGGATCTGAGGTTTTTCCATTGTGCCGGTGACTTGGCGGCAGCCGAGCACATTGAGTTCTCCGTTTTGTGCTCGAGCGGACGTCGTCCCGAACTCGAGAAACCTGCGGTAGCTGGGCGAGTTGTCGAGAGTTGCCACTCGGAGTTTCAGGAGGTATTCCCCGGCGGGTGCATTGGCGGGGATCGAGGTGATATCGACGTGTGCGCCTTGGAACCAGGTGACCATTAGTGTCCCGGTCCTGTTGGCGGGGTGTTCGAGGTATTTCGTGTAGGTGGCCCAGCGTTGTCGGTAGATGCGTTCTTCGAATCGGACGCGGGCTTCGTCGAGGAACCCGAAGGCGGAGGGTGGCTTGTCGGATTGTCGCCATTTCTGAGCCTTCTGGTAGCCGGCCAGCAGTTTGCGGTGTTGAGTCTTGGCCAATCGGTTGGCGCGGCCCTCGGGCTGGTGTCGAACGGGTTTCGAGGCCGTCGGTCGCGGGCCGGTGACGATGGCGTCGTCGAGGGCACGTCGGGCGAGTGCGAGGTATTGTTGGAACTGATCGCTGGAAAAGAACAGCGAAGCACCGGCCGTGTCGAATGCTCCGGCACTGCCGGTATCTGCCGGCAGGTCAGCGGCATCGACATGGACCTGCAGCAGTTCGTGGATCGTGTTGATGTACTCGCGGCGGTTCAGACGCCGCATGGTGACGATTCCGCCGGAATCGCTGAGAATCTTGCGGGCGATGACGAGTTGGTGCGAGAGTGTTTCGAGGAAGTCGGTTTTTTCGGCAGCAGTTGGCTGTTTGCTGTCTTCGGGTGGCATATTGCCCGAGTTCAATTCGTTGAGCACTTTTTGCCAGGTCTCGGCCGACTGGATCGTACCGAGATCGAATGATTGCGTTTGGAGGTCGAGTTTGCCTTCGCGGGTCTTGGTGTCGTGGCAGTCGAGGCAGTAGGACCGGAAGAAGGCGGCGTACCGGGTGGGCATCTTGGCCGAGGGGGCATTCACGGTTGTTGCTGCTGCGGGGGCCGGGTGGGCGATACGGTGGGTTTGAAGGAACGCGTGAGTGCGGTCCATGGCCTGTTGGAACAGTTTGAGGTCGAAGATCAGGTGTCCGTGTTCGCCGTCCTTGTGGCTGATCAGTTGGCAGGTGTTGCCTGCCTGGGTCATGCGTTTCTGGAACAGTGTGGCTCCAGAGAATGGAGTGACTGTATCGGCGGTACCGTGAAAGATAATCGTGGGTGGGCGTTTGGCGGTGACTTGATCGACGGGTGAGAGTTCCTGCCAGAGCTTGCCGATTTTCTGCTGGCCGTACCCGTTGGCCGACGTGTCGATGACGGGGTAATAGAGGATCAGGAGGTTGGGTTGGCAGGAGATCAGGGCGCCATCGGCGGTTCTTTCGTTCGCCGTGACGTGATCGATTGTCGGGCATCGGTCAAACAGTGCCGTCCCGGCGGCCAGGTGTCCTCCGGCCGAACCACCGGCGACCGCGATGCGTTTCGGGTCGATGCCCAGAGCCCGGGCGTGGCGACGCAGGTAGCGGACTGCCGAGCGAGCATCCTTGACGCAATCCAGCACGGTTGTGCCGGTTTGTGGTTTCATCAGCCTGTATTCGAGACTGATGCCCAGCATGCCGAGTTTCGCGAAGTGGTCGGCCAGTGGGTAGAATTTCCGGGCGTTGCCACCGGTCCAGCCTCCGCCGTGGATTGCCATGTAGGCAGGTCGTCGGTCGCCGGGTTGATGTCCGCTCGGTTCGAAGATGTGCAGGTGCAGCTGCCTTGTGCCGACCGTTTTGTAGACGACCGTGCGAGTTGGTTGCAGCTTGGCGGCGATGGGTTCGAGCGGACGGGGTGCCTGGGCCGAGGCGGTTGGTGCGGAGATTGCAAAAGCGAATGACGCCAGCAAGTATGGGGCGGTCAATCGGTAGTGCATGGTTGGCCTGGACTGTCTTGACGATTCGGATGGGCAGCCAACGACGATGGTACAGTCGCGGAGCCATTTGACCATTCGGCTGAGTTGTGGAACTGACGGAGAGGTTGAGATGAGCGTGGTCCGGTGGATGCGATGCGTGGTGCTTGCGGCGTTGTTGATGATGGGTGCGAGTGAATTTTGCGGTCACGTGCATGCGGCGGCGGCGGCGGCGGCATCGAAGCCGGTGATCGTGGAGACTCGTCGAATCTGGGACCGGGCCCGTCACAACGCGTTCACCGATCTGCTTCGATTTGAGGGGCGTTGGTACTGCGTGTTCCGCGAAGGGACGGCTCATGTTTCGCCCGACGGTTCATTGCGGGTGATCACGTCGGCGGATGGTGCGGACTGGAAATCGATGGCATTGATCGAGTCGTCTCGATACGACCTGCGGGACGCCAAGATCACGGTGACTCCAGGCGGGCAATTGATGCTCAACGGAGCGGGGATGCTGGCCGATGCGAAGGTGCGGTATTTTTCGATGAGCTGGTTGTCGTCTGATGGAGGTCGACGGTGGGACCGTGGGCGACAGATTGGTGATGACGGGTTCTGGTTGTGGCGGACTCAGTGGCACGACGGGGTGGCCTACAGCATGGGGTACAGCACCGAGCGAGACCGAACGGTCCGCAAGTTGCGGCTGTATCGATCTCGCGACGGTCGCCAGTTCGAGACACATGTCCAGCAGCTGAAGGCTGCGGCCGGTTGCGGGGAGGACCGGATCCTGTTTCTCAAGGACGGGACGGCGTTGTGTTTGCTGAGGCATGAGACCGGCGACAAGATGGCCTTGTTGGGGACTTCGTCTCGACCGTACACCTGCTGGCAGTGGCGAGATCTGAACTTGCGGATTGGCGGTCCGAACATGATCCAGTTGCCGGATGGCCGGATCCTGGCGGTCACGCGTTTGTATCGTGGAGGCACACGTACGTCGCTGTCTTGGCTCGACACGAAAAGAGCTCGGCTGACCGAGGTGCTCAAGTTGCCTTCGGGCGGCGACACGAGTTACGCCGGGCTGGTTTGGTACAAAGGATTGTTGTGGATCAGTTATTACTCGTCGCATGAAGGCAAGACCTGCATCTACCTGTCGAAGGTCAGGATTCCTGGCAAGTTGGCCTCGCCGCCCAGTCAGCCCAACTCAACCCGTTCCCCAAGCCACTCGAGCCCATCATCATGAAACGACTCAGCCGCACCGCAATGTTCCTAGCCATCGTCTGCCTTGTTCCGGCGAGTTCTGATGCGAAGGATCGCAAGTTCCGCTTCCTGGCCATCGGCGACCTGCCGTACGACGCAGCGCAGGTGATTCTGCTAGACCAGTTGGTGAAACAATCCCAAAAGGAGCCGTTTGAGTTTCTGATGCATGTCGGGGACATCCAGGGCGGCGGGATTCCGTGTACGGATGCGGCGGCCACGAGCATTCGGGATCTGTTTCGAAAGTACCCCAAGCCAGTGGTCTACACCCCGGGGGACAACGAATGGACCGATTGTGTTGTCAATGGCGATGATCCGATCGAGCGGCTGGCCAACCTGCGAAAGCTGTTCTTTGCCGACAAGAAGACGTTGCGGCTCGACAAGCTCGGGGTGGTCCGCCAGTCGCGCCACGAGAAGTACGCCAAGTACGTCGAGAATTATCGTTTCACGAAATCTGGCGTGCTGTTTGTCGTGGCACACGTTGTCGGCAGCAACAACAACTACAAGCCGAACGACCCGAAATCGATGAAGGAATTCACCGAGCGAAATGCCGCCAACCTGGCGTTCCTGAAGGAGAGTTACGCCGAGGCGGCCAGGGCTGACGTGCGGGGTGTGGCACTGGTGATCCATGCCAACCCGGACTTCGAGATGGGTGCCGGCGAGGGATTCAAGGACTTCCTGGCTTCATTGCGTGGGTTCCTGTCGGGGTATAGCCGACCGGTCGTCTGCATCCACGGCGACTCGCACTATTACCGCATCGACAAGCCATTCAAGGACGCCAACGGAAAGACGTTCCTGGGGTTCACGCGGATCGAGGTTTTCGGCTCGCCCAACGTGGCCGGCCTGATCATTAACGTCGATCCCGACGATCCTCAGATCTTCAGCACTCGTCCGTACTATCTGAAGATCAAACCCGAGCTGAAGATCAAACCCGAGCTGAAGATCAAACCCGAGACCAAGTGAAGCCGTTGTAGGGCAGTCGGCGGTCACTTCGCCAGTTCGAACGGATAGACGACTTTCCAGTCCCGTTTCATGTCGACCACGGTCCACCTGTTCCTGGCGGCCTCGTCGAGTGCCTTGTCGAGGTGACCGATTCGTGACTTCCGGTCGTAGGACCATTCTCGCTTGCGATCGGTGTGGTGCACGATGGCTCCCAGCCGTTTGCCGGTGCCAGTGGTGGTCCATTGCAGCATCTGCAGGTCGCCGTCGGAGTTGCCGAAGGCGGCGATCGGTCGTCGGCCGATGGCACGGCGGATGCTGACCGGTTTCCCGGCCGCGTTGTTGAAGAACTCGATTTCGGTCAGCCGTTCGAAGATCGCCTTGCCGTTTTTTCGTACGAGTCGAGTTTTCATCCGGCTGCCGATGATCTGTTCGGGCGGTATGCCGTAGACCCGAGTGGCCCAGGCTCTCATGAACTCGAGGTCTCCGCCCGAGACGATATAGGTGCGAAACCGGTTGGCCTTGAGGTAGGCCAGCAATTCGAGCATGGGTTGGAAAACGAGGTCGGTGTAGGGTCGTTTGAAGCGAGGATGACGCGACGTGGCCAGCCAGCGGTTGACCGCGGCGTGGTAGTCTGTGATCGAGGTGCCACCGAGAGTGGCTTCGGTGAGTTGGGTGAAGAGCTTTCCGTCGCCGGCGGTCAACGTGGCGATGTCATTTGTGAGTGCAGCCTGGAACGGTTGCTGCTGTCGCCATTCGGGGTGTTTGTCGACCAGTTGATGTGCGCGGTGAATCGAGTACTGCAATTGGAAGTAGAATGGGCGTTCGGACCACAGCGTGCCGTCATTGTCGAAAACGGCAATTCGTTGTGACTCGGGCACGAAGTCTCGACCACCGCGCGTCGACACTGCTGTGACAAACGTAACGATTCGCTGCCTGGTCGCCGAGTGGTTCCATGACGCGAGCGGTTCGGCAGCTGCGAGTGGTACGATCGAAACACAGGCGAACCATGCCGTCAGAATTTGTCGTAACCAGGTGCGATGCAACTTGGATTCTCTTGAAGGCGGCAGGATGCAGGGGAACGGCCACGCCCACGGCAACAGGGATAGTCCGGTGTGTGGGGCAGGTCAAGCGGGTTGCCGTCGTCGGGTTCCGGCTGGGATTGTGATTGTCGGGGTGGTTGCTGCTCTGCCGATGAAGTAGAACGGGGGTTGACTCTAAGACCGAAAGGGAGTGTCTGGATGCTGACGATTCTAGGGCGAGGCGGCGAGCGGGGTGGTCGGCTTTGCGACGGATTGTCGCGTCGCGATGCGTTGAAGGTTGGTGCATTGGGTCTGGGCGGACTGTCGTTGCCGGGGTTGTTGCAGGCCGAGCAGCGGGCCGGGATCGCCGGATCACACAAGGCTGTGATCATGATCTATATGTGTGGTGCGCCACCTCACCAGGACATGTACGACCTGAAGATGGAAGCTCCGAGCGGGATCCGGGGGCCGTTTCGGCCGATCGAGACCAACGTGCCGGGGATCCAAATCTGCGAGCACATGCCGATGCTGGCCAAGGTGATGGACAAGTGCATCCCGTTGCGCAGTGTCTACGGTTCGCCCAACGGGTCGCACGATTCGTTCATCTGTTACACCGGCCACAGTGTCGTCAATCAGCCGTCGGGCAACTGGCCGTCGATGGGTTCGGTGGTGTCACGTATGCAGGGTGCCATCAACGTCTCGGTACCGCCCTTTGTCGGACTTTCGCCCAACACCGGCCATCCCCCCTACGGTTCGCCCGGGCATCCAGGATTTTTGGGCATCAGCCACGGGGCCTTCCGGCCCTCCGGTCCATCTCGGGCCAACATGAAACTCAACAGTGGCATCACGCTCGGACGGCTGGGCAACCGCAAGCAGTTGTTGACTTCGTTGGATGCGTTTCGCCGCAGCCATTCCGAAAACGCTTCACTGGCCGGTCTCGACGATCTGAACCAGCAGGCTCTGGATATTCTCACTTCAAGCCGCCTGGCCGATGCATTGGACTTGTCGAAGGAGGATCCGGCGGTGCGTGAGCGATACGGCAAGGGCAGTCCGAAGAACTACGGCGACGGGGCTCCGAGGAATCTCGAGCATTTCCTGATGGCTCGTCGACTGGTCGAAGCCGGTGCTCGCGTGGTGACTTTGAACTTCGGTCGCTGGGATTTCCACAGCAACAACCACGCCACGGCCCGAGACACTCATTTGCCATTATTCGATCGTGGCCTGGCGACGTTGATCGCGGATCTTTACGAGCGAGGTTTGGGTGAGGACGTATCGGTGGTGGCGTGGGGCGAATTCGGTCGAACTCCGCAGATCAACAAGACGGCCGGTCGCGATCATTGGCCTCAGGTCGGCGGCGGTTTGATTGCTGGCGGAGGCATGCAGACCGGGCAGGTGATCGGTTCGACCGATCGTCTGGGCGGTGTTCCCAAGGACCGGCCGGTGCATTTTGGCGAGGTGTTTGCGACGCTGTATCGCAACCTGGGTCTCGACCCGGCCACGATGAAGCTGTCCGACCGGTCGGGGCGGCCGCAGTACATCGTCGATCGTCACGTGGCGTTGCCCGAGGTCTAGCTTGCTGGTGCTGGCGTCACAGGCACCTTTGCTGCGGAGCGAGTCTTGGCGCGAGTCGGCTTGTCGTGGGGGTGGCATCTTGGTGGAATTGCCATCCACAGTCTGGAACCCGAGGCGTGTGTCGGGAAGCGGGTCAGCGGGATCGGTCCGGCGGGTCCGAATCGAAGTGTAGGGGCTGACTGAAATGATGCTCGCTGCTGTTTGCCGACGTTCCGTATTGGCACTGCTGATTGGCCTGTTCGCCGTGTCTTGTGAATCGGCCACGGCCGCCGACGAGTCGTTGCTCGAACGCGATGTGCTGCCGATCCTGGTGAAGAACTGCCTGGGTTGTCACGGGGGCTTGAAGCGAGAGGGTGGTCTGGATCTGAGGACGTTGCCGGCGATGCTCAAGGGGGGCGACTCGGGTCCGGCGATCGTGACGGGGGATGCCGCGACGAGCGAATTGTGGAAGCAGATCGCCGGCGACAGCATGCCGGCGGGCGACGACCGCGAAAAACTGTCTGTGGCCGAAAAGGCCGCGATCCGGGCATGGATCGATGCCGGGTTGCCAACTGTTAGGGAACGGCAGAAGGAGGTCAAGACCCTGCTTTCTGGGCAGAAACGACATGAACCGAAGGTGGTGGCGCGAGCCATCGATCAGCATATCGCCAATTTTTTGACCGCAGCCGGGCTGGAGGCGAGTGAGTCGTGCCAGGATTCGTTGTTCTTGAGGCGCGTCTGTCTGGATCTCGTGGGCCGGGTGCCGACGGCCAAAGAGGCTGTCGCGTTTCTGGACGACAAGGACCCCGACCGCCGCGCGAAGCTGATCGATTCGCTGCTGGCACGGCCAGAATTCGGCAAGCAGTTTGGTCGCACATGGCGTGACTGGGTGTGTCCTCCCGAGCTGCCTTCCAACGGAAACGCGGGGACTCAGCCGTATGCTCAGGCCCGTGCACTGGGAGACTGGATCGGCAAGAGACTGACCGACGGGGCATCGTGGGCCAAGATCGTTCGTGAGATCCTGACGGTCAAGGGCGAGATCAAGCAGAATCCTCAGGTCATCTTTTATGCACTGGTCGGGGAGGGCGGCACAACGACTGCCGACGGAACGTCTCGTGCTGTCGCGTCGCTATTCATGGGTGTTCAAATGCAGTGTGCCCGCTGCCACGATGACCCGTATCGCGACTGGTCTCAGGAAGAGCACTGGGGGTTGGCGGCGTTCTTTGGACGATCGCAGGGCGATTTCACAAAGATCGAAGTCGGCAAAGGTGCGAGCAAGACACCGGGCGAGATTTCGATTCCCGGTTCGGCCTTCAGGAACTCGGGCCAGGCCATTCGAGCGGCATTTCTACGAGGCGGTCGATACGAAGTGACGGGGGCTGACGATCTGCGACCTGCGTTTGCCGATTGGCTGACGGCTGCGGGGAACCGGTTCTTTTCACCATCGCTGGTCAACCGGGTTTGGTTCTACCTGTTCTCGCGTGGGATCGTGAACCCGATCGATGATTTCCGCGACCTGAATCCTCCCTCGCACCCCGGCCTGATGCGGATGTTGTCTGCCGAGTTTTCCGGATCGGATTTCGACATCAAGCATCTGTTCCGTTGCCTGTGCAACTCGCAGGCCTATCAGCGGACCAGTCGGTTTGAATTGGGCGGAGACGACCGGGATCGCGGGGCATTGACGACGTCATTTGGTCGGATGCCGATGCGGTTGATGACCGCCGACATGCTGTACGATTCGCTTGGTCAGATTTACGGTGACAAGAAGCTGGACCTGAGAACATTGTCGGGCGATTCGACTGTCGGCATGGCTGCTCCGGTTGGTGACTCGTGGTTGGAGTTTCAGCGGCGTTTTGGGACGAACGAGGAGGACGCCACCGACTTCACTCACGGCGTGGCCCAGATGCTGACCCTGATCAATCATCCTCGGCTGCAGGTTCGCAGCAAGGCGTTGGATGCCTTTCAGAAGACAACCCCCGATGCGAGTGTCGCGGCGACTCTGGAGTGGCTTTATCTGAGCACACTGTCACGGCGTCCTGATGAACTGGAGTTGCAGGAGGCTTGTGAGTTTGTGGAGCGGTTGGCGGACAAGGCCAAGGCCTTTGACGGAGTGCTCTGGATGTTGATCAACCGCAGTGAATTTCTCTTGGCGCGATAACCCACGGTATTGGCCGGTGATCGGCTGCCATGGGAACCTGACACGGAGCGAAGAACGATGCCAGTCACCAGACGACGTGTCGACACCGACCTCGGGCGTCGCGACCTCCTGAAACTCTCGGCCGCCGGTCTACTCTCGGGAGTCTCGGTACCGTGGTTCGAGGCCTTGGCCGCCGAGGGGGTGTCCCAGGGACCCGTTGCCGGGATTGGGCAGCCTCGCAAGAAGTCGTGCATTTTGTTGTGGATGGATGGAGGTCCCAGTCAGCAGCACACATGGGATCCCAAGGCGGGTGGCGAGTTTGCCCGCAGTCCGTCGTCGGTTCCGGGGATCCAAATCGTCGAGCAGCTGCCCCAGTTAAGTGCCATGATGGACGACCTGGTGCTGGTACGTTCGATGACGACCGAGATCAACGGCCATTATGACGCGAAGTACTTTCTGCACACCGGTTACAAGCGGACGTCGGCATTCGAGCATCCATCGATTGGATGCATCGCGTCGTCTCAGGTCAGCCATCCTGGCGACCAGATACCGTCGTTTGTCACGATCGATGCCGGATACGACCGCAACGATGGCGGTCGTCTGTACCGGAATGTTCCGGGCTACCTGGGTCCGGATCACGGTCCGTTACTGGTCAACGATCCAAACGCAGGTCTCGAGAATCTGTCTCCAACCGGCGGTGACATTGAAGCGAGATTGAAGTTGTTGGCTGGTGGCGAGAGTCGTTTTGCCAGGAATTTTGCGACTCCGGCAGTGACTGCCAAGCAGGCGGCATTCGAGCGGGCAGTCCGGTTGATGCAGTCGCGTCGTTCGAAGGCATTCGACGTGTCGGTTGAGCCTGCGAGTTTACGACGGGCATACGGAGCTCATAAGTTTGGTCGCAGTTGCCTGTTGGCCAGGCGACTGGTCGAAGCGGGCGTATCGTTTGTTGAGGTGGTGCATCGGGGATGGGACGACCATGCCGGTGCGGCCAAGCCGATCTCGTACCGGGCTCCGTGGATGGACGCCGGCATGGCGACCTTGATCAGCGATCTGAAGGTTCGAGGCATGCTCGACGACACGCTGGTGATCTGGATGGGGGAATTCGGGCGGACACCCGGCGACGGCAACGGCCACTTCAGCAAGGCCTGGAGCACAGTGTGGGCTGGTGGCGGATTGAAGACCGGCCAGGTTGTGGGGAAGACCAGCGAGAAGGGAAAGACTCCGGGAACGGAAATCGTGGACCGTCCGGTCACCTCGCCCGACTTCATCGCGACGCTGTGCCTGGCGTTGGGCATGGACATCCATACCGAGTTCCATGCTCCGGGCAATCGGCCGATGCCGATGGTCGACAAGGCGGCCAAGCCGATTGGCGAGATACTGGGTTGAGACATTCGCGAGCGATCAGGGGGACGACTGTGATGATGTGGCTGCTGCGAAGTGCCTTGGCGGTTGCCTGGATGTTGGCCGTTGTCGTGATTGGCCATCGCGGCGTGTTGGCTGACGAACCGGCGGCCACTTCGAAGTCGACGGCTCCGGCCTACCGGGCGGTCAAGACCTCCGAAGCCGCGATCGCCCGGATCAAGCAGTTGGGCGGCCGGGTGCGGTACCTTGCTGCGGAACAAGACGGCGTGGTGGTCGACCTGCGGTTTGCTGTCGAGGGTGTTTCGGACGACCACTTGCAGTACATCGAGACTGTGCCGAACGTTGTGTCGGTGCTGCTGAAGCGGGTGGTGGTGACCGATGCGGGACTGGTTCACCTGGCTCGGATTCCGACTCTGAAACATCTCGACCTGTCAGAAACCGCCATCACCGATGCTGGTTTGAAGACGATCGCCGGGCTGCCGGTTCTGGAACGGCTGAATCTGTTTGGTACCAACGTCACCGATGCCGGACTGTCCAATCTGAAGTCGATCCAGACCTTGCGGTGGCTCTACATTGATCAGTCGCTCACCAGTGTCAGTGGGGTGTCTGATCTCAAGGCGGTCAACGGGAAACTGGTGGTTGTTCCGGATCGTGGGCTGCGTCGGCAGCGGATCGTGGTGTTGATCAAGGAGTCCGAAGCGTTACTCGTGAAAGCTGTTAAGGCGTTTTTGGTTGCCGAGACGGAGCACAACGAGTTGACGCCGAAGGTGGCCGAGTTGAAGAAGGCCGAGGATGCGACCAAGTCGGTCTCGGACGCTACAAAAAAACGCCTCGACGAGGCGACCAAGTCGCGGTTGGCGGCGAAGAAGTCGGCGGACGAGGCGGCTGCCCGTTTGAAGGCTGCCCGAGAGAAGTTGGTCGCTGCGGAAAAGCTGGCTGGCGATGCCAAGTCGAAGAGTGAAGCGGCGAAGAAGTCGGCCGCTGAAGCGAAGCAGCGACACGAACGGGCCAAGAAGGCGAAGCCAGACTACGACTTGGCCAAACGGATCCGCGACGCGTCGGAATTGCGGCTTGCTGATGCTCGACGACGCCAAGTCATCTCACCCGGGGCGCCGTTCGAGCCGAAGCAGGACAAGTTGCCCGCCCCGGTGCCTCGCGGAGCGACCGTGCTGTTGGGTGATGGCCCGGAAACGAAGTTCCTGTCCAAGACGGGTCAGGGAATTGATTGGCCGGTTGAGAAGGGGGAACTGGTTTCGACCAAGGGTGGCAACAACTCGAATCACCTGGTGTCGTCGATCCACTTCCGCGACGCGGTGATTCATGTCGAGTTCATGCTGCCACCTTCGGGGAGTGGAAACAGCGGTGTGTACATTCACGGCAATTACGAATTGCAGATCATCGGTTCGCACGGCAAGGCAGACGTGACTCAAAAGGACATGGGCGCGGTGTACGGCTTTGCCAAGCCGTTGGTCAACGCGGCGCGGAAGCCGGGCGAGTGGCAGGTTTACGATATTCTGTACGAGGCTCCTCGACGGGACGACAAGCAGAAGATCGTCAAGCCGGGTTCGATCACCGCGTGGCTCAACGGGCAGTTGGTGCAAAAGAACACTCGCGTGGGCGAGCCTCGCAGCGTGTATCACCCATACCGGCACGAGACGACCGGATACCTGAAGGCCATTTTTCAGAGGCAGAAGCAGACGATGACCGGCCCGGTATTTCTGCAGGACCACGGCCACGCTGTCCGGTTCCGCAATGTCTGGGTGTTGCCGTTGGATGATCGGGCAGGTGTCTACAAGGCGACCGCCGCTCCGTAGGGACCGGGTACCTGCGCCTTCGGCTGGGGAGCCAGTCCCTGGGATGGAGGTGGGGGGGCATCACCAGTTGAGCAGGTGTGGTTTCTGAGCGTTCCAGCCGTCGTTGGACGGGAAGACGGTCTGCATGTCGATCTTGCTCAGGTCCTCGGTGAACCAGTCCTCGACCGTCGCCCACCATTTCTGGAAGTGGGGTGTTTCGCGGTGTTTGTCTAGAGAGTCTTCGTTGAGATAGACCTCGTAGAGGTAGTAGCGGCCGGGGACGGCTGGGTCTTTGAGTATGTCGAACCGGAAGCATTCGGGTTCATCTCGAGTCGATCCCTGAGCGTCGCCGAGGCTGACGTCTTCGAATTCGGAGATCTTGTCGAGTTGAACATTGAGCGTAACGAAGATGGCGTACATGAGAATTGCCGTTCGGGAAAGTGGATGTGCGACGGTGGACAGGAGCAAGCCGCAGAGGCCGGGTCAGTTGATGCGGGCGGCTGTCTTGAAGGCTGTGGCGCCGGTGTCGATCCAGTCGCCGACCCCGGTCATCAGAAAACGGACTCCCAGGTCGGTGAAGTGAGCGACATTGTCGTTGTTGGTCAGTGTGCCGGCCGTGCGGCCGCTTTGGGCAATCTTCTTGAGAGCGTTTTCTCGGGTGGCCACGACATCGGGGTGGTCCCATTGCCCGATCAGCCCCATCGACGCGGCCAGGTCGCTGGGTGCGACAAAGAACACGTCGATGTTGTCGACTTCGAGAATTTCATCGAGGTTGTTGACGGCCACGATGTCTTCGATGAGCACGATGAACAGCGTCTGTTCGTTGGCCGCGTCGAAGTAGCCGTCGACGCCGTAGCCCTGTCGGCTGGTGAACAGGCCACGTTGTCCGATGGGTGCGAACTTGCCGCCGGCGACGACGTTTTCGGCTTCGGCCTTCGTGTTGACGTGCGGGACGACGATCCCCTGCACGCCCCGATCGAGTGCCCGGTAGATGATCGCCTGCTCGTTCTGATTCACTCGTGGAATCGACGTCATGTCCCACAGGTCGCAGGCTCGAGACAAGTCGCCGATGTCGCGAAAGTCGACGGCTCCGTGTTCGGCTTCGAGCCACACGGCATCGAAGTCGGCCGGGCCAAAACGGTCGATGTCCTCGGGGTCGGTCAGGCCCGATATGCAGCAGACCGTCTCGCCGGCAGCAAGGCGGTGTTTGGTTCGATTTCGTCTCAGGTCCACGGTTCACTCCTTGGTTGGTTTGTCCTGGTTGTGTTGGGAAGACTGGATGCTC
>Ga0302139_10000495_pt1 | contig 18731 bp, 15 predicted proteins | sample CBN3_331_MG_FD_203104 | JGI IMG/M metagenome (GOLD analysis project Ga0302139, IMG submission 203104) | Marine microbial communities from Western Arctic Ocean, Canada - CBN3_33.1 | ecosystem: Environmental > Aquatic > Marine > Oceanic | place: Canada: Western Arctic Ocean | collected 2017-09-15 | reverse complement strand
CCGACCACCGCCAGGTTTCCGGCGTAATCGACATCGCAGGGCATCGTGCCCGCCTCGAACTGGATGCCACCGATGTAACGACCCTCTCGGGTGTAACTCTCGAGGCGAGCGTTGGCGCGATCAGCGATGGTGAAAACGTCGGTACCGGGCACTGCAGTGATGCCATGGGCGGTGCCGAACTTGCCGTGGGCGGTACCACGGCCGCCGAAGGTCATCGGTGCCCACACCCCGACATCGGGCTGCTCTGTTTTCCCGGCGAAAGGATCTGCGATGAAGATGATGTTGTCGGCGTATCCGTTGGCCGCAAACATCAATCCTTCCACCACCTCGACATCACAGACACGGAAAGCACCCCCACCATCTCCATAAGGATTGGGAAAGGTCCGTATCACCTTGCCCTTGTCGTCGACGATGAAGATCTTCTGTGCTTCATCCGATGGCAGCACCAGGAACCTCTTGTTGCCCTGGCGCAGGATGCAGCTGTTGTGAACATTGGCGTTGACGATCGCATCGTCGCCACCGATCACCTTCATGGTGGTCAGTTCAGGATCGATCCGCACCAGCCCCACCCCCTTGAGGCAGAACCAGGTCGAACCATCTCCACCATCGGCGATGCGATCGACGGCAAATCCACCGTGGGCCCCTCCGATGTGCTGCTGTACCGCTTCGGGTACATGCACCACCCGATGGGCGAAGCGATAGAACTCACCTCCAGTACTCTTTCTCGGCGGAAGACCATCGAAGCCGAGCAACTCCTTCATGTCGTTGCCCATCGCCCACCCCATCAGGTAGTAGATCTTGGCACTGCCGAGATAGTGGTAAGGGCGGTCGGAGGCGATCCGGTAGAACTTGTGCTTCTCCTCCTCCTTCTTCCAGACATCATCTCGGTACATCTGATCGGCATTCCAATCCCAGTAGGGAGCGGTAAGCGTCATCTTGACATTGCCCTGGAAGCGCTCGACCGCAGCGACTTCAGCCTGAGCAGCGCGGAAGCGAGCCACGCCACCGGAAGCCTTGAAGCCACCGGATCCGAGTTCGCCGATCACCACCGGCAGGTGGTCAACTTTCCAGTGCTGGCGGATGTCATCGATGAATGCGGTGAATCGTTCGGCATAGGCAGCGGTCTTGTCCTTGTCGACCATGTCATTCCAGCCCTGGAACCAGACCAATCCGCAGATCTCGTAGCCTTGATCCTGATAGCCGGGATAGACCGACTGGATATCGCCCAGCACTCGATCGACGTTCTCCATCATCTTGCTGTAGAACTCGCCGGGCCCGCCCATCGACGGCGGCAGGAAATCCTTCGCCACATCCTTGCCACCCCAGGCGGTCTTGATCAACAGCACCGGCTCATCGAAGGCATCTCCCAGCACGGTACCGATGGCCAGTTCGGGACCGATCCTCGGTCCGTGGGCTCCGGGCTTCGATCCATACCCCACCGTCAACGGACCGCTTCGACCGAGGTAATCGATGAACACATCGTCTCGGACGATCCACTCGCCATCCTTCTGGATGTCGGCGAGCAGGTGACCGTACTCGGGATCCTCACCGAGGTACTCGAGGGTGTTGACTGCCCCCTTGCCCTCCATGTTGGACTGACCAGCAAGGATGAAAACCTTCACCGGTGCCGGGGCATCCGCCAAAATAAGGGCGGGGAAAATGACCACAAAAACCATCAAAATCAGGTGACGCATCGAGTCCTCCTCTACAGAGCATTGGAGGTAGAATAGGTGCCAGAGAGACCCGGGTCACGAGTCAATTCTTACAGAGGAACCTGGATTCAGGCCAGAGGGCCACGCCAACTCCCGCGAGGCTCAGATGAGACGACGGTTGCACCATTGAGCCAAATCTGCGGCAGTAGTATAATCGAGACTCCCCCGTTTTGGATTGTGACGGTACTGGTGATGCTTCCATTCTCGTATCTTCATCGAGGGAACCCACTCCTCCACAGGCTACTGATTCCGGCATTGATCATCGCTCTGTTCCCCATCGGAACCGAGCCGACCAGAGCATCCGACCTGTTCATCCTGGAGGCATCGACTCCCTTGATACCCGAGCCGCTCGTCTCCGTCACACTCGACAGCCAGTTCGGATCGAACATCGACGGCTGGTCGATCACCCTGTGCCATGATCCGAGTAGCTGCGAGTACGCCTCCCTCTCCTTCGGATCGTCTCTGGCCAATCTCGGCACGCCTCCCACCTTTCACGAGGTGTTGACCTTTCCCGGTGGATTCACGGCGACCTGCATCATCGATAACGTCGGCGGAGTTACGTTGGCCCCCGATGCCAATCACAACCTGTACATGATTGAATACGAGTGGATCCCGAGCGGAGCTCAGTACTCAGAAATCCAGTTCTGCCCCGCATCTCCTGCAACTCCGGCAGTCGACTCCGCCTTTTTCTCCGGTGGCCAGGAGTACCCCCCCATCACCTTCGACACCTTCATCTTCAATGGGTTCGTCGACCCTGGCTTGATCTACAGGATTCCGCGATCGGTCGGCAGTTACAACATCGATACCGGGGTCGGATCGGTGGTGGTCGAGCCGGTCATCTATCCTGCTCTTCTCTCGCTGGATTCTGTCACCGGACTATCGATGGCGGTCGCCCATGATCCAGCGCTGCTGCAAATCGACAGCATCGCCCTTACAGGAGATCTATCAGCGATCAATGGCGGAAACGGACCGGATCTGATGCTGATCGATCTGCTCTCCAATGGCTGGACCGTGGACATCACGTTCGGGCCAACAGGGACAGAAACTATCGATTTCCCATTCTCCATCGAGGGCTTGCAGGCCAATTACTCGACGATTCCCGCTGGAGTCGCCCTGGGTAGTTGTGTGGGCAGCTGGCTGAATTTTGTCGAGACGCTGGGAGTATCCAACGAAGTGAATTACTCCAACTTCTGCTGTGCTGGTGCAATGCCAATCGACGATCTGGTCGTCTTGCTTCCAACGATGCCCTCCTTCCTGCGCGGCGACTGCAACTCGGACAACTCCAGAAACCTGGCCGATGCCATCTTCAACCTCGCTGTCCTCTTTTCCGGCGGCGGACCCATCACTTGCTCCGATGCCTGCGATCACAACGATGACGGATCCATCGATATCTCCGATCCGGTCTACCTCCTGGCCTATCTGTTCAGCGGCGGACCCGATCACCCGGAACCGAACCTGGTGTGCGGATCGGACCCGACCAGCGATACACTGGGCTGTGCCAGCAACACCTGCCCCTGAGAGCATCTATGCCTGGCGGGAGTCCTGTCAGATGCCGCGGCAGCCGTCGAATTTCTTCGGCTCGATGGTGAGTCGCTGCAGTGAATTGGCCTGGAAAGGCCGTATTCGGCGATATGGCGTCAAGAAAAGTAACCGATCATCGGTCCGATCAGCCCGGAGATCCGGATAGACCTCTATAGGAGGTCGCCATCAAAAACCCAACCAGCCACCCACCCAAACACAGCCTCAGCGGGCATTCGGCCCTCAAAAGCCTCTTCTTCCTCCGGGTAGACACCGACATCGAGAAAATCCGTCGGTTGCCTCGGAGCGCCACCCTGCTGCTCGATCTGGAAGACAGCATCGCCGCCGAGCACAAGGCAAGACAGCGCACCCGGATCCGTCAGCTTTTCCAGTCAGGCGTCCTGCAGGGCCGCAAGACTATCCTGCGGATCAACGGACCTGACAACCCGACCGAGATGCGTACAGACATCGCCAGTTGCCTTCACCCGGACCTCTCTGGATTGCTGCTGCCGATGATCAGCTGCGCCAACGATATCGTCGAGATCGAACAGATCGTCACAGTTTCAGAGCAGATGCTGGGACTGGAAAAAGGACACACCGCATTCGTGCCGCTGATCGAGCGACCCGGTGCAGTGCTCCGAGCTTCGGAGATTGCAGCGGCATCCGATCGCAATGTTGCCCTCTCCTTCGGACATGTCGATTACTGCCTCGAGGTGGGTGCCGAAATCTGCGAAGAATCAGTCGAGATTCCACGCCAGATGACCCTGATGGCGGCCAAGGCACATCAGCTAACAGCGATCTCCTCGGTGTTCCCCGATGTGGACAACCTTGATGCCTTCGAACAACATAACCAGCGGATGAAGAGTCTCGGCTTCGACGGCTGCTTCACGCTGAACCCTCGTCAGATGCACAAGGCGCTCGAGGTGTTCTCCTACTCCGAGGAAGAGATCGAGCACTCGAAAAGAGTGATCGAGGCCGTTGAAATGCAAGGATCCATCGCCAAACTGGACGGAAAGATGATCGGTCCTCCAATGCTCAAGAGAGCATTGAAGATCATGGCCGACACCCAGGAGGAGTCCAGAGAGGCAGCTTGATCACCATGCAAGGTCGTTTCCCCGTCTACGGTCTGAATCTCCAGACTGCACGTCCCGGTGAAATTCTCGAGAGCCCCCACGAAGTCACCATCGATGCCAGTTGGCGCACGGCATGGCAGTCGGCATTTCCAGCGTCGAGCCGCATCTCGACCAGTACAGAATATGCCACCGGCTGCGGACTCGAAGAGATCGCCATTCCAGCATCGATGTTGCTCAACATGACACTCTGTTTCTCTGTAGAGCCTTTCTCGCAAACCTGTCGCCTTCACCTCGGTCTCGAGAATGCTCGACAGGAAGCAGTCGTGCGAGAAGGAGACACCTTCCGCAGTTTCACCCGGCTCGATCGGATGGGAAACACATCGCGCGGGGATGCCAGTGTCATCCACACCACTCATATCCTGGTCAACCAGCGCGACGAGCGCGTCTTCTCGCTGCTGAAGCGTTCCTACTACGATCCGATCCCTGCTCCTGTCGATCGTGAAGCAAATACAGATCCTGGCGACCATGCCCGGTACTTCACCGATATCGGCGAAACCCTGCTCGACCGATTCCAGTCCGTGGATTCTTTTCCAGCAGCCCCGATGCAAGACCTCTCCACCGATGATGTGATCCTGCATCCTGCAGTTCGTCCCATCGGCTGGACCGAAAACTTGGCACTCTCGACCATCTATCGCAATACCCACCCGATCCACTGGGACTCACAACGCTATGGCCGCGAGGGCATTGTCGTCTGTGGTGGATTTGTTCAGTCTCTGGTCTTTGCCATCGGTGATCGAGAACTGAGACAAGTCATCGACGAAGTGCTCGAGCGATCATCTCATGTCAACACGGTGGCCCCGGAGGATCGAATCGGTGCCGTCAGCCGGATCCTCTCGGTAGAACAGATCGATGGCCGCCTGCAAGCGGTGCGAATCAAGACGCTGGGCCTGAAGAATGTCGATGTGGAAAAGGAGTTGGTAGGGGTCGAGATCCCCGCAGAACTGCTCGATGAGCAGCAGCGAAAGCCGTCTGAGATCGAGAGCATCTGCCAGCAGCAGTGCCCTGTTCTCGCTGGTAAGATTGCTTTGCAGGCGGTACGAACCATCATCCGGCCCGATTCCTGAGCCATTTCCTCGATCTGGTGCTGGATGGTTGCCCTTCCAACCGCAATGATGCGCTCCATGGAAACCACCTGCACCGAAGAATCGATCCTGAAGAAAGAGCTGCTGAAAAAGGCGCTTCACGAGCAGTCCAGCCGCAAGATCCGGCGTGGCTTCCTGTTACTGGTAGGCGGTATGGCCCTTTGCTACTTCTGCGTCAGGCTCGCAGCAGGGCCGATGCCTGAACTGACCCTGGAGAACATGTTCCAGTTCGACGATCCAGGGATCCGCTTCAAATATGGAATGTGGGCTTCGCTATTAGTGGCCTACATCGGCGGACTGGAAATCACTGTCCACTATCGGCAGCTGAAAAAACTGAAGGACTGATCCAGGATCCGACAGTTGCATCTTCGTTCTTCCGCTCATCATCCCGCTGGAGATGGACTGTGATCATGCCCTTCAATTTCGAGAGAATTCCTGTCACGTAGGACCGTGAAAACGGATGGATGGATAGGAAAGAGACCCAACTGGATGGCTGGAGGAATCGATGAAGGAAAATTCCTCGCTGGGCTATAGCCTCGCTCTCTACCTCGCCACTGTGATGTGGATTGGTGGAACGGTGGGTTGGGTTACCCTCATAGGAGGTGAGATTTTTTTCAGTCTGAAGTCAATCCATGTCTGGGTCACCATGGATGAACTCGACCTATCCCGCGAAGAAAGTCGCCTGGCCAGAGAGGAAGAGGATGAGGGGCGTATTCGATGGAGGCAAATCTATCTTCCCATCGATGAGGTTCCCTGGTTGCCCCTTCCCTTCATCGTGTGCTGCTGCATCGCGGGCGTGGGAACCTTGATCAGGAAACAGATGGGCGAGGCCTACCGGTTTGTGGATCTCTTTCGCTAAGGGTCCAGCGGCTGGCAGATTTACTCTCCAGCGGATAGCTTCCTTACATCCGCCTGACGGATGCCACGGATCTGCTCGCCGTGGGTGATATGAATTTCCATCTCTGCATCGCCTGTGGGCAATATGACCTGTGCAAAACTGCAGGTGCGTGTGGTTGGCAACAAGGCCTGTTGAACTTTCAGATCACCACAGATGAGAGTGGCCACCCCCGGTTCCGGCTTCGGAGAAAAACGGCAGTCGACACGGTAGGGCCCTTCGCTGGCGATCGTCACGTGCCACTGACCGCGTGAATCCCGAGCCCATGGACGACCGTGGGTATGTCGCCAATCCTGGCGCGTCAACACCGTCATCTGTTCATGCTCGGTTCCGATGATGATGCGCGGCGGTGCCCACGGATCTTCTCGCTCCGCTGAGACATCCTCAAACCACGCTTCGTAGTCGCTGAGCAGACGGGTGACGATTTCCGGATGGGCATCGGAGACATCGTCGAGCTCGTAAGGATCGGCCTCCAGGTCGTAGAGCTGGAAATTGGGTTGCCCCTCGAAGGTGTCGCGCCAGAAGGCGGATGGGTGTACCAACTTCCAGCGACCGTTGCGAGCCATGAAGTTGTGGTAGAGCAGTGGCTCATCACCACGGTGGGCCTGGATGACGATGGTGCGCGGATCTCGCTTCACTTGTCGATTCTCCAGTTCGGCCAGAAAACTGACCCCGTCGATCTTCAAACCATCCGGCAGCGACACCGAACACGCTTCCAGCACCGTCGGCAAGATGTCGATGTGGGCTGCCACTCTTCCGGTGCGAGCCCCCGGCTGCAGATGCCCCTTCCAGCGGGCAAAGAGAGGTGAACGAACGCCCCCCTCCAGGGTGCTACTCTTGGAGCCGCGATAACCGCTGACGAATCGACGACCTTCAGGACCGTTGTCGGTGAAAAATAGGACCAGCGTTTGCTCGCCGATTCCCATCGCATCGATCTGCTCGATCATCTGCCCCATATTCTCATCGATGTTGGTGATCATCGCGTAAGTGCGTCGCACCTGGTCTTGATTCCATTTCCCCCGCAGCGGGGCACCCTTCTCCTGAGGGAAGGAAGCGGCAGAAAGATCGACCCCCTCATAGATGGCCATCTCCTCGGCCGGCACGTCATGCCACGGACCATGGGGACAGTTGTCGGTGATGACAGCCAAAAAAGGTTTGTCCTGCTGGTGCGCCTCTCGAGCAAACTTCAGTGCCTCATCGAAATAGATGTCGGTGCAGTAGCCCTTCATCTGGCGCGGCACACCGTTGTCCATCAGGATCGGGTCAGTGTATTTACCTTCGCCGCCAACAGGATCGGATGGTTGGCCGATGCCACCGCCTCGATGCACCAGCGATTTTTCGAACCCTTGATCCCCGGGACGCAGCGGATAGCAATCTCCCAGGTGCCACTTGCCGAAGATACCGGTCGCATAACCAGCATCCCTCAGGATCTCGGCGATGGTTACCTCGTCGGTATCCATCATCGCTCTACCGATGTAGGTATCGATGGCACGGGTTCTCTGATGACTCCTACCCGTCATCAGTGAGGCACGGGTCGGTGCGCAGACCGGGCATACGTAGAATGGGTCGAGTCGCGCACTCTCCCTGGCAAGAGCATCCAGATTCGGGGTCTTGATCACCGGATTGCCATGAATGCCGAGATCTCCGTACCCCTGGTCATCGGTCATCACGATGATGACATTGGGGCGCTGAGATCCCACCTGCTGGCTGGTTGCTGCCTCCTCAACCGAGGCGCCGGCTTTGATGTCCCACTGTGACATCAAACTCGTGATCGCACCTGTCAGGGCTGGCACGCTCTGCGCGCGCCCAGATACTCTTCGCAGACTCCCGGGTAACTCGAATTGAAGCGTGCGCATGCCATCTTTACGGTAATGGCTCGTGATGTATCCGCCGCTGAAGTACTTCTTTCCAGCGGGGTGAGGATTCTGTGGTGAGGGAACCGCCTTCAGCCCCGCTTTCTCCAGCAATGCACCGATGCTGCGAGGACCGCGAATCCATTCGTAATCCTCCAGCTCCTCATCTGGAACTGTCAGTTCAGAGGATGACAGCAGATGCCCGACTTCGATCCAGTCTTGCGGGTGTGCGTGCCCATGAAGATCGACCAGCAGCGCCTTGCCATTCCCGATCGTCTGCGCTGCGCGGCACGATGCTTCCACTGCTGAATGGTATGCCCGATATACCGCCACAGCGAATATCCCACCCTGTGTCGCCTCATCGATGGCCCGGTTGGGGTCCATCTTGATGCGATGCATTCGATTCGTGATGACAAAGGGTCTTCCGCCGGTTTGTTTCTCGATTTCTGCGGCCAACTCGAGAGCCAGTTCGCGCGTGTTGGTATCTCGAACCAGCACGCCACTGGTGCGATCGGGAACTCCATGTGGTTTTTCGATACCGCCGTGGGGAGCCGAGAGAACCAGCGGAATATTCCCAGGCGTCACATCGATGAAATTGTCTGCGGGCACGATGGGTGTGCCCATCATCGTCAAGATCAATATCAGAATCTTCATGAACATCCGTCTATCCGAGAGATCGCTACAGGTCTTTGATCGGTTCGTGAACTAGAAACCAACCCCCAGTGACAGCACCGGACCCGATTCATAACTACCAACGGAGGAGTAGGGGGTGTCGATGGAGATGGGCAAGACCAAGGTGAGGCTCCAGTTGCGAAACTCCTCATCTTTCCAGCTGATCCCGAGAGTTCCCGATAGGGTCGTAAAACCCGAGTTCGGGTCAATCACACCATCCCAGGTCGCCTGCCCGTAGTCCTGATAGAGTAGCCCCGCAAGGCCGAAGGAAGTCTCGCCAGCCCCAAAATTGCCGAGTGGCTTCATCGCTCCGATCCCGCCCTGGATCGACTGCGATCCCTGAAAGCCTTCATCATTAGTGGAGCCCGGGAATCGGCCCTGGCAAAAAGCACTGATGATGGAGTCCTCGCCGAGCGGTCGGCTGTAGAACATCTCGACAATCGGGTCGAATGTGCCATTTCCAAACTGGATGTGCTCATGAGACTCACCGACATCGCCAGCGATGTAGGGGTTGCCCTCGGTACGCCCCAGTGGAAAGGTGGTCCCCGCCGACGCCGAGAAAAAAGCCCCTTCTTTTCCAACATCGTGGCGATGCCAGCACAGCAGCATCTCCATATCGCCAAAACCGGTCAGGGTGCGGCTCGGGTGATGAAGTTGCAGGTTTCGCTCCATCGCTTCGATCTCGATCGGCGTTGCTGCAGGATCGATGCTACCGATGGATGCTGTTCTCGATTTCTGTTCGATGGGAAGACGCCAGCGAACCGCCCACGGCTCATCGAAGGTGTATTCCATCTGGAACTGTAACCGTGCGATGTCGAGCTGGACTTCATGTCGATGGAAGGGAACCGCTATGACATCTCCAGCCGAATCGACGCCGGTTTCTTCATCGTGGCTACCATCGAATCCGAACCCACGGGTGAGGGAAAGTCGATATTGCCAGGTACCAGTGCCGTGTCGGAGGGAGCCCAGACCGGACCCCAGCGCCCCCGCATCGGGAGCGTTTGGATTGGCTCAGGCAGGTCAGCCCTGAGCCCAGAGAGACGGGCCCGCACACAGTTGAAGAAGTAGTAAGGCAAGTAGGTACCGGATAACTACTGTCTGCATGACGATGTTGTAATCCCCTCAATACTGATGAGTGATCGGTCCTCAACCACAATCAACGAAAATACACGATCTCGGTTCCCGAGAATCGTCAATTATCAAACTTCCTGCGGAAATTAGCGGTCCGTACGCTCCCTGAACTCCGATACAATCCTCTGTATCTCCCGACGAAAGGCCATTGGTTCATGGCTGGTCCAGAAATCGCCAAACTGGATGAACGCTGCACAAAAGCGATCCATGCCGCCATCCAAGCCTGTCGACTGGGATCCGTCAATAATATCACCGGACTACCGCTCGGTTTCTCCAACATCAATTTCAGAACAGACACCACTCAAGGGACCTACCTGGCCCGACTGTGTCGTACCCAGCCAGTGGCTCGAATTCAGGATGAAATCAACTTCCTCTCCTCGATTCGAAGCAGTGATTTTCCCGCCTCCTATCCGATCGAACGAACCGATGGTGATTCCATCACCTTTATCGATGAAGAGATGGTGATGATCTACCAGTTCATCGAGGGGGAAGAACCCGCAGTGACTCCTGAGAACGCTCGTCAGGTGGGAGAGGCGATCGGCCTACTCTCTACCCTCGAGGTCCCCACTGGTTACTCATCCAGATCACTGAGTGACATCTTGGAAGCAAAGGAGTTCCTCGACTCGAAGACTGCGCAACTGGAGAAGTACCCCGAGTTCCACTCGAGGTTTCAGCGCGAAACTCTCGAGATCGAATCCTTCCTCCAGATCGAACTTCCACGTGGATTCGTCCACGCCGATGCGTTTCCCGACAACACCATATTTCGAGATGGAAAACTGGTGGCCCTGATCGACTTCGAGGACTCCTGCGTAGATTCACTTCTCTTCGATGTCGGAATGACCCTGCTAGGATTTGGCTATCGGGATGATCATCCTGATCCCGAGCTGATCAGGGCGCTCCTCGAGGGTTATCAAACCAAGCGGACCCTGACCCCCCTGGAACTTGATTCGTTACCGATGATGGTGCGCTGGTGCGCCCACGGCATGACCTTCTGGCATCTTCAGAAATACATCCAGAATCCGACAGGCCGCCAACAACGCAGAATCAACGAGCTACAGCGATGGATCGAAAGATTGCACGGGGAAGATTCGGAGACCATCCGCTCGGCTACCCGGTAACCCACTGTGTCGCCGTGGATATGTTCGGGATTGGATAAACTGATCGACTGTAGATGCGGATGCTCCAGGGCTTGTGCTGTGCGATGATTCGCTCTTCTCAGAAGGAGTAGCAACATGCAACTGGTCGATGGTCGCTGGCAGTTGGCCGGGCACGATGTTGAGGCTCTCGCCGATCAACACGGCACTCCGCTCTATCTCTATGATGAGCAGACAATTCGCCGTCAAGTGAAGCGGTTTCGAGATGCCTTCTCTGCCTTTGATCACCGCATTCACTACGCCATGAAAGCCAACTCCAATCGCGAAGTCCTGAGCCTGATGAAAAAACTAGGCCTTGGCATCGATGCGGTGTCCATCCATGAAATCCGGCTGGCTCTGGATATCGGTTTTGATTCCCACGAGATCTTGTTCACTCCCAACGGCGTTCCCTTTGATGAGCTGGAACAGGCGATCGAACTGGGAGCGAGACTCAACATCGAGAATCTCTCTTATCTTGAAAAACTGGGTGAGGCCTACCAGGGCAATGTACCGTGCACTCTGAGAGTTCATCCTGGTCTGGTGATGCCTGGTTCCCCCCGCGATGCCACGGGTTGGTATCAACGATCACGATTCGGGATCGGTGGGGATCAGATTTCAGAAGCACTGCGGCTGATCGACTTGCATCAAATCCGGGTCGAGGGGCTTCATGTCCATTCCAGTTCGATGATTCTCGATGAGCAAGTCTTCGGCGCTGCCGCCGCGGTGCTGCTCGACCTGGCCAGAAAGCTCCCGAGCGTCAGAGCCATCGATCTTGGTGGAGGTATTCGTCCCCCCTATCGAGCTGAAGATGATCATCCGGATCTGGATGCGCTGGCACTTTCACTGACGAAACCACTCGAGCAGTTTGAAAACGAAACCGGGCGTTCTCTTCAACTGTGGTTCGAGCCGGGGCGCTACCTGGTCGCAGAGAGCGGAACACTACTGACCCGAGTGCATGTCATCAAACAACTCGGTGACCGGATCATTGCCGGAGTCGACACAGGCTTTCACCAACTGCTTCGTCCCAAACTCTATGACGCCTGGCACGAGATCCGAAACATCTCCAATCCACAGGGATCACAGCAAGTCATCGACATCAGCGGCTGTCTCTGTGAAGAGGATGATCTGGCTCTCCAGCGTTCCTTGCCTGAAGTGCGCGAGGGACATCTTCTGGCGATTCTCAACGCCGGTGCTTACGGCTATTCGATGGCGTCTACCTACAACTCTCGCCCATTGCCAGCCGAGGTGATGGTGTCAAAGGGCTAGGGACCATCACCCTCGAAGAGATCTGAAATCAGGTGAGGGCGATCCACCACGTCATAACAGGCTTCTCCACTCTTCTTCCAGGATACAAACATCGAACCAGCGGGTGCCGGCTTCGGCTTCCTTCTCGACCGCGATGGAGCTGTCCACATCGCCGACCAGAACTAAACGATCATGTACCTCTTCATTCCTGCTTCTCCAGCACCGTCATGCCCTTTCTGCGGTGACGCTGAGACCGCGGATCCGGTCGATTACGGACAATCTACAGCCCAGCATTGATGTTCGGCCGCTTGGTAGTTGCTCTCTCATCCTGGCCGGCGGAGACTTGTAGGGGAATGGATGATCAACAATCAGCATTTCCATCATCCAGACCGGTGAAAGGAAACCCATCATGAAGAGTGTGATCATCTCCCTTGCCGTCATCTGCGTCGTCTCTTGCTGGGGAGCTTCTCCGGTGGTACTTGGTCCCTTCATGTTCACCATTCCTGTCGTGGGCATCGACGAGGACTCGCTACCGGCCCTGGTAGTTGCTTTCCAAGATGTCCTCGGCAACAGGAATTTCCTCCACCCAGAGGTCAAAGATGGTGAATTGCTCTTCTACGGCGGTGGCGGAGGGCCCAAGGCGTTACTGAGACTTGAGCAAGTGACAGAGGCGATAAAGTTGGCCGGGTTCAAGTCCAATCGAAGCCGCTGGCGACTCAAGCCGCAGATTCTGGGGATCTCCCTCTCCTCCAGGGATGGTATCAAGACCACCGATGTGATCTCTGCGCTGAAAGCCATCGAGGGAGTCAGCGTCGAGGACTCTCTGCTCATCGGTGATCGGACCTATCATGTGGTCCATCTCGGCAGTGCCATCCACTACAGCGATCTGGTCGCAAACATCAGTGAGTCAAAACTAGAACTCGATGATCTGCTGTGGGGGCATTGGAAATACGGCTGGGAGATCGAAGAGGACGAGCACGGCCATGGCCACGACATGGGCATGACCCTGATTCGAAAGACCGCTTCCGACTGAAACCGTCTATCACCAGGAGGTGACTTCGATGTTGACTGGGATGCTGCTGTTGACTCTTGTTTCAGTTGTCGATGATGCTGCCGTACAGAAGGATCCACCCATCAACATCGTCATCGTGCTGGCCGATGATCTCGGCTACGGCGATCCCGGTTGCTACAACGATCAGTCCAAGATCCCGACTCCACACATCGATCGACTCGCCGCCGAAGGTCTACGCTTCACCGATGCTCATACTCCGTCGAGTGTCTGTTCGCCGACTCGCTACGGTCTGCTGACCGGTCGCTACGCCTGGCGAACAAAATTGAAACGCAGCGTGCTGTGGCCATGGTCATTACCGCTGATCGAGCAAGACCGCCTGACGCTACCGGCGATGCTTCAGCAGCACGGTTACCACACCGCGTGCATCGGAAAGTGGCATCTGGGATGGGATTGGCCCATCGATACGGACGGATATGTCAGCGATGAGTTTGATGGGGTCTCCATTGCCGCCAACAAACGTGTTCCACTGGGCAAGAGAATCGCTTTCTCGCGACCGATCGCCAGTGGTCCCACCTCTCGCGGTTTCAATTATTACTTCGGCGATGACGTCCCCAATTTCCCGCCGTATTGCTTCATCGAAAACGATCGCAGTGTCGGCATTCCGAGCGTCGACAAGCCCAAGAGGATGTTCGGCCACGCAGGACCGACGCTGGCCGGCTGGGACCTGTCGGTGGTGTTGCCGACTCTTGCCCAGAAAGCGGCCGCTTACATCGAGAAGCGTGCCAAGCATCCAGAGCAGCCGTTCTTTCTATTCGTACCGCTGACCGCCCCACACACACCCATCGCGCCTTCGCCACACTTTGCCGGCAAGAGCGAGGCGGGGATCTACGGCGATTTCGTCCATCAAGTCGACTGGGTGCTCGGCCAGGTTCTATCGGCGCTCGATCGTACCGGCGCTACGGATCGCACCCTCGTCATCTTCACCAGCGATAACGGATCACCACAAAGAAACGGCGTCGACATGAGTGGTCCCATCGGATCGGTAAAAAAGTTTGACCACGATCCATCGAGACCGTGGCGTGGCATGAAGGCGGATGCCTGGGAAGCCGGTCATCGCGTTCCCTACGTGGTGCGCTGGCCCGGAAAAACACCCGTGGGGCAGACTTCTACCGAGCCGATCATCCTGACCGATTTGATGCGCACCTTTTCGACACTGGTGGGTCACTCTCTCCCCGAAAATAGCGCCGAGGATAGTTTTGACATCCTGGATGCACTCCAGGGCAAGACACTGAAGTCGCCTGTTCACGATTATCTGATCCATCATTCCGGCAACGGTGTCTTTGCCATTCGCCAGGGAGACTGGAAACTGATCCTTGGCAAGGGATCAGGAGGTTTTAGCCGTTTCAAGCCCACAACCGATGCCCCCGCCGGCCAACTCTATCACCTCGGCGACGATCCAGCAGAGCAGGTCAACCGCTACCTGGATAAACCTGAAATCGTTGAAAAACTGACCCAGTTGCTCGAACTCGCGCGCAGTAGCAATAGTTCGCATCGTCTCTCCACTGCAGATCAACAGGGATCTCCAGGACAATCCAACAAGCAATAGAATCCATTTGCACTCGAGGGTGGGTAGCCCCACTTGAGCACCATGACTACTTGATAATTATTGCTCACTCTGTGGCTTTTCCTGTGGCAATATGCCCCGTACCTGAATCGAAATCTTGTTCTAGGCTAACAGTTATTTCCACCCCGATCGAAGTGACAGCAGCGAGGTGCCCTATGACAGATCTCACTCCTACCGTTCCTGAGACTCTCCACAAAGATTCGACCACCGGTAGCGGTCCGAGTTTCCTCAAACCGACGCCTCCGATGGGAATTTACGAGACCCTTTACTCCTTTCAAACTGCCTTCGGGCAACCGATGGGGGAAGCAGGAACCCATCCCTGGAGCCAGGGCTTCCCGCTCACTGAACAGATTCCAGGGGGACCTGAACTGCCGACTTCGGTAGACGTCACTTCTCAATCTCTCCGTTACCCAAAAGCATGGGGGCTACCGGCTCTTCGAGAACGCATCGCGAGTTACTATCGAGAGTTTTACGGTGCATCCATCGATGCAGAGAACGTGATGGTTTTTGCGGGTGGTAGGCCTGCGCTTCTCTCGGTACTGCTCTTTCTCCAGAAGGAGATCGGTATCAAGATCGCCTCCACCGAATACACCCCTTACTTCGACATTCTTGAGCGCCTCGGTGTTCCTTATCAACTGGTCGAAAGCAATGCAGCCAATGAGTTCTGCCCTCCCATCGAGAACTATACTGCTCCCGGTTCACATCCTCGAACGATGATGCTTCTCAGTAATCCCTGTAACCCAACCGGGATCACCCGAACCGGAGTCGAGCTCGATGCTCTGGTCGCGGCAGCCAGCAACTCAAACTGTGGGTTGCTCATCGATGAAGCCTACGAGATGTTTCATAACAACCCCATCAGCACCATGTCTCATATCGAGGACATCGAGGAATCCAATATCTTCGTCATCGGGGCGGCAACCAAGGGTCTGCAGTCCCCCGGCATTCGAATCGGCTGGGCAATTTCATCAAAACGTCACATCGAAATCCTCGGTAACTTTTCTTCTTATGGCATGGGCGGGGTCTCCCATCCGAGCCAGTGTTACGCACTGGAATTGATGGCCCCCGGGCGGATCGAACAGGTACGACAGGCCATTCCCCGCTTCTACCAGCAACAGCGCCAGAGATATGGTGAAGCGTTCGAGAAACTTGGCTTGAGGATGTTCACGGGTAAAGGTGGATTCTACCATTGGTGTCAATTGCCCGATGGACAGACAGCCACCGAACTGAATGAGCGGTTGTTCGAGAATGGAGCGGCGATCCTCAAGGGAACCGATTGTGACATGCGTCGTCTTGGAGATGAGTCTTCACTGAACAACTTCTTTCGGTTCTCTTTCGGTCCCCTGGCACCGGAGTCCTTCGAGGAAGATATCGAAATCATGGCGCGAGCGCTCAGGCGATAATTGTTTGACTGCTAGTTCTCCGCTCCGATGTCTCCCTGGACGTTCAATCAAGGAGTATAGCGATGACCAGTGTACAGAACTCTCAGATACCGGATCTTCCGGCGGTCGATCAACTGATCGAGTTCCTGCAATCCAATCCATTGATGGCATCTCTCTCTCCAGAAGAGCTGGCCGAGTTGATCTTCATCGTTCAGCTACATCGAGGCTCTCCCGGGGAGATCATCGTCCACCAGGGTGAGGAAGGGGATGCGTGGTACCTGCTCTATGCTGGCGAGTTACAGATCATCCGTGGTGGAGAAGAAGTGGCGACCTTATCCAGGGGCGATTGTTTTGGAGAGCTTTCTGCTCTCGACGGGGAACCAAGAAGCGCATCGGTGGTCTCCGTGGACAACTCAATTCTGATGCGAATCCCTCGCAGTGGATTTGACTCGTTACTCGCATCGAACAGCCTCGCAGCACACAAGTTGACCCTTGCCCTGACCCGTGTCGTTGCCGGTCGTATTCGTGACCTCGTCTCAGGAGAGCTCCCGGCCAAGGCGGACTACGCTTCCGGTGACGACCAGTGAGCCGCATCTACGATGTCTTTTTCGGTTTCTCACAGATCGCAGTTCGTGGCCAACTTCCCGATGAGCGACAGATGTTCGACAACCTATTGAGACAGGTGAAGCTGGCAGATCAACTGGGTTTCCGAACCGCCTGGATCGGTGGGGCCCACTTATCCCTGAAAGAGCAGCATCGATCTGGCGAGGTCCCCGTGCTTCCGCACTTTGAAGGTGAAGTCTGTCTCAACACCGATATCCTGCAACTCGCCCACCTCTTGATGGCACAAACATCCAGGATTGAAATCGGTTCCGCACTTCACAGCATCGTCGTCAACGGCGGACCCATCGCCCACGCCGAAGCGCTACGTACCTTTCTCACCCTCAAGGAGCTGTCACCGGCATCGGACAGGAAACTGAGGCTAGGTTTCGGCAGCGGGCGATTTTCCTTCGTGCAAGAGGTCTATGGCCTGGCCCCCAGGAATCCGATGGAACAGGTCGCCTGGCCGGTGATCTCCAGTCTGCTGCTACGAGAGGCATCCGAGATTTTCGTTCGTCTTCTCAACGGGGAAGCGCTCGCCTCGTCCGACCTCCCAGGGCAACAGTTACGAAAAGAGAACTTCCGGAGCGAAGAGCACTGGCAAGCGGTTCTCTCAGCGCACGGCAAGGAGACCGATGCCATCGATGTGCCCAAATTCTTCAAGTTCAATCGCTCGAAACTGATCCCTGAGGATAGCCCCCTGGAGACTCTGCGGCTCTACCTGGGTAGTACCGACCTCGACACCGCAGCAAGAATCAATCAGTTCCTTCCCTGTCGCATCTTCAATCTCTCGACCACCTCACCAGAATCCATCGATGCCACTCATCAACGGATGAAACAGATTTACCATGATGACGGCGGCCCCTGGAAGAGGCAGTACATGCCCAGGACGGTGATGATCTTCGTCGATGCCACGGCTGGGCTGGATCGAAAACAACGCAATGAAAAGGCCCGAGGCCGCGCCATGGAGGCTCTTCGCGCCTGGCAGATTTCGATGGAGGGAACCATCGATGAAAACAAACTTCCCCAGAAACTCAACAATGCAGTCTACGGATCACCCGAAGATGTAGCCCAGAAAATCGAGCAGTTATTCCGTCCCGAAGACACATTGATGTTGTGGTTCGATTTCAACAATCACGATTCCGAGGATGTCGAACGAAACATGGCGACCTTTGCCGAACATGTGCTACCCCTGCTCGATACCAAGGTGGCCACCGATGAAGAATGAATCGGAATCTCCGGGAAGTGTTCATATCGTCGGAGCAGGCCTGGTCGGCTCCGTCACCGCCATCGGAATGGCTCGACTCGGATACCAGGTGAAGCTCTTTGATCGCCGATCGGATCCAGCCAAAATACTTCCGGACCAGGGGCGATCGGTGAATGTTGTCCTATCAGCACGTGGCTGGAAGGTGCTGGAACAATTACAGCTGGCCGCAGTGGTTCGTGAGAACTGCACACCGCTAGTGGGCCGTACCATCCATCCGTGGCGCGGAGCGGTGCGGGAGCAATCGTACAGTAGTCATGGAGACCAGATCTGGTGCGTAGAACGGCCACGTCTCCATCAGATTCTCGCCCAGGCAGTGGCCCAGGAAAGCGGCATCGACTCGTACTGGCACCATCGTCTCGTCTCCGTCGACCTGGAACAACAGTTTCTGTACCTGTCCCGCTCACCTGGGGATACCGAGGCCTCCATCGAGAATCTCAACACAGAGAATCTCAACACAGAGAATCTCAGCACAGAG
>Ga0302139_10000449_pt1 | contig 19527 bp, 28 predicted proteins | sample CBN3_331_MG_FD_203104 | JGI IMG/M metagenome (GOLD analysis project Ga0302139, IMG submission 203104) | Marine microbial communities from Western Arctic Ocean, Canada - CBN3_33.1 | ecosystem: Environmental > Aquatic > Marine > Oceanic | place: Canada: Western Arctic Ocean | collected 2017-09-15 | reverse complement strand
CGAATCGGCGCCAATTTTGGCGAATCGGCGCCAATTTTGGCGAATCGGCGCCAATTTTGGCGAATCGGCGCCAATTTTGGCGATCCTTCGAGCGATCCTCCGGGCGATCCTTCGAGCGATCCTCCGAGCGATCCTCCGGGCGATCCTCCGAAGATCCTTCGAGCGATCCTCCGGGCGATCCTCCGGGCGATCCTCCGAAGATCCTTCGAGCGATCCTCCGGGCGATCCTCCGGGCGATCCTCCGGGCGATCCTCCGAGCGATCCTCCGGGCGATCCTTCGAAGATCCTCCGGGCGATCCTCCGGGCGATCCTTCGAAGATCCTCCGGGCGATCCTCCGGGCGATCCTTCGAGCGATCCTCCGATACAAGAAACAAAAAAACGGCCGATTCTCCTATTTGGAAAATCGGCCGTTTAGCCGTTTGAATTGTCCGATCGCTCGCAATTAGTTCATATCGTGGCAACGAGTAAAATGGTCCGCAATCTCGTCAAAAACGTGTATATTCCCTACTCGATCAATTCTGCAGATGTCGCCTTCGCGAATTAGCTCGAGATAGTGGATGTTAGCGCGCCTCAATTGACATCCTAGGTCGTGGAATCTCCATCCGACTAAAGCAAGCCGGGCGATAGCCACTAGCATTGCGTCCGGTATAGGCAGCCCCAATACGCTTTGGTATTGATCGGCCGTAGCAGAGCCAGAAAGCAATTGGCCAAAGGTGATTGTCGTTTTTGTCATTAGATAACCTTTGTTGTTTGAGAAATTGCAAAGCCAGAATCAAGAGCGCCTTGACGCTCCGCCCACGAGGAGCTTTTGAGCCGCAAACCAACTACGCGCCCTTTGGTGCGGCCCCTGGGGTCGTCGAAGCGTAGGTCTGTTGTATCTCCATCGATCACCGGAAACCCATACCACGTTTTGGGAAAATCGGCAGGACAAGAGCCCATTGAAACCCGTGCGCCAACCCGGCCGGTGTCAAATGCGATCGCGACATTGTGGCCATCCTTCAACGCGCGAATCGAAAAATCGCGGCTAGCGGGTGTTTCATCTCGCGAGAATGTTACCCAGTAGTTCGGCCGAATTAGACCTACTCGCTTGGGATTTTTCGTGTAGTCGTAGAATTGCACATTGGGAAACGAATCGATTATTCCGAATTTTTCCCAGGGTATGTCGGAGAACATGTTGAGACGCACCGCTAGGCGATCGCCTTTCTTCTCTGCTTTCCTCTCCGCTTTGGTCAATTCGGCAATTAGAGTTTCGAGAAACCACTCTCGCGCAAGCGACCACGCAACGCGTTTTGAAATTCGCGCGAATTCGATGTTTGGAAAAACAGCGCCAAGGCCTTGTTTTGCCACGCAGGCGCCAATGCAACCGGACGATGCATTCGGGCAAACGTTGCCGAACCCCTCGAGTTTATGAGGAGCCAAGCTTAAACCGGTTGTTTGGAATCCGTAGCCTAGCGATTTCCGTAGTTTGGTATTGCTATCGCTATCGCCAAGCAAAATCCGAATCGTTCGAGACGGATTCACGATATCGGCCGGATTTATGACGATCGGGAATCCCAATTGGTCGAGCTTCAACGTGATTTGTTCGATAGTGGTTTTCATGCTGTTTCCTTTTCAACGCGAAGATCTTGTGCAGGGTAATAGTCATGCTCAATTAGTGATTCCATGACGTACTCGTAATCACAATCTTTGGCGAAATAAACTGTGTCAAAATGCTCGTCCCCCAAATAGACTTTCCAAGCTTGGAAAAGCGATTTTCGGTTTTTCATGGTTTGGTTTCCTAATTCGGTGGTTTGTGGTTGTTAATCAGAATTGCTGAATGATCTTGCCAGTGAAGCTGACAAGCCGGAAAGCCGATACGGCGACAACGCGTCGATCTAGCGCGAACAAGTCAATTGTGTCTTGCAAGACTTTGTCCAGTTGGTCGATTCGCCGAATTGTGGTTTCCTCGATCTGGATTGAGCCGCTCTGGTAGCGCACGATTGTCAAGAGAGTCATATTGTCACCTTGCATGAAATTGTGCCGATTGTGCAAACTATGCCGACATCGGCGTCGACATGCACATAACGTCGCGTAGAGATCTTTCGCCATGGTCCGGATTTCATGCCAGAAAATGGCATGCTGAATTCCGATTCGAAACGAAAAATTTGGCCAATTGCCAGAAGCTTGAACGTCATTTTTTAGCCTTTGGTTGAGGATAATCGTAAATTTCGCAGTCTACGTCGACAACGCGAATTTTGGTTGACCAGCCGCGCAAACGGCGCAACCGTTCCTTGAACGTATTCACGCTCGAAGCAAGTCCGATTAATTCGTCGCGTCGCTCCAATGCTGCCAATAGGGTGGGGGACGATTCGTTTGGGATTCGTTGCCAGACTTCCGCTCGGCCGATTCGTACGTGTTCTTGGAGCAGGAACACGACATTGGGGGGGGATCGCTTAGCCACTAGTTGGCGTCCTTGATCTGTGTCTCAATGTCGCACAATTCGCAATGCTGGCCGTTCTCACATATGCAAACGGTGGCGCTGTCCCGTATGGGCCAATTGTCTAGAAGCGAGTCTGAGGTTGGCATAGGGCAAGCCGCTAAGGTAGGAATGAAACCACCATTGCCGATCCATAGCTGCAGCGTCCAGAGACTGTCGTAGATATCGTCGCGACAATCGTTGCGCACGGCTCTATCGTCGCTAGAATTGTGTTCGGCGATCGCGGCTAGTAGGTCTGATAGCGTTTTTGTGGGATCCATTGTTTCTTTCCTTGCTTCGTATCGCTGAAATGCACCGTAAAGTTGATTTTCGAATTCGTTCATCGATTCTCCCCCGTTGCTTCGTTCCAAAGTGTGACAAACCAAATTCTAGAGTCGTCAATGTCATCGTCGCTGTATCCGTCCTCTTGGACCGAATCACCCACGTTGCATAGAAAGGAGACGAAGGCGTCTTCGTACTCGTGTCTTTGGTCAATCGCCACTGCTAGGTTCGATTCAACGTGCTCTTGGATCGTTTGTTCGTGGTTGGTCATTGGTTCGTCTCCTGTTGCGTTGTGTGGGAATCGGTGTGAGCCCATAGAGTGATTTTGCAGCCAGTGTGCCGCAGAATCTCATATTCCCACGCATCGATTTCATGGGTGCCGTTCCAGTATTCAACGGTGCCGATGGAGATGCGCGGTGTGAGTGTGATTTCGTTGTGCATGTCGTTGTGCATGTCGTGTTCCTTTGCGTGGGTGCGGGTGACGTAGATATATACTATATCGTCTACCGGCCTCAATTGTTTCGGTAAGAACCAGCCCCGGCACGCAATCCGGAGCACTGCTAGCGGTAAGGCAACGGGTGCGCGAAAACCGGGCACTCAATCGGCGGCCCTACGATTGCCGAAAAATCCAATTGTCGGGTGTGCAGGCTGCTTGTTTGATCCCATCCGACCTAGCCTAGGGAACGGATGCTAATAGCCGATTCTGTACCCTATTTGTTCGCCAGAATGCCCGCTAAGAGCATCGGAACAGTGAGCGAAAAACACCCCGCCCTACCCTAGGAAACAGCGCTAGCGGCCGTCCTAGACGCTCCTGAGGCCTCTCCCACCCTACCGATCGGCTAGGTAGTGTACGCCTGTACACCCCCCCATCCGGGTGGTGTACATAGGTTCTCCCCCCGAGTGGGGGGTGTGAAGACTGGGCCGGGAACTCCCCGAGACCCAACTAAGTGTCCAAGGTACCCTAAGCCCCCCAGTCTAGGGCTTACCTCCCCCCCATTAGGGTTGGTGTAAATTCGCATAATGCGCATTCGGGAGAGCAAGTTGCCCCGATTCGTTCGAGGGGGGTGTCCACATGTAGACAGGAAACCCGAAAAGGTGCAAGTTGCCCCTCTAGACGTTCTAGGGGAAGGGCTCATTGTCACACTGGTGCTTCGTAGGATCCGTTTTGTAGACTACAGTTAATGGATGAATTCACGGGGGAATAGCTAATGAGCCATGAGCATCTTCACGAGCAGCCAATGGACGAACCTACCTACACACCCGAAGAGGCGATCGCTGCGGGGTATAGGATCATAGGCAACAAGGTCTTCGAGCGGGCGACGGTCCGCGACAGGGAGGATCTGGTTTGCGTCGGTAAGATTGGTCCTCGGAAGAAATTCCAGGCCACGGAATTGAAAGGCCTGACTCTGCGAGACGAATTCGCCAACCAAGCGATTGCAGGTGTGATGCGGTTGCTTCCGATGCCACTTAGCCATTCAGAGAATGCCGAGTATTTCGAGCGAATTTCTGACTACGCCTACCGAATAGCCGACGCGATGCTGGAAAGGCGGAACCAAACCTGAGCGATTCGCTCCAGAGCCAACATTCCCCTAAGATGTTTGTCAGACTACGTTTCTGGGGGGGAGCGACTGAATGATCGAACGAACGGCGGAACAGATAGAGGAACAGAGGAACCGCGATTTGACGCCTGAGCGGCGCGAGGCAAGGCGTAACTCGAATCGCAATCGGATCCGCGAGGACAACGAACTCCATCCGCTGAGTCGAGTCCGCGATACTGGTCGCCGCGAGTCATGCCGGAATAACTTCCGCTTATACTGCGAGACGTACCTGAAGGGAATCTTCTCCGACGAGTGGAGTGACGCCCATCTTGAAGCGATCCGGCGGATTGAGGGTGTGATCCTAAAGGGCGATCTCTATGCGTTCGCAATGCCTCGTGGATTCGGGAAGACGAGTCTCTGCTTGGCGGCGTGTTTATGGTCGATACTGTACGGGCACTGCAAATGGATCTGCATGGTGGCGGCGACCGGTCCTGCGAGTCTGACTCTCTTGGAAGACATCAAGACAATCCTGATGGCGTCCGAACCTCTGGCTGAGGACTTCCCTGAAGCGACTTGGCCAATGCACATGTCGGAGGATCAGGGAATTAAGGCGAAGAACCTCCGCTGGAAGGGCGAACTCGCGGGGATGCGGACGTCGACGAAGCGGTTGGCGTTTCCTGACATCCCTGGATCGGAATCAGCGTGCGCTGTGATCACAGTTGTTGGCATTCGGGGGAACATCCGTGGTCAGCGTAAGGTGGTCACCGACGAGGACGGCTCTGTGATGATTCAGCGCCCGGACAGGTTCCTAGTGGACGATCCGCAGACGTACGAGAGTGCCACGAGCGATGCCGACGTGAATAAACGGTTAGGGATCCTCGGCGCCGACATCAAAAAGCTCGCTCGACAGGGGCAGTCGATGGGCGGATTCGTTCCATGTACGGTTATTCGTCCGGGTTGCATGGCGGATCAGTTGCTCGACACCGACAAATACCCTGAATACCACGGGACTCGAACCAAGTTACTGAACAAATTCCCTGATCGAATGGACCTATGGGAGCAGTACGACGACATTCGCCGCATCGATTTAGCTGGTGGTGGCGACGGGAAAGAGGTTCCGCAGGAGTTCTATCAGCAGAATCAGGAGAAGATGGACGCAGGAGCGGAGGTTTCCTGGCCGCATCTGACGGTTCAGTACGGTTTAACGGTTCTACATTACTGTATGCACCGCTATCTCGAGGATCCGGCGTCGTTCTTCGCGGAGGATCAGAACGATCCACAACCGATCGTGGGCGACGAAGAGGACATGCTGACAAAGGAGGCGATTGCCGAGTCGACTAACGCCTACGGGCAGGGCATTGTTCCTCAGGGGGTGGAATGCATTACCGGTCATGTCGATGTCCAATTGCATTGCCTGTTCTACTGCGTGATCGCCTGGAAGCCGGACGCTACCGGGTACATCCTGGAGTACGACACGTTTCCTAAGCAACGCTCGAGGCACTTTGAGTACAAGAAGCTTGTTTCGACTTTGGCGAAGGAATACCCCAGTCTCTCGAAGGAGGCTCGAATTCGCAAAGCTGTTTCGGTGCTGACTACGAGTCTCTGCGGCCGACGCTGGAAGGGTGACGACGGAGCGGACTACACGATCAAGCGTCTACTGGTGGACGGGAACTGGATGGCGGACGAGGTCTACCAGGAATGCCGCGAGTCTCCGTACGCCGGTGCGTTGATGCCAGCGCGAGGAAAGTACGTGGGTGCGTCGAGCAAGGAATTGAACGAGGACAAGGCACGGCGCGGTGGCCCGGTCAAGCTGGGACTCCACTGGCGAGTTGAGAAGTCGAATCGATATCCGATCAAGTTCTGTACGTTCGATACCAATTACTGGAAGAGTTGGATCCACAACCGGTTCGGGACAGATCCAAAGGACCGTGGGGCGCTGACGCTGTACGACGCACCGGCTCGAGATCACAAGTCATTTTCCGCGCACCAGGTTGGCGAGTATGCAATTCGTACAGAGGGACGTGGGCGTGTTGTCTACGAATGGTCGCTGCGTCCTGATCGGCCGGACAATCACTGGTTCGACAACGTGGTAGGGGCAGCAGTCGCTGCTTCGATGGAGGGCATTGTCCTACCGGCAACCGGTACTCCGAATGCTCCGAGGGGAAAGAGGAAGTCACTGTCGCAGATGCAAAAAGAAAAACGAGGGAAACGATAAAAAGTATATAAGATCGCTTGCGGTGTGCCGAAGTAAGTACTAATGTAGGGGAGTCTTAATCACATTCAGGAGAAACCAAATGACTGACGAATTCCTATTCGAGCTAGAGATATTCCTACGTCGTCTGTCTGAGATGTCCGGTGACGTGAAGAAGTTACACAGCGGGGAGATCAATGAATTCGCGATCGCTGTTGCCGATCAATTAGAGACCATCAATGACAAGAACCTACTTGAGAAGGGGAGCAGCGATGCATCACTCGATTAAGTTCGACGAGTTACGCGAGGATCGCGATCGCTTGTTCGAGCTGTTCTGGGGTGGATTCGTTTCCGAGGCTGGTGATGACATATCGGAGGGCCTCAGGCGTGTCCTCCTGGAAGCAACGAAGCATGCGTTTACCGAGGGATTCGCTCATGGGATGTCCATGGGTTTCCGTCATGGCGCCGAGGGTGCCGCAGCGGCAGTAACATCGGCGGTTCATGAATTACTGGAGGGCGAAAATGGGTAAGAGCGTAGACCGCATTTTGGTTTCCCAACCGATTGAGTGGATTGAGGCATTCAAGATTCAAGCCAAACGCAACGGCGAATCGCTGAGTGAATTTCTCGGTGACTGCGCGAAGGTGAATTTAGACAAAGACTTACGGATGGCGATTAACGACGAGCGCCCGAAACGCGGTCCCAAGAGTGCAGTAAAATAACTGAGACATTGTGGAGTGGTTTCCGTGATGTGGTTGGCCCCACCGTGTCCGTGCTCCGGCGCGGTGGGGTTTTTTGTTTCCTGGGGGGGGAATTGTGAGCGTGTCGATCGAAGACAAAAAAGAAAAGACTGAGGGGATTGATTGCCCGGAGTGTGGATGCCTCGACACGAAGGTGTGGCGAACCCAACCTAGAAGGGTTGCGCATCGTGACGGAAAACCCATGGGGTCAGTCCACCGGCATCGCAAATGCTTAAACTGCGGCAAAGTCTTTCCGACGACGGAGATAAGATCGTGAATCCACCCGGTTTCATGCTGTTTGGCACAGGATCTCGCCATATATAGCAGGATCTGCAAGGAATTCACCTTAAAGCATCGCGAGGAAACGCAGGAACAGGAGATAATAAAGGCGCACGCGAGATAATGACTCGCAACTATGCTCAAGGCCATGTGGGGCCACATCCTCACATGGTCTTTTTCTATGACTGATCTTGGCTCGACTGATCTTGCGGACAACGCTGAACAGCCGCTACGTGCGACGATCGACGGGAATACGGTCGAGCAGCACAGTCTGGCCAACCAGCAAGCGATCGCCGACCGTAAGAAGTCTGACGCTGCGATGACTGGTCAGAAGCGAGGGATGTTCCTCACTCAAATGAAGCACAGCGGGTCGCAATGATCCGAAAACTGTGGAACAGACTGACTGCAAGGCCCGCACAGAAGGCGGCATCACGATCGGTCCAGCTTCATAAGCCTTCACGGTTCTCGGAACCTGTCGTTGAGACGACTCGTGACATTCTCGCTGAGTACGATGCTGCTCAGACGACGACGCACAATTCCCGGCACTGGGCGAACAGCGATTCACTATCAGCTGATGAGTCGAACTCCGTAGAGGTCCGTAGAGCGTTGCGAAACCGCGCGCGATACGAATGTCAGGAGAACAACTCGTACGGCAAGGGCATCGCACTGACGCTGTCCAATGACACGATCGGGACTGGTCCGCGACTTCAGATCACGACGCCGAACGCCCGAACGAACACTCGCATCGAGCAAGCATTCGCGACATGGTCGAAGAGAGTCCACTTTGCGAAGAAGCTACGGACGATGCGGGTTGCCAAGTTAGTTGACGGCGAAGCATTTCTTCAGTTCGTGACAAACCCCCGTCTCGACCCGATGGGTGTTCAGCTTGATCTTGTACTCGTCGAGTGCGATCAGATCAGCACGCCTCTCGCGATCTTCACTCCCAACGCAGTCGACGGCGTCCAGTTCGACGAATTCGGTAACCCAACGTTCTACCACATGCTGAAGCAGCACCCTGGTGGCACGTATGCAACGGGAATTGACTTCACTGAACTCCCCGCCGATCAGATGATTCACATGTTCCGCGTTGACCGTCCTGGACAACATCGCGGCATCCCCGAAGTCACGACAGCGCTGCCACTATTCGCCCAGCTGCGTCGATTCACTTTGGCAACGATCTCAGCGGCCGAGACTGCAGCTGATTTCGCTGGTGTCATGTATACGGACGCATCAGCGATAGCAGAGCCAGATGAGATCGACGCGATGGATGCGGTTGAACTCGAACGCAATGCGATGCTGACGCTACCTCGCGGGTGGCGAATGGCTCAGATGAAAGCCGAACATCCCGGCACTACCTATGACATGTTCGTGTCAAAGATCCTCAATGAGATCGCGCGATGTATCAACATGCCGTACAACATCGCCGCCGGGAATTCCTCAGGCTACAACTTCGCGAGCGGTCGTCTCGATCATCAAACGTATTTCAAAAGCATTGCTGTCGAGCGATCCGAGTGGGAGCACTGCTGCTTAGATCGAGTTCTTGCCGCATGGTTCGACGAAGCAGCGTTAATTCCTGGCTTGCTTCCTGGCAACATGGGTTCGATGGATGAACTGCCACACACATGGCACTGGGATGGTCGCGAGCACGTTGATCCAGGTAAAGAAGCCAACGCACAGGAAACACGCTTGAAGAGCGGAACGACCAGTTACCCGCTGGAGTTTTCCCGACAAGGACTCGACTGGGAGCAGCAGCAGGTTGCACAGGCAACTGCATTAGGACTCACGATTGAAGAGTATCGCGAGAAATTGGTGGCCAGTCTATTCGGCGCCAGTGCCCCGGTTGAACCGGAAGAACCGGAAGATGAACCGGAAGATGACGACACTGAAACCGACGAAGAACCAGTAGAACAGGGGGCAAGCGTCGATGACGAAGACGAATAAGCGATTCGTGAGGCGACTCAAACGTCAAGCCAAGCGATTTGAGATCCAAGCTGCCAAGGCGCCGAGTGCGTTGTACTTCGACGGTGGCGACATCACGATCGAGGCAGAGGGCGACGACGCCTTGCCAACATTTCACATGGTGGCGTACACGGGCGGGAAGATGACTCCCCGTGGATTCAGTACACCTGTGATCGTTGACCTAGCAGGCATGGCAGTCCCCAGTAACAGCGTCCCGATCTTGCTAGCGCATGACACCAGTAGGATCGTCGGTCACTCCGTTGAGATACCGGTGACCGCGAATAACATCTCCGCTTCTGGAATCGTTTCAGGAACGGGCGAGGCCGCACAAGAGGTGCGTGCTAACTCAAAGAACGGCTTCCCGTGGAAAGCATCTATCGGCGCTTCCGTGGAGAAGATGATTCACGTTGACGAAGGCGATTCCGTCACTGTCAACAACGCGACGTTTCAAGGCCCCTGTTTTGTCGCACGTAAGTCGACACTTGGGGAAATCTCGTTTGTGGCGATCGCCGCAGATAACAACACGTCGGCCACAGTGGTCGCATCCCAAGACTTGGAGGTTTTTGATATGGGTTTTGAACAATGGGTCTCAGCAGCGGGTTGGGTTTTAGCTGATCTGAGTGACGCACAAGTGTCGACACTTCAAGCCGCCTATGACGCAGAGAATGTCGCTCCAGTGACTCCCCCTGTGCCGGTTGCCGTCGTCGCAGACGCTCCGGTTGACATTGCAGCTCAAATGCGAGCACAGGCTGCCGACGAAGTGGCTCGAACGAATGCGATCACCCGCATCTGTGCTGAGCACGACAATCCCACGATCGAAGCGAACGGGCAGCAAGTCGACTTGGCTGAGCATGCACTCCGCGATGGTTTGACAGTTGAGGCAACCGAACTATTGGCGTTACGTGCCGGACGTTTGGCGGCACCGGCAATTCATTCCACGAGCCATTCTGCAAGTTGCAGCTTGGAAGCAATGCAGGGCGCGATGGTCCTGACTGCTGGAATTCCGCTCGACTCTCCAGAGTTCACGGGTCTCCAGGCTCATGCAATGGGCATTCCTGAGTTCCTGCGTCGTGGAGTGAACGACGAGCAGCGTCAGCGACACATGGAAGCGTCTCACCGTTTCAACGACATGTCCGCTCTCGACATCTGCGCAGAAGCGGTTCGACTAGATGGGCGTCAAGCACCACAGGGTCGCCAAGCGTTGATTCAAGCTGCGTTTAGCGGTTCGGCACTGACGCAGATTTTCACAACCAGCGTCAATGCGACATTGCTCACTACCTACATGCAGTCGCAGGATACGACGCAAGGTTGGACTCGAGAAGCGGACGTCGCGGACTTCAAGACCAATGACCGAATCCGAATGGCGAATGGATCGGACTTAAGTAAGCTCCCGCGTGGACAGGAAGCCAGTCACTACGATCGTTCGGATCTCGTTGAGTCGTACAAGATCGCTCGCTACGCCAAGCAATTCGTCGTGGATGAGCAGGACATCATCGACGACTCGATGAATGCCTTGCGTGAAGCCCCCGTCGAGATGGGTAACGCAGCTGCGAGACTTCGTCCTGACTTGGTCTATGCGATTCTGTTGGCAAACGACACGCTTGGCGCCGATGCCGTCGCGTTGTTCGACAACAGTACTCATGCCAACGTGCAGACGTCTGCGGCGCTATCGGAGGCTAATCTCATTACGATGATCGCGTTGATCGAGAAGCAGCAGGACAATAGCGTCAATCTGAATCTCAGGTCGTCCCACATCATCGTCCCCAGCGATTTGAAGCACACTGCTGCGAATCTGATTCGCTCTGCAACGCTGGCGTATGGTGCTGACGATGAGACGAAGGTCGGGACGGAAAACACTCTTGCCAGCATCGAGCAACTGTCGCTTGTCAGCGATGCTCGTCTCGCCAACGGTGTAACTGATCCATCAACGGGCACTGCCCAAAGCGGTTCGGCTACCCAATGGTACGCTGCATCTGCGATGGCTCACACGATCGAAGTTGGCTACCTGCGTGGCTCAGGTCGCGCTCCAATGGTCCGATCGTTCAACTTGTCAGAAGGCAAGTGGGGCATTGGATGGGACGTCAAGATGGACATCGGCGCGAAGGCGTTGGACTTCCGAGGTTTGGCCCGAAGCACCGCTTAGTCGAGATAGATTCATGAAAGTCACATTCACAAAAGACGTGATGGTCAACGGCGTGAAGTTCCCTGCAGGATCTGTCTGTGACAGTGAATGCACGGACAAGCCAATCCCAGCCGGAAACTTGACGTCCATGCTCTCAGTGGGCTGGATCGAAGAGGCGTCTGAACTGGATATTATTTGCGAGCCTGAAGCGGTGGTAGTACCCGAAGCGGTGAAACCACCAAAGATCAAGCGGCCTGCAAAAGGCGTAACACGAAAGCCGATTGTCGGCGAGTAGCTTAAAGATAGATTCACTTTCTGGAGAGACGAACAATGGCTGATGCAAAGCGAATTGACTGCAGCAATCAACGCACGTTAACCTCGGTTGCCGCAGTGGCATCCGGGGAAATCTATTGCATGTCGGACGGGCGGGCGGGAGTGCATACCGCGCTGAACGCTGCTGCCAGTGGCGACAAGGTTGGGTTCTCGACTGAGGGAATCTACACGGTTACGAAAGCCACCGGTTGGGTAGGGCTCGACGGCGGTAAGGTTTACTGGGATCACTCAGCGAACTCCGCAAACTACCTCAAAGTCAACGACAAGGACTTTTACCTCGGCACGATCGTTGGTGACGCGGCTTCGACTGATCTCACGATTGACGTGAATCTGAATGTTCAGCCGGTGTACTTGGTGGATATCAACCGTGATCCATGCACTACCGTCGTCGTTGGAACTCCGGCTGCTGGAGTGTTCGGGTATCCCAAACGAGTCGGTGGTTCTCACCTGATTGAATTGGGTGCCACGTCCGAAGCTCAGAAGGTCGACATCCTCTCTGATGACGGGTTTGCCATCACTGCAAATGCCATCGTTGAATTCGCGTTCAACGTCGTGAATGACGGTGCCGGTACAGCCTCAGATTTTAATATCGGTTGTGCGAGTGCGACTCATGCTACCGACTTCGAGAGCGTGGCCGAATTCGTGGCATTGCACGTGGACGAGAATAACTTGGCCGTCCTGGCTCACAGCGATGACGGAACCACAGATACGGCACTCGTGACTACCACTGTCGCGCATGTCGTCGGAACTCGCTACGAAGGTTGGATCGATCTAAGGGATCCAACCGACCCGCAGATTTACTGCCAAGGTGATCTCGTTTTGGGTGCTTCCGATTTCGGAATCGATGCCGGTACAGGCCCGTTGTTCCTGATCGCTCATCTTGAGAAAACCACCGGAACGGACACATTTGAGGTTTCCGTGGATTGGCTTCGTTGCCGAATCGCAGAAGTTTAGGATTTGATCCCCCTTTAGGTGCCTCTTGAGGCAGGCCACCCCAGACGTGGCACAGAGACGGCTGACCTACACCGTTCTGGTGGGTGCAATGCCCGCCACCCTTTTTCTTATGGTCAACATCATGAAAACCGGCGCGTCTTGGCACGCAGGACAACTCAAGTCCTGGGCGAGCGAGAGCGTGGTGTATCGTCGCGGCAGCCATACGGTGACTGTTAAAGCGGCGTTCGGAGAGACTAGACACGACATTGTGAATCCAGGTGGGTTTCAGATCGAGGTTCATAGCAGGGACTTCCTGATCGACGTAGCGGACTTGATTCTCAACAGCGTGTTAGTCAAGCCTGAGCGTGGTGACGAAATTGAATTCACTGACACTGATGGGACAAGGTACACGCACAGTTTAATGCAACTCGGCAATGAACCGTCGTGGCGTTACAGCGATCCACATCGGATTAAATACAGAATACACACCGACCGGGTGAAGTTGCCAACATGAGCGAATCGCATTTAGTAACGATCGCCAAAGCGGTAGTCGCGTCGATTAACTCAGACGAGGCACAGGATGGATTCGTCATCCCGTTCGTTTCGGAACGTGCCTACATTGCACGTCGCAACAAAGATGAAATGCAGCACGGCAATGCGTACGTGGACGTGCTGCATGATGGAGAGACGACGGCGTTGGCGGATCGCGAAAGCTCGGCAATCATCGACTTCGCAATTCAGATCGCAATCCGTGGCGTTGTCTTAGCTGAGGGCGGGCAGGATTCGATCGAGATCATGGACCGCTACGTGTTGCTCGCAGAGCAGATCAAGGACTACTTGAGGAATAACGCCCTACTCAACGGTGTGGCACTTTTCCGCATCGATCATGATTCCATTTTCGACGACGCAACCATGAGCGAGCACAACGTCTTCCTCACTGGTCCCGTTTTTATCTTCCGGGCACAACGCAGCTAACACTCTAGCGGAGACGATCAGATGGCATTTGATAACACAATCGGCAAGAACGCGAAGGCGTACTACAACACCGGAACGTACGCGATTCCTGTATGGGTCGAGATCAAGAAGGTGACGGATCTCAGCATCCCGATGAGCAAGAACATGACGGATCTACCGTCGCGTGAGATGGACTGGGTCGTTAAAGGCCCTGGGCTCAAGACGCTACAGGTCACGTTTGGGTACCTGATGGTTGTCGGCGCGGACACTGTATTCGATGCGTTGCTCGGCTCCTTCATTTCCGACACGGTAACGGAATTCGCGTTCATGAACGGCGCGATTGCTACGTCGGCGAATCAGGGCATTCGTGGCCAATTCGTCGTCAGTGGGATGGATGAGGAACAGGGATTAGAAGAGGGATTGTCGCATGCGTTCACGCTGGACATTGTTCGGTTCAACGACGGCGGAACGTTGCGTATTCCTGAGTGGTACATCATCGCTTAGTAGGTGAGGCGATTTGTTTTTTCACGTCTGGGAAAGGTGAAAGTTATGGAAAGTACTATCGAGGGGACGATTGAGGTGTACCTCAAAGGTCTTCGGAAGTCGGGTACAGGCAACGTCACTGTCAATGCAGCTGACATGCTTGCTTGCTTGGAGCACTTGGCCCTAGGTAAACCGACTCCTCCGGCGCAGGAGGAAACCGATGAATGATAAGAGCACGTTTGTAGACACGAATTCAGACACTTGGCATGTCCGGGTGGATGTGAATGCCATTCAGCGCGTACGCGACATGGTCGGGCTGGACCTTGCCGAGATCCTAGATGAGGGATCGGACTTGATTCAGAAGCTCGACAAGGATCCTGTCATGCTAGTCAGAACGATCTACGCTGTGATGGAACCTTCGATTGAGAAAAGGGACGTCACTCCTGAGCAGTTCGGTGAACGGATTTGCGGCGATGTGCTGCAGGAGGCGACGACCGCATTCCTCTATGCGTTATGTGCTTTTTTCCCCCTAGCCCGTCGCGGCCCGCTGTTAGCGATTCTGGAGGAATCACTACAGATGCAGTCGCGGATGAACGCATTGTTGGACGGGCCGCAATTCACCAACGCGATAAAGAGCGAAGCGAGGAAGTACGAGAAGAGCCTGAGAGACACGTTGGAGAAATACTCCGAGAACGGATCGTCGAGTGTGTCGGAATAATCGGTGTCGATCCCGGTCCTTACACGCTAGCCGAGTTGGTAATTGCTGTTGAAGCGAAACTGGCTCGACTCTGGGATCACACTGCTTCTCTCATGTGTCTCAACGCCAGGTTGCATTCGCAAAAGGCAGGCAACTTGACGATGGCGAAATTCCATCCATATATGAGCAATACTTCGGGTTCAGGTGGGTTAAGAATCAACGCTGACAATATCCATATCATGAAGAAGGTGTTCGTCGATGGCTTTGCGTCCAACCATCAGGGTGAGTCGTTTCTTTGATGTCAATTCGTTGACGTCTCGGGTGGAACGTAGCTGGGCTCGCGCAATGAAGCGTGCAGGCCGGATCGTTCAATGGGAAGCGATGGACACAATGAAGCGCATCAAGAAGGGCACTTCAGCCCCTGGTGAGTTTCCGTTTCGTCACTCGAAGACGAAGGTTTCACTACGACGCATCTGGTACGACTACGATCCACGAACGAAGACGGTAGTAGTCGGTCCAGCGAAGTTCAAGAACGACGACACGTCTAACCTGATCGAATTCGGTGGGACTCGAGTGGTTCGTCGTCGTGCTGGCCGTGTCCGCAAGATGCGGTATCGGGCACGTCCATTCATGAAACCGTCGCTCGACAAGAAGAGGGATGAGATCAAAAAGGAGTTCCGCAACACAGTCACGGTAAGTGAGGTGGGTACTTAGATGTCAACTTCTGGCGCCGTACGTGCAGGCCGCGCGTTCGTTGAGATCGCACTCGAAGGCCTGGAACGATTCAAAGGTGGCATGAAGCAAGCCTCTGATCAGATCCGTATTTTCGGATTCGCTGCTCAGGGTGCTGGGCGTGCCATGATGTCTCTGGGCGCGTCGATCGCCGGTCCACTGATCTTTGCGATCAAGGCTGCCTCCGACTTCCGCGAGTCGATGAATCGTTTCGATATCGTATTCGGTTCGGCTTCAGAGGCGGCTAAGAAGTGGGGCAACGCAACAGCAAACGTGATGGGCCGTGCGAAGTCGAACACGCTGGAGTACATGACTGACATTCGGGCGATGCTTAACGAGGATTTCAGTGACGCCGGTGCCGCAGCGATAACCGAGAAGCTACTTCAAGCGGGATTAGACTACGCGAGCGTGGCGAACGAAACAGACCAGCAAGTCGTCAGGGCAATTTCTAAGGCGTTGACGAACGCCCCGGACTCGCTGAAGGAAATGGGGATTAACGTCCAAGACGATGAGATGAAGGCTTATGCGAAAACAATCGGGCAGACGTGGTCGAAGATGTCGCTGATGAACAAGCAGTTGATGAGAACCGAACTCATCATCAAAAGGCTAGCGCACGCCGAGGGCGACGTCGTCAAAACATCGGACGAGTTAGCTGGTGTCTTAAAGCAACTACAGGGAGACTTCAAAGATGCTGCAGTCGAGGTTGGTGACGCTTTAATTCCAGCCATGACACGTCTCCTGAACGCATTCAAGCCAGTAGCACAATGGTTTGGCCGAGTCGGAGCGATGTCACCTGAAGTGATTGTCCTCGTTGGCAAATTAGCAGCAGGACTCGTCCTCACGGGGATTGCGTTACAAGCTGTCGGAATGGCGGCGCAGGCGCTCTCCTTCGTGATGTTCGCGTTGTCGGGATCCATGGTTATCTTGAAGTTAGGTGTCGCTGGATTGGTCCTCCTGAATTCGATGCTGGCTGGGTCTTTCTCATGGGCCACTCTTGCTACTAACATCTGGGGATTCACAACGTTGGCGTGGGGTTCACTCATCGCCGTCTTGACGGCACCACTGACGATTCTCATTGGTGTAGTCATTGGGCTTACAGTGGCGATGTTGAAGTGGGGAGGAAACCTGAAGGGCCTTGCCAAGGATGGAATGACGTATTTCGGGAACCTCACGGATACATGGTCCCATATGTTCGACGGAATTATGGCCAACCTAGTTAACGGCGACTTGAAGGAAGCTGCCAAGGTGATGTGGTTAGGGCTGGAACTCGCGTGGCTGAAAGGGATCGAGCCGTTGCGAGCCGCATGGCAAGGGCTGATGGATGACATGAAGTTTATGGGGAAAGATACACTCAAATGGATCGACACCAATGTGCCAAAGGGGACCGGTACATTCATGGACTTCCTCCATATACCTAATGTGGCCAAAGACTTGATGGGTGACCTCGGATTTGAACTACCCGAGGGGAAGCGAGACGCCCGGTCTGAATCCATTAACCGCATCTACGAACTAGACAAGCTGATTGCCGATTCCATTAAGGCAGCGAAAGACTTAGCTGAGAAGCGAAAGAAGGAGCGAGAGAACCCCAAGGATCCTGATGACTTGCCGGGTTACGGACCAAATAGCGGCAAAGGGAAAGGTGGAGCAAATGCGTTTGGGACGTTCAACTCGGCCATAGCAGCGATGATGGGTGGTAATGGTCCCGGCGATGCGGAGTTGAAGGAACTAAAGGAAATCGCCCTGACTACCAAACGAGCGGAGTTGCTCCAGAAGCAACAGGAGAAGTGGATGAAAATGATTCAATCTAACGGAATTAAAATCCGTGGAAGCAGTTGGACCATATAGATGTCAGACCTCGCATATTACGAAAAGCTCGGTTCGCGCCGGAAGTCGGAAGACATCGAGGGCGAAAACTCGAACGGTGAAATAATATACATCATCACCGGAACCAACGACGACGCCATCGTGATGAATACGGCCCTAGTGAGGATGCCGTATACTTTCCGTGGACTGCGGCGAGACAACATCGACATCAATCCAGTCGGCCCGGATCAATGGGAAGCGACAGCCAGCTATTCCGATCCCGAAAAGGAAGAAGACGATGAGGAAGATGGCGACTCACTCGAAACTGGCGAAGGCGTTTGGTCGTTCGATACTACCGGCGAGACTCACAACCTGAAATACACTCGCGACGATCCCCTGGATACTAATCCTCGCGTCCAGAATCGTCAACGAAGAGGCTTTGCATCGGGTGGTTCTGGTGGCGGGTTAATGTATGGCGCGATCAACGTCGATGGCGACTCGGTCAACGGCGTTGATATAGTCGTTCCTTCACTGAAGATGACCTACCGGACAAAACTATCGAAGGGTTTCGTAAGCGTCTCTTGGGTTCGCAAGGTCGCCGCGATTACTGGCACGACTAATGCTCAACCATTCTATGGATTCGACCCTGGCGAATTGCTTTTCATGGGGATCTCTGGAGAGGAGTCCACGCAAAGCGACCCGCAGGTAACCTTTTCGTTTCAGGCCAGTTCCAACTTCTCTGAACCACAGATATACGACGTCGTCGAAACCGATGGTCAAACTACAGTGGAGATGACAAAAAAGGGGTGGGAGTATCTGTGGTTTTATTACGAAACCGTCGAGGACCCGACTACCAAACGCACAAAGCCAAAACCAGTCGACGTTTACATTAACCAAATCTACGACGAGAGCGACTTCACGGTGCTAGGCATTGGTGGCGTTGGCCTCGACGAAGGTGACGTTCAACCTGAGGAATAATTATGACGACTAGAATGCCAGACGGATTGTTCCTCGATGGAACGTTGACACTCGGTGACCTCTCAGTTCAACCTGGATGGGGCCGGTCGACGCTCAACCAAGAGGCGGCTGTTGCCTACCCGATCCCGTGGGAGGCGTGGCGAATTCATGACGCTTACCAGACAACGTTGCCCGGCACCGCAGCTACTGACGATCTAGCTCTCCTGGGAGGGGTTTACGGTACGAGCGTGCCAAGCCTCCAGTCTAGTGATGCGAAAACAACAACTGTCACTCAGTACGCTAGATGCGTGATGCCATTGCCGGTTGAATACGTGAATGCTTCGGCTGTTTCGTTGATGTTCCATGCAGGAATGAAGACCACCGTCAGCGATGGCACGGCGACCCTAGATGCCCAGCTTTTCCTCTCAGGGAAGGAAGGTTTGGTTTCTGGTGCTGATTTGGTGACGACTGCCGCAACTACGATAAATTCACTAACTATGTCAGACGTCTCGTATTCGGTGACTTCCGGTGGACTGGTTTCCGGGGACGTCCTCGACATCCGAATCACGGTGGCGATCACGGACGCTGCAGGATTGACAGCGGTGCTCGGCTGGATCGGAGCAGCCTATCTGAAGTGTGGAATCAAGGGGTAATTCGTGCCGAACATCAGGAAGGTATCTGCTGGTGCCCCATTCAAGCCATCGGCCTCTGCGTGGAATGCTTTCGCGGACAAAGCCAATGAACGGCCACAGGGTGGTGGTGGTGGTGGTGGTGGTGGCAGTCGCCTGCTGGTGAAGAACAACTCAGGGACTGACGTTGCTCGATTCGGCATCCTTGGCGTTGGCGGTGCACAGATCGCACAGACCGACAACGCGAACGAATTCTACAACAAGATCTTGCTCGATGGTGAGTCGCCTGTGCTCGCTACGCATTGCGGTAAGTTCGTCGTCTGCCTGGAACCGGTCAGCGATGGTCAAGTTGGCCTCTGTACCATGAATGGCCTAATTCAGGTCCAGGTTGACATGATCGACGCCGACGACAATTGGTGCGACATCTATGTTGCTGGTTTT
>Ga0302139_10000447_pt1 | contig 19554 bp, 9 predicted proteins | sample CBN3_331_MG_FD_203104 | JGI IMG/M metagenome (GOLD analysis project Ga0302139, IMG submission 203104) | Marine microbial communities from Western Arctic Ocean, Canada - CBN3_33.1 | ecosystem: Environmental > Aquatic > Marine > Oceanic | place: Canada: Western Arctic Ocean | collected 2017-09-15 | reverse complement strand
AACTAAACTCTCTGAATGGGTAGGAGGTGATCTTCCTGAGGACTCAGAAGAACTCTTACGCAGGCTTCTTGACCTTCACGGGACCGGGAGAGTCATGTTCCGTAATCGTCGAGTCAATTTGGGCGGGTTCCCAGAGCGTGAGGCAATCTTATGTTCTTTAGAGACTGGAAATGAGGAGAATGATCCACGCATAGATTGGCTCATTAATTTACTGGAAAACCTTGGAGAAGAAAAAGTACTTGTCATTTGCCGCACAGTTGAGGCAGCTAAGCAGTTAAATGAATCAATCCTGGAAAAGGTACGTTTAAAGACAACCCTTTTTCATGAGGGCTTAGAACTAATAAAACGGGACCGTAGCGCTGCCTATTTTGCTGAAGAGGATGGGGCACGGATGCTGATCTGTTCTGAAATAGGAAGTGAAGGAAGGAACTTTCAGTTTGCGAGCAACCTCATACTCTACGATTTGCCAAAGACCCCGTCTCTCCTCGAACAGAGAATTGGAAGACTTGACCGTATCGGTCAGAAAGAAACGGTCCGCATTTACGTTCCGTTTGTTGTAGGTACTGAGCACGCGGCCCTCGCGCAATGGTATCATCAGGGCATGGATGCCTTTCAAAAACCAATCGAGGGAGGCTCAAGATTGCTCGAGCAGTTCGGCGAAGAAATGGAAAGGACCGATCCTTCCGATTCAAGTGCATGGGAGAAAATCATTATGCAAACCAAGTCGGCAAAGAAGGACCTCGATGAGGAACTTGAATCGGGCCGGGACAGGTTATTAGAGATGAGTTCATTTGATCAGAAGGCTGCAAAGAAAATTGTGGATGACATTGATGCGATAGATCAGGACCCCATACTTGAGACTTTGATGACTGATCTTTTTGATCAGTTCGGAATCGCGATTGAGGAGCTCGGAGATCATTGTTATTATATTAAACCTGATACCGTTTTTGCAGGAGATGCTTTCCCTGGGATGCGTGAAATTGGTATGTCTATTACTTTTGACAGGTCCTCTGCGATGAGTAATGAACAGATGACTTTTATTTCCTGGGACCATCCGCTCGTATCTACCTGCATTGACCTGATGCTTGATGGAGAACAAGGATCTAGTTCGTTCGGCCAGATACTTGGTACGGCTGCCCAGGCAGGTCTCGTAGCGGAGTGCACATTCTTGCTGGAGCCGGTTTGTCCCGTATCGTTAGGTGCGGACAGGTTCCTTCCTCCTACCCCGATCAGAGTTGTTGTTGATCATGTTGGGAACAATATAAAACCTAATTTCGAAGACACGAAGGTGAGAGAAGGTAATCGTAAGTGGCTTCGATCTAAAGTTGAGATTCTTAAAAGAATGGTGCCGATTATGAGAGAAGCGGCAGAAAAGTTGGCAGAAAAAGATGCAGTTAAGAACCGTAAGGCTGCTGGAAAGAAGATGGAAAAGGTCCTAGAGGACACAATTGATCGGCTCGAAAGATTAAAGCGGCTAGGCCATCCGGTCCGGGAGAGTGAAATTACTGAGGCTCAGAACGAACGTGATGCGTTGAGAGTTCATCTAGCTAAGTCTAGGCTCAGGCTCGATTCTATTAGGTTATCAGCGATCGGAGCCTAGTCATTAATGGCGGATTAAGCGCATTATCAAAGCCTTATTCAAGAACGATTATACTGAGAAAATTGAATTGCCCAAGGTCCCGTGACTGTCTCCGAAAGATTCTTCTTCAATTCCCATCGAGTGCAGGATGCTCAGGAACATGTTAGTCATTCGGGTACGACCGGTCCAGTATTGACCGTGCTTTAGACCCAAATTAGCTCCTCCCGCAATCATAGTAGGCAGATTGACGTTTCGGTGTGTGGTGCTGGCTCCGCTACCATAAAGAACGATTGTGTTATCCAGTACGCTACCGCTTTGATCTTGGAACTCATTCATTCGTTTGAGGAAGTAGGCCAATTGTTTACTCAAAAAGCGGTCATATTTTGCGAACTCAAGCATTCCTTCTTTGTCACTCTTGTGGGAAAGATTGTGGTGAGTGTGGTTCAGTCCGAGCTTGAGTGGGAAAGTATCGCTAATTCCCATGCCGTCTTCCCGATGCATTAGGAACGATATGCTGCGGGTGATGTCGGCATCGAAGGCCAGAGCGATGAGATCGAACATGGTGCGATAGTAGATGGCCGGATCCTCCTCGGGCGATGCGTTGAGTTCAAGATGAGAATAATCTTGTTTCTTGAGGGGGATATCGAACCATTTTTCCGAGGCCTGGAGGCGTGTCTCGAATTCATTCAAGGAGGTCAAATACTCCTCCATTTTCTGGCTATCAATGCGACCCAGATTCTTATCGAGAGTTTTAGCATTTTCGAAGACCGCATCCACCAACTTCATTCGCAATCGAAGTTGCGCGCGCTGGGAATTCAGGGTTCCTCGGTTCCCTTTGAAGAGAGCTTCGAAAATGACGCGCGGATTGTTTTCGGCAGGGATGGGGGTTCCCTTGTGATTGTAAGAAATAGTAGAGGTACGGGACGCATAACCTGTACCAGCATCGATGGATAGAACGAGAGAAGGCCGTCGGCAATGGTCACGGGTATGACGGGCAATTACCTGATCAAGTGACACTGAATTAAATGTACCGGGCTTGGGATCATGAAGCGGAGCACCTGTGAGCCACATATCAGAACACACATGTGGGTCGTTTTTCGTCCCGTTAGCATGCTCGAGCTCGCCCAGAAAACTCAGTTGATTCCGGTAAGGGCTGAGTGGTTCAGTGGATTTCCCAAATACGAACTTTCCATCCTTTTCTGCTCGGGGGAACCAACTCCATTCATCGATTCCGTGTTTCTCAAACGGAAGTGACATGCCGTTACCAACATAGAGCCCGCAAAAGCGGCGAGGAGTTTCTTCCGCGACCTCATTTCCCATTGCTTCGAGAAGCGGCAGCGGTAAGGCTACCCCTGCCATTCCTTTTAAAATGGCGCGACGATCGAGTTTAAATTTGTGCGGCATTCGTGAAGAATTTGTTAATGCTAGAGTTTATCAGATTAGATTGTGATTACAAGTGACAAGATGGCGATGCACTGGCCTCATTTTTTCATGAAGAGCGGGCTTTCGATCTAGTTTTTCAATACCCTGTTAGGTGCAGAACGAGTAGTAGCCATAGGCTAGCTTAAGGCCGTCGATTGTACTCACGTTGGATGGCATTTGCGAATCAACACTTTTAGCTGGATCCATCGCCTAACCAGTGCGAGCGATTCGAAAAGCAGGAGCGTCGTGGCGAACGTGATTTTCAACAGGTGGGATTACCTCGGTTCACGCCCCGCTGCCCAGTAGATTCCGCGCAACACCACTTTCTGGAAGTTCTCGTTGCGCCAGGACTTGTGGTCGTGGCCCAGGGTAGTATTGAAGACTCGGCCCTTTCCGTATTCTTGCACCCAGCCCATCGATTGTTGTTCCTTGCCGCGATCCATGCGGAAGAGACTGTGGAGTTTGAATTGGGGATGATACTCGGTTTGGTAGGTTTCGTCATGAATCTTGAAGTCTCCGAAGTGAGCGGTCACGGGATGCTTCTCGTCCATGATTCGGATCCAGAACTCCCCTCCACGATGAGTGACGAAGCGACCCCCCAGAAGCCGCCAGTAGACATCCGACTTTTTGAAGGCGTCAGTGGCGTGAACCCCTACAAGCCCTCCGCCCTTCTTCACGTAGTCGTGGAGAGCGTCCTCCTCGGCTTTGTTCGCGAAGTCACCGCCCGGTCCGTAGAAGAGCACCACTTGGTAGCTCTTCAGGGTGGCGGTCTCGAGATCGTCGACGTTGGGCGTGAGTTTGAGATGAAAATCTCCGGTCCCTTCTAGTACCGGGGCGATCGTGTCATGGAAACCATGCCAGTCATGGGAACCACGACCGCCGATGAGTAGAACATTGATTCTTTCCCTACCCTCATTACTTCCCTTCGGTAGCTTTCTGTCTGCAGGCGGTCTTGGTGCAGGTAGTTTCTTGATGGGCTGGAGGAGCGCTGCACCCTTTTCGTCCATCTCGAGGATGACGCGGAACCCGCGGGTATCATGTCGCGTCGGAGTGTTGCCCCGACCGCGAAACGCGGAGAGTGCGAACATGGGATCGGTATAGCGCCAGGATCCACCGCGCATTACTCGGTAGTGTTCCTTGTCTTCGTAGATGCTATCGCACCACTCCCACGTATTGCCGGCGAGATCGTAGAGCCCATCCGAGGACGGCGCGAACATACCTACGGGACTGGTGCGTGGGTAAGAATCGACTCCCAGGTCTTGGTCAAAGTTTCCAGTGTTCACGGCCGGCGGCCAGGCAGCACCCCAGGGAAACTGCTTCTCAATTTCCAACCGCTTCTCCCGCTTACATTCGATTCCCTTGAACTTGGGGAACTCTCCCGCGTTTTCTTTGTGAGCGATTCCCACCGCAGCACTCCACTCGTGATCCTTCGGCAGGCGGTACTTCTTTCCCTCCTTCTCAGAGAGCCAGGCACAAAACTCCATGGCATCGTTGTAGGAGACATTTACTACTGGATGATCGTCGCCTTGCGGGAAGGCCGGACCTTCGTGGACGCGGTCGGTGTCTTCACAGAAGGCCCTGAAATCCTTCACGCGGGTTTCCCAGCGGCAGAAGAGGATGCCGAGGGCGGCCTTCACGGGAACAAACTCCATTCCCAGAGAGTTGGTGAAGACGCCTCTGCTTGACCTCTTCGATCCATCTTTTACCTCTCCGAACGTCCCGTCCGGCACCAGGATCACAAGGACTAGCGGGACCAGAGCGAGCAAGAGCGTGGCGAGACGAGGACTCATGGGCCGAACAAATCTGCTGTGCTACCCCGGAAGATCAAATTGCTGAGATCGCCGACCGCTAGTCCCCTCAGGACGGTCCGACGGTCGAGATGAAATTGCTGCGGCATTCGATAAGTTTAAAATAAAAGGAGCTTAAGTCTATTAGGAATATCCAGAATAACCCTTTGACTACCAATACCTTACTTTTTCATGAAGAGGGGGCTTTCGATCACGAAGCGGACGCAGTCCTTCATCCGATACCCGCTTGGGCCGAGTGCTTTGCGACCCTCCCGTTTCAAGTATTCCGTTTCGTTGAAGGTGAGGGTACGACCAGTGGCATAGCTGGCGAGATGCTTTAGGAAGCTGAAGGCCACCTGGTCTATACGATCGTTGGCGAGGTATTTCTTGAGGGCGTTGGCATCCACGATCTCGGTCTTGTCGGGCAAGGTAGAGCTCGCATCGACCTTCTCCTTCTTAAGGAGTCCGGCGCCGTCGAACTGTTCGAAAGGAAGTCCCCACGGATCGATTTTCTCGTGGCACTGCATGCAACCATTCTGGTTGCGGTGCTGTACCAGTCTTTCGCGCAAGGTTTTTTTCTCCCTGTTTTCCCGCGGAAGATCGGGCACATTCGGTGGGGGAGGTTCGGGCGGTTCCGCGATGATCTTGCGGGCTACCCATGCGCCGCGCTTCACGGGATTGGATTCATGCCCATCAGTGAGCCCGGACAGGATAGCGACTTGGGTCAGGACCCCGCCGAGCGTCTCGCTCTCGTGACGGACCGGCGCGAAGGCATACCCGTGCTCGGTGCGGTCTCCGATCCCGTAGTACCCTGCCACCACGTCGTTCACCACGATGAAGTCGGAGTCGAGGAGATTGCTGAGCGGGAGGTTTTCGCGGATGAGATGGGTCACGAAGTGAATAGGCTCCTTCCGTAATTCCCTCTTTGTTTCCTTTTTCATGCGCTCCCAGGAGACGTTCACTACGTCGAACTTGTCGAGGCTCAGCCACTGATGGACAAACTCCCCAGTAAATTGAGCGAAGCGATCGTCCGCCGCGAGGCGATCGACTTCCGTGGAAACGGCGGCCCGGAGTTTTCCGCTCTCAGCTAGCGACTGGAGTTTCTTATCCGGGGTGGTGTTCCAGAGGAAGTAGGAGAGCTTGGCGGCCAGTTCATGGGGCGAAAGGGGTTCGGCCTGAGGACCGGTGCTGTCTTCCGTCAGATACAGAAATTGCGGCGAGGTCAGCACCACCAGGAGGGCATTGCGGATGCTTCGCTGGAAGTTTCCGGTTTGCTCTTTGCTCTCGCGCCATACCGCGAGGAGGGATTCAAGTTCCCCGTCGGTGGCCGGCCGGCGAAACGCCCTAGTTGCAAAGCGTTCGAGCACCTCCCGGGCATAGGTCGGGGGATCGTCGCGGTGAGGGGAGGGAAAGAAAATGTCGGCGTGTCCGCGCGGCGGCCAGGTTTCATGATACGGCCCTTCAAACTCGATGGCGCGGATGAGCGCACGCGGAATCTGGCGATCGTCGGTCGGTTCGCTCCGGATTCCGATCTCCTTTAGCCCCGAGAGGTAGTTGGGGTTATCCTCTTCGGTGTCCTGCGAGGCGAAGCCGCTGACAGGGGCACGGAAGGAATAGCGTTCGACCGTCGCGGAAGGAACTGGCTTGGGCACATCAAACCGCGAGAGCCTTGGCCCCACGTCGGTCCGCAAGCCCATGTGGACACTGAGGTGCGGCACGCGCCTCTCAAAGCTTACGAATTCCCTGGCCACCTTGGTGCCATCCGCAACCGGAGTAATCCATATCTCCTTGAGATTCCTGCCATTTCCGCAGCCCACCTTGATCGTGATGGGTCCCCCGAGAAAGCGAGCCACGAGAAACGGGCCGACCAGATTCCCATCGGGGTCAGGGGGTGGCGGAAACGGCTTCAGCCGCTTGGAGAACGTCCGCTTGCCGATGTCGGCGGTCACCACGTCATCCCCGGGCTGGCCGGTCCATACGTTGTCTATCTGATAGATTCCCGCCACGGGCAGCTCGACGGTCGCTTCCTTTCCACCCGCGATGTCCACCACGATGCGCCCCTCCGACGCCGGAGCACGGGTGTCGGGCAGGTAGCCATCGTCATAGCGGGCCGCTTCCACCGTGACCTGCAGGATCCCCGATTTCGGCAATTCGCGCATCGGCATGGAGAATGTCGGAGCCGGTCCCCGCACCTCTGTTGAACCGTTCTTGGTCTCGGGCGAGCGGGGTCGCAGCAACAATCCTTCCGGAACAAAGTGCGCGGTTCGGCCGTAGTTGTATCCGCCGGTGTATTTCCCGATGATGGCGGCGAAGACGGAGTGATGCAGTCCTTCGAAGTCCCTCCAGCCCCGCACGGTGGCGTTTCCCTTGTAACCTTCGTTGAAGCGGTATTTCTTCCGCATTGCGAGGGGCTCGAAGGAAAACGGCTTCTCTGGGAGAACCTCGTGGACCCAATAGTCCGAGCGCGGAAGAATTCTCGGCCCCTCCAACTCAACGTGGTCGGCGCTGGGATTCTTGTTAACTCCCGATCCGAGTTCCACGCGGAAGCACTGGATGCGAGGTTTCCTGCTTTCGTCGACTAGGCAGAGATCGAGCGCTCTTTCCGCAATCTCAAAATAGGTTTCCATCATCTGGGGCATCAGCAAGAGGGTGTCCCCGTTGTTCTTGAAGCCATCCTTTGAGAATCCGTCGGCTGGGAGGAGATCGGCGAGGCGATCCTCCACGCCCAGCAAGTCACGCAGGGTGTTGTGATACTGCGCCACCGTCAGCCGGCGCACCGAGCCGTTCTTGGCACGCACTTTGCGTTCCCCCTCCCGTAGGGCCTGCGCGACCCACTCCGTGACCATTTTGCGCTCCTCCATCCCGGGTTGGCGCTCGTCTTCCGGCGGCATGGCTTTGTCCACCAGTTGCTTATGGACGTGCTTGAGCAGAAACAGTTGTTTGTCCTCCAGGGACCCATCAAGAATGTCGACCCGCACTCCCGACTTCATCTTCTTGGCGCCGTGACAGCGGTAGCAGTATCTCTTCAAGACCGGCTGGACAGTCTCCCGGAACTGGGACTCCAATTGCACCGCCACCAGCTCGGAGTTGCGGTCCTCCTCCTGGGCAAATCCAAGCGAGCCCCCTAGGGAAAAGACAAGAGCGTGGAGCCAGATTGCACGCATCATCAAGGATAGCTGGGGCCGGTGAGTATGCGGAGAATTCATTCGCTTTCTTTCAGTCCAATCAGGTATGCCAGAAGGTCGCGCAGATCGTCGGAGGTGGTAATGAGCCCTTCGGGCATGGACGAGCGATCCTGCATCTCGCGTTTGGCAATGCTGTCCTTCACAATGGTTTGCCGGGTGGCGGCAGGGAGCAGAAGTTCAATCTCGGTACCGTTTTCGCCAATGATAAGGCCGGCAGTCTTCGTGCCGTCCTTCCTGGTGACCATCGTCCATTTGAAGATGGGTGAAACGGTCTTGTTCGGTGTGATGATGGCTTCGACAAGGTAGGGGATCGTGAAGCGGCTGCCCACGTCGATGAGGGCAGGCCCGCCGCTGCCGCTGTCACCAGCTTTCGCCGCATGGCAGACGGCGCAGCCGCGTTCGGTGTAGAGCTTCGCGCCGCGCTGGGCATCACCTCCGACGACTTCCACGGTCCAGTCCACCTTGGCGAACGCTTTCGGCAATTCGGTGATGCCGGTACTGGTGGCGCCTTTCAAGGGCTTGTCCTGCGCTGCTTTGTCGGCGCGTAAACCGAGCACGGCCAAGCTCCGGGCCTCCGTGCGCGGGTCCTTAAGTAACCAGAGGAAGAAGGCGGCTTGCTTCGCATGGTCTCGGATCGGGTCATTGAGGCGCCGCTCCAGTAATGCAAAGAGCTTTTTGTCGTCAGGAGACTTGGTTACCTTTGCCCATGCTTCGGCCATGGTGAAGTTTCCGGTTTTAATCTCCAGGGTTTCCCCAACGAGAACGTTGGTGCTGGTCATCGGGCTGAGCGGCCAGCTTTCCGGCAGTGGGCCCGAGAGCGGCGGAATGGTCAGCCGTTGTCCGGCCACGAGAATGCCGACGAAACGTTTTGCGGGTGCGGCCGACTCGCAGAGCTTTTGAATCTCGGATGCGGGCAGCTGCGCGGCGAGAAGCTGCACGGCAGCTTGCCGCAGCAGGCGGTCCTCGCTCTGAGCGATGGCGATCACCCGTGGCAACGCTCTTGTTGCCTTGAACCGCTCCCTCAAGGCCACCAGCGCGGCGTGAGTGACCTGTGGATTCAAGTCTTCGAGAGATTTTTCAAAGATCGAGCGCCTCGGCGCTGTCGCAAATTTCGCCAAGGCACGCAGGGCCTGAAGGCGTGTCTCAGAGTTCTTGGAAGAGGTCAGTGATTCGATGAGCTCGGATTTGTCTGCGGCGGCCAGCCAGAGCAGGTGAGGGTGCAGTGCTCCGTCCGACGCGGCATTCACAATTCGCTTCGCGGCTTCCCGAGAAGCGATCTTCCCGCGCCGGGCAAGTTCCACATGGGCACGATAACGCCGGCTCCAGGAATCATCGGCCAGTTCCGTGAACAGCTTGTCCAGTGACACCGTGGTTTCTTCGTAGCCGGCGAAAGGCGCGGTCTTGGCATCATCGGCCCGTGTGATCATGACAATGTCGCTGCGATACATGGGTGACGCTTCATTACCTTTCATGTAGCACACACTGGTGAAGATTCGGCCACCGCGGCCGACCGTCACTCCCACCGGACGCGCCGTTGGCGGTCCGCTAAAGAAATCCTCCTGCTCGACTTTGAAAGACGCACCCGCTTCCCTCAATGGATAGCGCAACAGCTTCCCCCGGCCCCATTCCGCAACATAAAGGCTATGACGGCAGGCCTTGGGCAGGAACGTATCGTCGTAGTAGGCCATACCAGTCGGCACATAGCGTCCAACGTCCGGGTGCATCGATCCGAGCATATCCGCGCGCCACGGAATCTTTTCCAACAACCACCCGCGCGGCCAGGAGAAGTAAGCGCCCGAAGTCACATGAAGCAGCCGTCCCGGGACAAAGTCCTTGGGTCTGGATTCATGATCGTTGTCACTGGTAAAAAGGTTCCACGCCCGATCATAGGAAATACCGCAGCTGTTGCGGGTGCCCATGGCGATGACGCTGAACTTTTCTCCATCCGGGCTGATGCGAAACACCCCTCCGCACCCAGTGACTTTGGTGCTTTTCGTTCCGTGGAAGTATGTCCAGTGCATCCAAGCGTCCCAAACTCCACTCCCTGTCCTGCCATACCCGATGATCTGATCGCCGTTTGAGAAATAGATGTCCCCTTCTGGCCCGATCGCCAGGTTGTGCATGCCCTGGTGCATGTCCCATCCTTTCATCTGCGGCAGCCCCCAGACGAGGCGCTTCGCCACGATGCCTTCACGTTTCTTGGTCGCTCCTTCCAAAAGATAAATCGCCCAATGCGTGGAGACGTAAAGGTCATCACCGCGAATGGCGATGTCATAAACCCATGAGTGTTTCGGAAAGCGGAAGAGTAACTGGCGCGGATGATAGAGTCCACCCACCGCAGGCTCATACACAAACAACGCTTCTCGGCATCCGGCGAAGAGACGCCCCGCGCTATCCAGTTGCAAACCGAGAAACGACTCACCTTCGTCGCTATCAATCACCACTGACTTCAGGCCCGGCTCAGCTATGATGAATCCTGACCTTTGATCACCAGTGGTTTTCTCCTTCGCTTGACCTTGGAGGGAGAAAAGCAGGATAGAGAAAACTAGATTGAGCGTGCGGGTGATCATTTTATTTGTTTTGGTTATTTGACGCATAGCTTAGTGCTTGTGGGAGTGATTCTACATGCGAGACAGCCTGTGCCCAATCTGAAAATCATTTCGACCGGACTGGTCTCGGCCCCGAACCAACCAAATCGGCCGTTTAGAAAAATCGACCATGTAGCCAGCACTCGTATCTGCGGCCCCACATCGATCGAACAAGGAACTCGATGGCATGTAGCGGATGGCCAGTCCGGCCCGGCGGCGCGAAGAGCGATTCGGATTAGAACCGTGGATCAGATAAATGTCATGAAGCGACATCTGCCCTGCCTCCAACTCGATATCCACTGCCGTAGACTCATCAAAGAAGTCTTCCGCAACCCGTTGATTCAGCACCACATCGGTGCGGTCTTCCACCAGATGTGACTGGAGTATCTGCTCGCGGTGTGAGCGCGGGATCACGCGGAGGCAACCGTTCTCGATCACGCTGTCGTCGATGGCGATCCAGACCGTGCAGGTCGCGAGCGGTTTAATTGGCCAGTAGTGGCCGTCTTGGTGCCAGGGAACTTCCATCCCATTCCCAGCCGGCTTGCAGAAGGCTTGGCAGCCCCAGAGCACCAAGTCCGGACCGATGAGTTGCTCGACGAGGTCAAGAATCTCATTGGTGTGGGCCAGTTCGAGAAAGAGTTCGTTTCCACATACACCTTCCACGCCTCTCTCCTCGGTATGGACACTCACAAGTTGCTCGGGCCGGGTCCGCGGATTGGCCGCAATCACGCTGTCGAGGGCAGCCCGCAGCTGCGCAACCTGTTCGACCGATAGCCTGAACTCAGGCACGACGAATCCTTCAACGCGGTAGTTTTCAATTTCACTTGGACTGAGTTGAGACATTGATTCTGCTAAACTGTAAGATCTTTTAATACTTTAGAAGCCCTGGAATTACCTTGGCTCCTTCGACGCCCGTGAGGCGCAGATCGAGACCTTGGTGCTTTACGGAGAAGTGCTCGTGATCGATCCCGAGGCAGTGGAGCACGCTGGCATTCAGGTCGTTGATGTGAACCGGGTCCCTAACGATGTTATAACAGTGATCGTCGGTCTCGCCGTAGTCGATGCCCGTCTTGAAGCCGCCCCCGGCGACAACGGTAGTGAAACATTGTCCGTGGTGGTCACGGCCGTAGGTGTCCTTCGTCAGATCGCCCTGGCCGTAAATCGTCCGTCCGAACTCGCCGCCGAAGATGACGACAGTGTCCTCGAGCATGCCACGCTGTTTGAGGTCCTTGATAAGGGCGGCTGCCGGCTGGTCCGCACTGTCGGTATTTTTCTTGAGGTCCTTTGGTAGAGTACCGTGCTGATCCCAACCGCGATGAAAAAGTTGAACGAAGGGCACGCCTCGCTCAGCCAATCGCCGCGCGAGGATGCAGTTCGAGGCGAACGATCCCTTCTTCTTCGCGTCCGGTCCGTACATTTCTAAAATCGAATCAGGCTCATTGCTCGTGTCCATGAGTCCGGGCACCGACATTTGCATGCGAAAGGCCATCTCGTATTGCGCGATACGCGCCTCGATCTCTGGATCCCCGGTCCGCTCGAACTTCTCCGTGTTCAGTGCCGCGATCCCATCAAGCATTTTACGACGAAGATCTCTATCTAATCCGTCCGGGTCGGAAAGGTAGAGCACCGGATCACCGGCACTGCGAAACTGCACACCCTGATGTCGCGACGGTAGGCATCCGCTTCCCCAGAGTCGAGTATAAAGTGCCTGTCCCGCCGCCCAGCCGACCGAGATCATTACGACGTAGGCAGGTAGGTTATTATTCGGGCTTCCGAGCCCGTAGCTTACCCACGACCCAAAGCTTGGCCGTCCATGTTGCTGGCTTCCTGTGTTAATGTAGGTGATAGCGGGATCGTGGTTAATCGCTTCGGTATGCATCGATCGGATGATTGTTAGATCGTCGACCACGGTCGAAAGGTGCGGAAGGAGTTCAGTGTTAATCCAGGTCCCGCGCTCTCCGCAGCGTTCGAATTTAAATCTAGGTGCGACACACGTAAAATTCTTTTGGCCGCTCGTCATGGTCGTCAGGCGCTGGCCTTTTCGGACACTGTCAGGAAGCGGCTGTCCGTCGATCTTCTGTAGCCCAGGCTTGTAGTCGAAAAGATCGATGTGGCTCGGACCACCGGCCATGAAGAGGTAGATTACACGTTTTGCTTTTGGAACGAAGTGAGGCAGCTCGGGAAGGCCTTGAATCTTTGGAAGCGACGACGCGGCGTACGCTTGCGACGCCTCGCCTCCAAGCAACTTAGCGAATGCAGCGGTTCCCAGCAGGGAAGTGGAGCGACCGAGAAACATACGTCGCTTCACGTCCTGGGTGCTTGCCTCGCGTAGCTGTTCTTGCATCGTTTGTGTCTTCATTCCATTCATTCTCTAGTCAGTGTCTCATCGAGGTTAAGAATCATGCTCGCGACGACCGTCGTGGCGGCGTGCTCGACCGGATCGAGCGATTCATCACGCTTGAACTCGCCCATAGAAATCAGTTTCACCGCTGCCTTGGAATCCGCGCGGTAGCGCTCCCGGCTGTACCGGTAGACGTCGAGTAGCACAGCAAGTTCCTTCTCGTGGATCTCGCGCGAAGTCCCGAGTCGGAATCCCCACGCAATACGGTCCTGCGCCTGAAAGCCACCCTTTTTGATCATCCGCTGAGCAAGGTTTCTAGCGGCCTCCACGTATTGCACGTCATTTAAGGTCACAAGGGCTTGGAGTGGTGTGTTGGTGAGTGACCGACGCACGATGCACTTCTCTCGCGTCGGGGCGTCGAAGAGTAGCATGTTCGGCGGCGCGCAGGTGCGCCTCCAAAAAGTATAAACGCTTCGGCGGTAGAGGCTTTTGCCGTGGTCTTGGACAAAGAGAGGATCCCCGCCCTGCAAGATCTCATGCCAGAGCCCTTCCGGTTGGTAAGGTTTCACTCCCGGCCCACCCATGGTTTCGTCGAGCAGACCGCCAAGTGACAGTGCGTTGTCCCGCAGGAACTCCGCCTGCAGCCGAAACCGCGAACCCCGCGCAAGCAAACGATTCTTGGGATCCTGGATGTAAAGCTCTCGCGGCGCCTCCGACGATTGCCGATAGGTCGCCGAGGTGAGTATCGTGCGGAGGGAGCGCTTCACATCCCATCCGTGGTCACGGAAGTCCGAAGCGAGCCAATCGAGGAGCTCAGGGTGGCTCGGCACTTCCCCCTGCGTGCCGAAGTCCTCGGGCGTCGCCACGAGGCCAACGCCGAAGAACATCTGCCAGTAGCGATTCACCGCGACCCTGGCAGTCAGGGGGTTCTCCGGTTGGAAGAGCCACTGGGCAAGACCCAGTCGATTGGACGGTGCGTTGGGCTTGAGTGGCGGGAGATTCGCCGGAATTCCAGGCCGCACCTTGTGCTTGGTCCGATCGTCGTAATTGCCTCGCCGCAAGATGTAAGTCGTCCTCTCCTGGTCGCCCATCACCATGACGGTCGTCAACGGCCTGCGCAGCTCCTTCTCCTCCTCCGCGAGCTCGTTCGCGCGCTTCGTCAGCACAGGGTATTCCTTGTCTTCGTTCGACAGGTAATACTTAAGGAGCGTCTTCCAGTTTTGATCGGTCTTGTCGATCTCCGGGGATGCAAGAGCGGGAGCCACGCTGTCACGAAGTATGAGCGCCCATACCTCTTCGGGCTTAAGAACACGCGGAAAGATCCGTATCTCGTCCAGAATTCCACTGGGGCGAAAGCCCCCGGGACGGCTGCCGATCCTCAAGGGCTTCTCGGTCCGTATCGACTTCGTGAGATTGTCCTGCTCCCGATTCAGCTTCCAAGGGTTTCCGTCGACGAAGATCTGAACACCCCCGGCGCTCGAAGAGCCGTCGTAGGTGACACACACGTGTTGCCAAGAGTCCCATTTTATCCCGAGATCGGTCCTTATCCTGATGGCGTTGCTCTTGGCCTTGTGGGCGAGCTGAAAATAGAACCGCTCATTTGCATCGAAATAGAGGTCGTAGCCGCGAAAGTTGGTCTCGTCCTCGAGGCGAGCAATCAAGCTGCCCTTCGAATCCTTGCCCTGCGCATTCTTTTGGGGGTTCACCCAAAGGCTTAGGGTGAAGGGCTGATCACGCTCAAAGTCTCCCACCTCACCTGCATCGATGAACGTGCTCCCATCGCATTGTAAGCCCCCGAATGTTCGCGCCGCGATCCACTCGGTATTGCCCTCCACGCGACCGCTGCGTTCCAGCTTCGCACTGTCCTTCGCCGATGCTCCGTCGGTCTCGTCGAGCGCCAAGTGAAACGTCGCGTCGTGGGGATAGAACTTCGCATTCGGATTTGAGATCTTCTTATCGAGTTCTACGATCCATTGCTGCAGCTCCGGCTCGACCTTCGCAGGGTGGGCATTGATCAGCGCCTCCACCTCGGCTTGCCGAGTCATCACGCCCGGAAGCTTCTTCACTTTCTCTTCGTCGGGAATCTCCACCAGAGGCGGGGCGTTCCTCTGACCCGACTGCCTGCCCTTGTCGGCGCTGATGTTAAAGAAGGCGAAGAAGCGGTAATATTCCTCCTGCGAAATCGGGTCATACATGTGATCATGACACTGTGCGCATTCCATCGTAATTCCCAAAAATACCATTGAGGTGGTTTTGACCCGGTCGACGGCATACATCACACGGTATTCCTCCTCGATTACTCCGCCCTCGTCGGTTGTGCCGTTGTTGCGGTTGAATCCGGAAGCGATCTGCTGCGACAGGTTGGCATCCGGAAGCAGGTCTCCCGCGAGCTGTTCTATGGAGAAGTCGTCGAACGGCTTGTTCGCGTTGTAGGCATCGACCACCCAATCGCGCCACGCCCACATATCGCGATTGCCGTCCGTGTGGCAGACGCTCGTGTCTCCGTAGCGTGCGAGGTCGAGCCACGTCACCGCCATACGCTCTCCGTAGCGCGGCGAAGCGAGGAGACGATCCACGACCTTCTCATAGGCTTCCGGCGACTTGTCAGCGAGGAAGGCATCGACTTCTTCGAGGGTCGGCGGCAGACCGGTAAGATCGAGAGTGAGTCGGCGAATGAGCGTCGGGCGATCCGCCTCCGGTGACGGGGCGAGCCCTGTGCGCTCGAGGCGGGCCAAGACGAAGTGATCGATATCATTACGAGGCCAATCCGAATTCTTCACCTGAGGAAGCGGAGAGGTCTTTGGGGAAACGAAAGACCAATGAGTCGAACCGGACTCCTCTGCGGGGAGCGAGGCAACACACATCACCCCCACCAGAGAAGCGATTAGGAGAGGCCGTTTAGCGGACCAATGGAGCCATTCTAACATTCTACACAATTATCTTGCGTAGCGCTGTTCCTTGCAACGAAAAAAGGGGGTTCATCCCGATTATAGAGCCCAATCACCCCGGTAATCGAGTTTGTTCAGGAGCTTGTCAGCCTCCTGATCATCAAGGATCGTTTCGTTCTTTGGGTCCCACTTGAGTGGACGCTTGAGAGTATCGGAGACGAACGACAGATGTCCAGGAGTCACCGAACGGTGCCCAATCTCAGCTGGGCAGATGCATTCCTTACGGGTCTTCACCCCTGCTACGAAATTGCGTCGATGATCAGGAGAGTTGTAGGCCTTGATCATGCCCCGATCGGTCTTTTCACGGATCCAATCCTTGTTTGATGCCTCGATTTGTCCCCTGCTCACGCGGACCCAGCCATCCTCTCCGATCCAACGCACACCACCGCCGTACTTGTTGGAGATCACCACGCTGTAGCCTCCCTCGTATTCCGAGCGCACCTCATAATCGACTGGATTGTTGTACATGCCTCTCTCCGGATAGCGAAAGTTCTTCGCCTCCACCCTGATGGGGCCGCTCAATTCCACCCCAAGTCCCCAATGGGCAATGTCGTTGTGGTGACCGATCCAGTCCATGAGACTACCTCCTCCATAGGCGAGCGACCAGCGCCAGTTGAAGTGAACCCGGTCCTTGTGATACGGAAGCTTAGGGCTTGGACCACACCAGAAGTCGTAGTCAAGATGATCGGGAATCGGTTGTGCGACCTTTCCTTCCTCCTCCGTGGTTTCGCCCCCGGGCAAGCCGACCTGGACTTCTTGAATCTTTCCCACCAGACCATTCAAGATGACCTCGGCGGCGATCCTAAAATACACTGATGAGCGCTGCTCAGAGCCAACCTGATAGATCCGCTTGTGCTTCTTGACCTCCTCATAGAGGACCTTCCCTTCGCGGAAAAGGTGCGTCAGTGGTTTCTCACCATAGACATCCTTCCCCTTCCTGATTGCCTCCAGGGCGGCGAGCGCATGCCAATGGTCAGGTGTCGCCACCACCACGGCATCGAGATCATCGCGATCACACAATTCACGAAAATCTTTGTAAGTCTTACACCCCTGTCCCCAGTATTTTTCTGCTAGTTGTTTACCACGTTCGGCATGTTTCACATCCGGATCGGCGATGGCTACGAATTGGACTTCGTCTTTGCACCGGGAATAAAAGTCCCGCATGAGGTCGGTCCCCTTACCTCCGGCGCCGACTAGGCCGATTGTCACCCGTTCACTTGGGGCGGTCTTTTCTTCACGTCCGAGCACGCTTGCCGGGATAACAAGAGGTGAGACCACAGCACCGGTAGTCTTAAAAAACGATCGTCTCTTCATGGCGGGAATTTAGGTAAGATTATCCGATAATACTGTCCATTCCGACTACGTCAATTCTCTTCCACGCGGAAGAACAGTTCTGTCTCGTCGGACAGTACTTTGAACGTCCTGGTGGTGGTCTCTCCGTCGGCGGCGGCGGAGACATTGTCGTCGAGGTCGGCGCTCCAGTCGGTAAGGTCGGTCGACATGAAGACGCCGTAAGTGGCGCCCGGGCGCGAGATCCAGGTCAGGGTGACTATGTCGTCGTCGGGCGAGTAGTTGATCTCGGTGATTACAAAGGGCGCCTCGATGCCATACACGTCGATCTCGACATAGCCCGATTCGTTATCCCCCATGCCGTCGCCCAGGAAGGTAAACCGGATCGCATTGATGCCCGACGCCAAAATGCCGGTGGGGTCTGTCAGGCTGTGGACATTGTATTGGCGGTCAACGGAAGGTGGGTCGTTAGATTCGGCCTGCCTGACTTCATGCAGCAGGTTCCAATTGGCGCCCCCGTCGGTGGATGTATGGACGTCCAACCAGGCCGAGGTGCGCTTCCAATCCGCGTACATGAAGAAGTCGATCTGGGCCATATCGATCTTAGCGCCCAGGTGGAACTCCAGTTGGGAGTCGTTTTCGAAGTAATTGATAGCACTTCCGGCGTTGAGCGCCAGGCCATCGTTGAGGACCCCCTCCGCTCCTCCCCACTCGGTTTTCAGCCTGCCGCTTACTATGCTCCTCGTGGTCGAGGGCAACTCAAGGACGTCGCCGGTCCCCACTGGGTGAAGGCCGGTCACGAAGGCGTTGGTATTATTAGGCGCTTGACCAACTTCCCCGTAGGGGCCGTGCTCGGTGACCACCGGCGCCGCGTGGGCATGGATGGAGGTGGCTATTGCGACCAGGGCGTAGAGGCCTAGTAGTCGGTTTCTAAATTTCGTCACGAGTGTTGTTTTTCATAGAATGTTCACTTTCTCAATTGGTATTGTTTTTATTGAATCATATATGACTAATAATCAATATGTTGCGCAGAACTCGTAAATGCAACCTTTCATGTTGTTTGTTTTGCGTGAAAAAAACTAAGGAATGTGATTCGACTGGAGCGAAGCTCATTTTTCCATGAAAATCGGACTCTCGATCACGAACCGGACACAGTCCCCCATACGATATCAGTTCGGACCAAGTGCTTTTCGGTTTCATGCCTGAAGAGCCCGCACAATCCATTGCATGACCACTTGACGTTCCTCTATCTCGGGCTGACGCACGTTCTCAGGCGGCATGGATTCGTCGGTTAGTTGCTTAAGGACATGTTCCAGAAGGGATGATTGGCATTGGGCATCAGGACGAACTCATGGGGGATATTATAGTTGTCCATTTTGGAACGGAACAGTTTTCATATGGATCTACTTTTTGTCATTTGGCTCTGATGCTGTTTTCGGATTAGCTGCATTGAGAATCTTTAATTTTTCAAATTTAGCAACTTTGACAGTCTTGATATTTCCATCCGAACCGCCCTTCCCAGTTATGCCGTCTGCGCAATAGAGACTCTTGTTGTCAGGTCCACGCAAAATCCCGTACCCACAATTAAAATTATACTTACCGACTACTTTGAAGTCCGGCGTGGTTTTTAATAGCACATTCCCATAACATCCGAACCACCAGTGACCTTGAGCAAAGGCCGCTGCTTGGATTCCAAGTTTGGTCCAGCCGCTTTTTACTATGTGTCGTTTCTTGAAATGAAATGCCTTATCATATTCATACACATAATTTTCCTGAATACCTTCAGGTAAGCCCCCTACCACGATAAAGCGGCCACTTTTAACGGCAATGCCGCCGGCCCCGTGCTTGACCTCGGGCACAGGATGCTTAGCTAAACATTCAAGATTTTTGGAGTCATAGACGTAAACCCAGTTATCTGCATTGCCCTTGGGATCATTGAAGGCACCAAAATTAACTGCACAATAGATTTTACCATTTGCGAAACAAACGTCCCCATGATGATCGGCGACTTGTATCTTTTTCATGATTTTGCCTTGAATATTTGTCTTAACCAGTGTTTTCGTAAAGCTCCAGAAAAATTTTCCTCCACTCCCGCGGCAGACCCCCTGTAAATGCCCAGAATATTTTCCTGCGCACAATACCGAATCTGGTGACTTGGGGGCCTTGGCTTGATTGGTACCGGGTTTCTGATACTTGGACAAATCAAAGACAGTTCGGGTACCCTCCATCCGCTTAAGTTCTTTCTGTAACTGAGCACGTATCGTTCGCGCTTTATCGCTCAGCTCACCTGGGCTGAGGGGGTTCTTCTCCATGACATCCTGATAAACATTATAAAATTTGCCGTCCGAATAAAGTTTCCAGTCAGCGTTTCGGGCAAATTCTTTACCCGTGGGTCCGCCATTGCGTGCATACCA
>Ga0302139_10000445_pt1 | contig 19578 bp, 17 predicted proteins | sample CBN3_331_MG_FD_203104 | JGI IMG/M metagenome (GOLD analysis project Ga0302139, IMG submission 203104) | Marine microbial communities from Western Arctic Ocean, Canada - CBN3_33.1 | ecosystem: Environmental > Aquatic > Marine > Oceanic | place: Canada: Western Arctic Ocean | collected 2017-09-15 | reverse complement strand
TGTCTCGGGCCTTTCGCACCATATCCAAGGTTACTGGCCCTGGTGGGTCACCTGTCTCCAATGTGCCGTCTATATCAAAACTTAGAAGGATCTTCAAGTATTGCCCTCCATTTACTAGTAACGTAGAGTCACGGTGTAACTCATAGTGCTTCATGTGTCAGCTAATGTCTCAACAGCATGCCACACTAAACGGCATGGTACGAAAGAGGGTTCTTTTTGTCAAGCAAATGCCCGATTTCAGACTGCAGTCAACCATGCACCTAATGCAGTTTTAATTTCAAAATCCAATGTGATATCAACCCGCAATAACGACAGTGGGCCTGCTCCACTTTGCTGAAGCAGGCCCACTGAAAATACTCGAGAATCTTAGTGGTTAGGGTTTAACGCTGGAAAGGCACAGATATGCAGCACTTCTCGCCGGAGCAAAAGCGCAAATTGCTGTCTCAGCCTTAATGTTTACCTGACGCTTGCCAGCCGTTCCACGCAGCTGCTCTATGCTGTCGATATACATTGCGGTGCGGGTTCGTCCTACACCCAGGTTCCCACCACCGGATGTGAAAGGATGAGGCCCCTCAACTGAGATATCACCGTTGAAGAAGTCCTTAGAATCTCCCTTACCAACTCCGTGCCAACCGAAGCCTTCCAGTGTTAACGGGAGGAAGAAAGAGTAGCCATCGTACGGGTTGAAGATATCGACTTCATTAGCATGGAGACCGGAGCCTTCATAGGCCATGCGAGCCACTTGGGCTCTGCCAGCCTCTGATTCATCCAGGGTCTCCTGGCTGCTTCGTACAGACCCACCCTGTCCTCCGTTGTGGTTGAGGACATAGACTGGCTTTTGCTTCATGTCAGCGGCTCGGTCTGGTGTGGTGAAAAGGAACGCACCCACGGCGTTGACCGGACGATCACAGTCCCATATACGACAGGGCCAGAGAACAGGTCGCGCACTTGCGTAGTCCTCTTGTGTGAGCCCAGAAGCGCCATGTAGGGAATAGAATCCCCAATCGTGCATGAGTCCGTTACGATGCTCATTTATAATGACAGGACCCATCATCTCGTCCCAATCCACACCGTACCGTTCACAGTACTGTTGAATTGTAATTGCACCTGTGAGCTGTAGGCCGTCCCCTGAACTCCAAGGAGCATTCCACTGCCTAGGTCCGGGGGCGAAGTCCGAAGCGTTGTCGCCTCCGTGGCGATATCGGCCTTCGAAATTGTTCATACCGTACACCAACAATGCTGTCTTACATTTCCCATCCGCAACGGCCTGAGAGACCATTCCCATCTGCTCACCTATGGCTGGTACGTTGTCAGGAGCGAACTTAACGTTGGTAAAACCTGGCATGTTGTCGATAATCCATTTGGCATTCAAACGGCTGAGTCCCCACTCAGAGTCATAGGGTGGTTCGAAATATGGCCGTGACGGTCCCCAGTCGGAAGAAGCACCGCCGGTGGCTCCTGCTCCAGTTTCAGGGCAAACAAACAATCCATCGACATCCTCAGCCTTCACACCAGCATCATCCAGAGCCTGCTGAATCGCCTTTATACCGTAAGCACCATATGTCTTATCCATTGAAACGCCATCCCAGCGTCGGTCAACATCTGACTGGCCCATTCCAACAATCGCTACTTTGCCCTGACCATCCCATAGCCCCAAACCTTCTTTATCTCGTCTCCATCCAGTGTATTCCGTAGTCATCGATAACTCCTTTTTTTGTAAACTGTAAGGATATTCCGATCCTGATGAACATTCAGGGTATTATACAACTCTCCAATCATGGATAAGCTGGCCGGGAGCAACCTCTTCAAATATTACCTCTACCGCTGCACCTACTGGGACTTGCTTTGGTGGCTGTCCACCCAGATTGGCATAGAAGTTGATCCCTGGGTCTTCGTCCAGAGTTACGATGGCCACGTTATATGGCTGATCTGGTATTCGCCTCTGATACCTACCGTCATACGTAACAAAGAACGACAGGATATGACCCTTCCCGCTTGTCTCTTTCCATTCCAATTTATCAACGCCACAGTGCTGACAGGCAGGCCTTGGGGGGTACTGTAGGGTGTTGCAACCGGTGCAGTTCTGCACCATCAGCCGCTTCTCGTTGATGGCGTCCCAGAAAGGCTTGCTGAAATCATCAGGTACCGGTATGAGCTTCGACATATTTCACCTCATTCTCTAAATATTGTCCGCCGAAATATCCCTATGATAAGCGTATTATAATGCATAATAGCAGTGCATGATAGCCTGCTCCACAAAGGGAACCAGGCTCTCAAGAACAAGATATATGCAAAGGACTTATATCTACATATCTACGGCCACAGCAGTGCAAGAATAGCCCAGGCACTGGCATAGCGAGGCACAGCTTTAAGACAATCGAAAAAACCATTAACCACTATGATAGATAGAGGCGTAATTTGTCGTTGGAGACTTTTCCAACTCAAATTACATGAAGCTCAGTTGTTAAGTGCGCCTTCCATTACCCATGTCTCGATCAACGTAATATCCTCTGTCGACATGGATTGCCTGTTCAGTGGCATCTGCGGCTGTATCTCACCATTGATACGCTGTACAAGAGTGCTCAATGCCATGTCACCAGGAATTACGACTTTGCCCCAAGAGCTGCCTGCCATCAAAGTATCGTAGGAGTCTAGATAAAGGCCTATCTCACCACCGTGGCATGATGTACAGTTCTTTCCAAGAATTGGAGCTATCTCCTCGCGGTAGCTAACGGTGGCCAACCCACCCAGAGCGACAGTAGGCGATGGAGTGATTTCAGGACGTGTCCCAACGCGACCCATGTGCCCTAGCATGCCACATGCCGATACTACAATCGCAGTTAGCAACAGGAGCAGTAGCAGATACCAGCGGTAATTTCCACGAATAGTCCACATCTATCCAATCATACGGCATACCTAAGAAATCGCCTATCTCTATAGTCTGACCAGACTGAGAACCATCACTGATGTTTGGCTGGCATTCCAGAACAATGTTCAAGGCCTCGAAATAAAGCTAATAAATGTGACTAGTGAAGTAGTAGTAAATTCCGCTGTGGAGGACAGGCCGAAGCATTACCCTGCTTTTCTCAGCTATGAGAACGTAGTAACCGCGCAATATATAGCAAAGTATGAGAGAGTAAGTATTTGCTTCATTGATGGATCCCCTAGCGATGGCTGTTACATCATTTTTCGTCAGAGATTCCAGAATAAACCTGTTCATCAAAGCTTGATTATCACAGGCCAAAACGGCAGTATTCCTCCTACCATATGCCATATGCCATATGCCATATGTGGAATTATCCAGCCGGCATCGGAAAGAGGCGTTTTTAATTGCAGAGTCATTCTTCGATGTCTCTAACAAACATAAGATATAGCAGTATTGACGGATTCACTGTTAACTCGCTCTTATAGATAGAATACAAAACCACATCATTTTACGCTGATCATTAGCCCAATCTTTGGCGGTCAAAATTTTTATTTCGCTGGTTCGTCACTGGCTAATGCACAGGCGTTTGCCACAGATTCCGGCTACTATATTCAGTGTGAACACGTCACAGTACTTAAATAACTACCGAAACGACCAAGCATGTAATTGGCAAACTGAAATAATGACTGCAATGATTGCTTGCCATAGCCATTACATGCTTGGTCGTTATAGAATTGCACCCGAATAAGATTACAGCAACACGAAAGAGGGATTACAGATGGTAAGACCCACCTGGTACGCAAAACATCCTCCGGCATGTACCTGTGCCAGTTGTGAAGAGAAGCGGTTCATACTCCGGCAAAACGGGAAAATCGGGCGGAACGAAAAGTGCCCGTGCGGAAGCGGCAAGAAATACAAGCGATGCCATGGCGAGTGAGAAATTGAAAGCTTTCAATTTCTCCAGTTTTGCAATATACTGGTAAACAGTGACCTTACAGTGCTAGATGTTGAAAAGGGTGTGTAACTTCTTTACGTGCCAATTCCCCCATGTAATTCTCTGTCAGAGCCACGAATTTAAAAAGAAGGTACATGCTCATAGTTACGCCATCATTTAGACCAAATCGGGATTCCAATAACAACAACTTCAACAGATCAAGGTCAAACCGCTTCCGTGGATTACCTCCTCGTAATGAAACAGCAAGACCACCAGATTCTGCATCTGCTCCACTTCCCAGGGACCAAAAATTCGGGAATCTAGATCTTTCAATACCAATTGCCTCCGCTTTGAAAGAAATGGGATATGAGCAGCCGACTCCAATACAAAACGAGGTAATCCCTACTCTCCTTGAAGGCAAAGATGTTGTAGGCCAGGCCCAAACTGGAACAGGCAAGACAGCCGCCTTTGGCATTCCTCTTGCTGAATCCATCAATACACTGCAATCAGAAGTCCAAGGGATGGTGCTTACGCCCACCAGAGAGTTGGCAGTACAGGTTACAGCGGAACTTGCTCGTATCGGAATGAAGAGAGGTATCCGAGTTGTTGCAATCTACGGAGGCCAAAACATAGAACGCCAGATGCGAGATCTGAGACGCGGAGCCCACGTTGTGGTTGGGACACCCGGCAGAATGCTCGACCATCTTAGCCGACGCACACTTAATTTAAAATCCGCGAAATTCGCCGTCTTGGACGAAGCCGATGAAATGCTGGATATTGGCTTTGCCGAAGCCATAGAGGAAATACTACGTCAGACTCCAGACTCACGGCAGACGGCTCTGTTTTCAGCTACCATGCCAATGGCCATACGGAGAATGGTCAGCAAACATTTGAAATCTCCTGAATGGATCCGAGTTGGCACAGAATCCCAGACAGTATCTGGAGTGGAACAGATCTATTATGAAGTGGCAATGCGAGACCGCAACTCCGGACTAAAGGAAGTCCTGTCAAAAACGCAGGAAGGTCAAACAATAATATTCTGCCGGACTCAACGCGCCGTGGAGAGAGTGGCGGATTTTTTGGGACACGATGGCCATAGAGTGGCTGCAATTCATGGTGGTATGAGCCAGTCTCAACGAGATAGGTCCATGCAGGGCTTCCGATCAGGAGCCGCAAGCCTACTGGTAGCCACCAACCTTGCGGCTCGCGGCATAGACATTCCATCCATATCCAGAGTTATCAATTACGACCAGCCCCAAAACGTAGAAGAGTACGTACACCGCATCGGCAGAACAGGCAGAATGGGGCGCGGCGGTGAGGCGATTACTTTTGTGAGTGAATGGGACTACGATGCTTTTAGGCAGATCCAGCGCCACGTTGGCAATGCACTTCAGCGTAAGAACCTCTCTATTTACAATCGATACTAATACAAGCCTACCTCAACCAAATTCCCTCATAACACACATACTTGTCTAAGTTTCAAGGTTCAGAAACAATAGGCATTATACAATCATCACACTATGCCTCAAGGATGTTTTGGTTATTCGCTGAGCTACATTTCATTAAAGACCCCACCAAGGTATGGTCTCAACAAATTACAGGCTATTCAATCACCAATTCGTCTCTGCAAAAACAGCCGCAATTTTCATTGGATCATGTCTGGTTGGAAAGTTATCGTCCACCACATCAGCCAAAATTACCTTGCCTCTGAAACCGTCAATGCTAGAGATGGATTGGATCGCGACCTGACCCAACTCAGCCGGTAGGTCGATCACTTTGTTGTTCACCAGCACATGAGTTACTTCCAAACCCGTATGTGACTGAAATACCTTCAGATGTTCCTCCACTCCATAGTTATCAGTTTCATGAGGCTGTGTAGCCACGTTGCAGACAAAGATTTTTGGTGCTTTAGATTCGGTTACAGCCTCACTTATTAATGGAATCAGGAAATTAGGGATGATACTGGTATATAGACTCCCTGGGCCAATAACTATCAATTCTGCCTGGCGAATGGCTTCCAGAGCGGCGTTGTTTGCTTCAGCTTCCCGTGGTTCTATCCAGACGAACTTCAACGGCTCAGCAGCATAGCCAATGGCAGATTCGCCTCTAAGTATCTCTCCTGAGACAGTTTCACCAACTAGAACCATCTCAATGTTGTTGGACACAGGCACAACACTGCCCGACACAGCCAGAAGCTGAGCGGCGGCCTCAAGACCCTCCTGGAATCCACCTCGTTTTTCGTAAAGGGCTGCCAACAGTAAATTACCAAGGCTGTGTCCATTCAAATATGATCCTACATTGAACCGGTAGTCGAACAATTCTTCCATGAGTGGACTTGATTCCGAGAGAGCGATCAAACAGTTTCTGGCATCCCCCGGAGGAGGCATGTGCATATCTTCCCGCAACCGACCTGAGCTTCCGCCATCATCCGCAATAGTAACAATAGCGGTGAGGTTACCTGTTATATGTTTGAGTCCACGCAGCAGTGTGGAAACTCCCGTACCTCCCCCAATTGCTACAACACGACGCCCACGATTCTGGCGCTGCATCCGATTCACTGCCGTCAGAATATCCGTTCCTCCACGCTGGTAGGATGCTCCTGCAAGAACCCACAGGTAGATCTGATGAGAGGCCAAAATACCAAATACCAATCCAACCACTATAAATATAGTGCCCCGTGCCATAGGATCAAGCTCTCCCAGCGTGATAGCCTGCAATACAGGCAAGACCTTGGGGCTTACAGAGATTGCCATGGCAAATCCGACCCCAAAACTAAACAAGACTATGCCAAGTATGAGTAGCAATAACCATCGCTTCAACCCTAGCCCTGGCCTCAACAGCACTCTGATACGTGAATTCCACATAGTTAGACTCCGTCAGTTTAACAAAAAGACTATTGTTTCTTTATTATGGATTGAGATTCTTAATTCTGTCCATATTTAACAGTGGTGGTTCCAAACTTAGGCATTGAAGCTATCCTGACACATTCTTCCCCATCATCTCCCACAGCCTCTGCAACTTTAATCCATACGCCAGACGAAGAGTCCTCCCATACGGCCAATTCCAACTTTTATCTCGATACCGTTTCCAACAACCACTCCCATGACAGCGTCAGACGAACACTACACTGTCATCGTCTAGACCGAAAATCATATGGCACAGCAATGCTTCCTCGCCTGAGCCATCAGCATGGAAGTGATTCCGAACGTTCACGAGAAATTGATCTACATAAGCAGACTACCGGAGCCTTCAGCCCAGGCAATTCAGGACACTATTGACATGGCATCACTGGCAACAGGATTAGCCGACTCATTCGTGGTTGATTCCGGTTCCGCCACTTCTAATGACATTTATAAGACGACGCCACAGCTGGTTCAACAGACCAAGCTGTTCAACGGAGGCGTTCACCAATCCATAGCGATGTGCAGTGTATGCCGCTGTAATGGCTTGAATCGCAGGCTCTCCAGGTGGAAAGCCTGCTTGAAGTCTCTCCTGATACTCATACGGAGTCTCCGGCTGCCGACGTGGAAAGCCAGCCATGTTCCCTTCCTTCAACAGTCCCTGGTATATTTGTGAAACGGTAAGCATGTGATCCAGAGACTCTCCTACTACACCAACCGTTACCGAGTATGAAGGAATAGCCGGTATTATGTGCTTTTGTCTTTTGAACTTTTTGGTAAATCTCGACAAAAAAGACCGAAAATCCAATTGAAACCCATCCCATGACCAGAGAGATTCACTGACTTCCTCCGCACCGTCTTCCTCTTCTCTATCACTACGAGTACGATGAAGGGCACGACCAATGATGAATATGAACAGCAACAACACCATGATTCCGATAATCAGTTTCAGGATCAGTAGCGCTTCCGGCGTGATAGCGTAAGTACCCTGGCCTTCCACAGCCATGCGCAGTTCGCCAGAGTCTGGAATGTTGAAGTTCTCCGGACGTTCACCGCTTCCAACTAGGCCTGCAAGAAAGCGCAATATGTATATCAGTCCAGCGACAATCGCTCCGACTGGCACCGCGATGATGTAGATGAAAGCTGTAATTACCCAGTTTATCAGGACACCAAGAGGACGTATCAATGACGTTGCTAGATTGAAAGAAAAGGCGCTAACTGTAAGCAGAGAACCAGCGAGAATGATGACGACGACTCCAGTGAGCATAGAAAACCATCGTTGCCCAAGTATTCCGGATGAACCATCCCTGTGAAGCATCTCTTGCCGAATAGAATGCAAATTGATGAGACCGAGTGATAACAACCCAATTGAAAAAAACCCGAGGAGGTAGAGACCAGTCGAAGTCTCCAATCCGTCAGGCCCTGAGATATAACTACGCAGAACCACGAGCAGGATTAAAGCTAGTAGGCCCACCAAGAACCTGTGGTATAGGTCGTCGAATGAGAGATTGTCACGCCCGGCAGAAATACCACGCCAGAGAAGAATCGCTCCAAAGGCCAGCCCACCATAAACAAGCGACTGATGTTCCATCGCGTATTTCATCCAGGCAATATCCCAGATGACATATCCTCCATCAATATCTAGACGGATCACAATCGCCAATAAAACAACCAGTACTGGGAACACGCACATGTAGGTGCGGAACGGTGTCCAGTTTCTAATCAACGAGCGGTGTGATAGTGCCTCGGCGACCACAGACAGAGCTAGAGCGCCTCCAAGAGTCATTGGAGGCTCGGACCATTCCGTGCCCTCCCACTCGCCAATCCAGGCGAACCAAGGATAGAGCCACAGGACATCCATCAGCACGGCCAGAATGGGAATGAATCGCTCAGGCCCAAAACCACGTATAAGGGTCACTGCAGCACTCCCTGGCGTGTCGTATCCGCTTGCACCAATTCCAACTCGCGCCAATAAATCCGATCTGAGACATGATACACAGGAATACCGCCTAAACTAAGTCCATCTCCTCGCTCTCCCACAAGAATAAGCGCCACTCGCCTTCCAGCTCGTCGGAAGCGATTTAAAGTAGCCAAAAGCGATTCGTTAGGCTCGGCGGTGATCACCACAATGGTGGCTGCCACATGCACGTTCCGCGCTTCCCTGTTCAAAAGTTGTTCGATGGGAAGAGCCGGCCAGCCCTGTACCTGCGCTAGGGCTTCCAACACTTGTTGAAATTGATCCGGGTGATCCGAAGACGGGAGTTTAATCAAGCCATCCTTGAATAGATAAGGTTCGTTGACATACAGACCTGTACGATAACTTTTCCCGACCGCGTGATTGGCTATGGATGCTGCAACAATAACCCCTGTCTCCAAAAGCTGCTCCACCCGTCCCCATATGGGTGCCTCAACAGTACGTACATCCAGGAATATGGCGAGGTCAACGGTGGTCGTCGAATCAAAAACCCGACTCTGTAACTGTCTCAGGCGAGCGGTGGCCTTCCAATGAATATGCTTCAAGGGGTCTCCGGGAGCATATTCCCGTGTTGTGACAACCCGTACAGGATCATCAAAGATGTGACGTCTCACACGAATGTCTCCAAAGGCTGCCTTGGATGGTATGCCAAGATCCTCCAGCGGAACAACTCGTGGATATACAAGCATGTAGTCCAGTTTCTTATCAATGGTCTCTTTGTGGAAGAATCCAAAGAGGTCACCCGAGCGTATCGTGGCAGGCCCGAAGGTGAAGTATCCACGTTTTAGGCATTGAACCGAATACCGGCGGCTGAGGCTATTGTACCAGCTTAGAGACGAGAAACTGGATAGTATTGCCTTTCCATGTCTATTCCCTGGGGTGGTTTTGTGCTTCAGAAACGACATATCCTCCGGCACCTCGTACCGAACATGTATCCAGGGCAAGGGCAGTACCTTATTGTTCACCAGGCGTGTATTCAAAAGTATCGTATCGCCAAAGAAGACCCTTCTGTCGCTAAGCGTACGGTTGTACTCCACCCTCTCAAGGGCATAGTGTGCCCAGAGTCTGGCGATACCTGAGGCAAGAAATAAGAGTAGTGCCACTAGAAGCAGCAACGCTTGCTGCAAGGCCAATGCGGCCAGCACCAGCGCAAACGTAATAAAAAGCCAGGAACGGCCCAACATCGCTAGTCGCCCGCAGCGGGTTCCACTGTCGATTTCTGTTCCACGGGCACCGAAACGGAGTCGAGCACCTCACGCAGAATATCGGCAGCGGTATGCCCCCTCAGATGGCTCTGTGCATGGGGTATGATTCTGTGCTCCAGAACAAAAATCGCAAGGTGTTTAACATCGTCTGGTATGACATAGCTGCGGCCCCGAACAGCTGCCAAGGCCTGAGATGTACGCAACAGACCCAGCATAGCACGTGGGCTTGCACCAAGTTCCACCTGTGGATGCTCACGCGTGGCATGAACAATCTTAATAATATACTGGCGAATATCAGGCTCTACTGAGATGTTACGACATGCCTGTTGTAGCTCCAAGAGTTGATTAGCAGAGAGAGCCTCGCTCAATTCTTCTATGGGATTTGTCTGAGCAAAGCGCTCCATAATAAGCTCATCCTGAGCTTCGGTTGGATAGCCCATGCGTACCCGCATCAGAAATCGATCAAGCTGAGCTTCCGGGAGCGGGAAAGTGCCCTCCAGCTCCACAGGGTTCTGTGTAGCTAGCACTAAGAAAGGGCGAGGAAGCGGCCTTGTATCGCCCTCAGCAGTCACCTGCCGCTCTTCCATAGCCTCGAGAAAAGCAGATTGGGTTCTTGGAGTGGCTCGGTTTATCTCATCGGCCAGCAGCACTTGTGTAAAAATTGGACCGGCACGAAACTCAAAGTCACTGGTTTTCTGATTGTAGATATATGTGCCGGTTACGTCAGATGGAAGCAAGTCAGGTGTGCACTGGATACGGTGGAATGTGCAACCCAAAGAACTGGCAACGGCCCTTGCCATCAGTGTCTTACCCATTCCAGGCACATCTTCAATGAGCACATGTCCTTCACACAACACCGCCACCAGCACCAGCTCCACAACATCTGATTTACCAACTACTACCAACTCAATGTTGTCGCGTATTTTGCGAGCGGCGGCGGCTATGATCTGTGCAGTCATTTGAACCAATTGATGTCTCCTTTATGGTGTTTGATCGGATCTGAACCTTCAGCATACATAAACTGAGGAATTAGCTCGTGTATTGACCTTAGATAACACGATAGGGTTCCTATCATAAGACGTGAAGATTGAACATTATAACACGACAGACGCGATACAAACCCTACATTGTTACCAGAAATCATCAGACCAATTGCTACAATATTTCGCTAAGAGAGTTCAATAACGCGTCCTAACTGCACGAGGAGTGTGGATAGCACTGACAGCTTCTACATCTTGTAAAGATCAGTGCCGCAAAAACCAACCACGATAGCTCAGTTTTTCAAGGATAGCAAAGCGGTGCATGCATCCCCTAGCTGTATTAGCACCAAGTTTCGGCTGATACTGATTCTCCTTTTACGTTTTATACTATGCAATCCTTAGATATTTTATTTATTAAAAATATAGCATGCCCAAAGGTTAACAATGTTGCAGAAACCATAGAGCAGTAGATTTTCCAGGACCCAAAGCGTGAAATTATAAAAAGAAATCTAATATATACACACATATATATATATCGGTTTCATACTTTCTTGGCTTCAACAACTTAGTATCTCATTTGCGCCTAATATGCCTTTGGTTGATAAGAATAAATACACGCTGAAACAAAATTACGTCGCAGATATCTTAATATGTTAGTATGTGTTCATGGCTATAAAATTGAGGGAAGTACGGGAATCTAAAGGAATGTCTCAAAATGATCTAGCTAGACTTTCTGGGGTATCCGCACAGATTATTAATCGTTTAGAGCGGGGTAATGACCGTCCCGGCTTCAAGAATGCTAAGAAGCTCGCATATGCTCTTGGATTGAACCCCAATGAACTTATTGCTCAGCCGAAGGTAACTAGAAATGACGAGTTTGCCATTCATAGATTCCCTAGAGTGCAATCAACTATAGATGATATAATCGCCGAATCCATTGAAGAAACATCAGAGATAGACCACAATAAAGCAAAGGAAAGCCTGATTGCGATTATGAGTGCCTATCTTAGAGCGGCAGAATCCAGTGGCACAGCTGCAATTGAAAACTTTTCAGCTGGCTTTGAAAGGCACATGGAAGAACGCTACCCAGGGACTGAGAACCAGGCAAATTCCGAAGCCGTACACAAACTATATTCCAAACTTGTGACATCTTTGGGGTGGGAAGAGATTCCCTGGTACCCATAAATCTCCTCGGCTGGCAAACGTTATGCGCCAGCTCCGAACCGATACCCCCAGTCAGTTCCACACAGATAAGTGAATCTGATATCTGCCTCATCGCTTCTTGAGAGTTACAAATATGTTTGGCAACATGCTCGCTCTTCTATAGAAATGTAACTAACAACCACAAATCTCCCCTAGTGAGAGTATTGCTTCCATGCGTCCAAATATCATACGTTGTCATCAGGTTTAGTGTCAGTGAGGGACGGTATAGCTTATGACTGATAGCCAATCTACTCCGTTACAGGCTCGTCGAAGAGGAAGACTGTCGACGGTATTTTACGGCTGGTGGATTGTCATTGCAAGCTGCATTGTAATGGGTTTCTCCGCAGGAATCATGCAGTACAGTGCTACCCTCTTTTTCAAACCAGTAGCAGAGACATTGGCAGTAAGTCGTACGGTTTTATCCATCGCTGTAGCCCTAGGGAGAATTGGTGGAGCAATCGAAGCCCCAATTGTCGGGTATTTCATTGACCGGCTGGGGCCTAAATGGCCTATGCGATTTGGATTGGCCTTAGCTGGCCTTGGATTGATTCTCTTTGGGCTCTTTGCAAATTCATTAATTCTTTTTTTCCTTACTTGGACCGGTATGGTGACTCTGGGATTCGGGTCAATAGGAGGATTTGCACCGGCATGGGCAGCGATCAACAACTGGTTCGTGCGGAAGAAAGGTCGAGCCATGGGTATTGGCATGAGTTCACATGGCATCGGAGGCGCGTTGCTGGCCCCAGCCATAGCTTCCTTAATCCTTTTGTTCGGATGGCGCGTCGCAGCCATGTTCGCTGGCCTTGCAGTCATATTCCTTGTGCTCCCGGTTACCAGTCTTATCCGCACCCGTCCTGAGGACATGGGTCTGAGCCCAGATGGAGATATTCCTACATACACGTCGCATATCCAGAATGTTGTTGGAGATAGCAATGCATCTACGCAAGCAATTCCAAGCAACCTTAGAAACACAGTTGTTGACTTCACTGTGCGACAGGCTGTGAGAACGCCAACCCTGTGGATCCTTATCTTGGCAATGGGAATACGGCAATTTGGACAGGCAGGGATGCTTCTACACCTAGGCCCTCTTCTTCAAGACCGCGGATTCAGCATCATCCAAACAGGAGGTGCAATCGGCTTTATGGCACTGATGGCCGTCCCAGGAGCCTTGGCTTGTGGTTGGGTGAGCGACCACTTTCAACGGCGATATGTCATGACAGCGATTGTTATAGCAGAGGCTGCCGCTCTCGCCGTACTATTCCTAGCAAACACGACAGGTCAGATCTACATCTTTATCCTGATATACGGCTTCGGGCAAGGTGCACATGTACTGAATCGCGCAATTCTAGGGGAATATTTCGGCCAGAGAAGTTACGGCAAGATTTGGGGGGTCATAGCCATGTCGACTACCCTTTTGTCATGGGGCCAAGTGTACGCTGGTTGGATTTACGACACCACACACAGTTACAACATTGCAATTATGACCTTCATTGTACTGTACATTGCTGCTGCTATATTGTATTTGAACTGTCGCAGACCGGACTATGTGGTCCCTCTGTAAAGCCACTTGTCATATCTATCTAATTGCTCTTCTTACCCTTTTTGGGCATTAATCCACTCCACCACGGCAAATATCCGGCATGCTTCCTATCCATGGCAAGGAGACAAGGTGTGCCAGATGACAATTCAGATTCCACTCTAGTACATTCGCTAGTCATAGCCATCTCAAATACTGTCTTGACTGGCGTTACAGCAGATGAACTATCCCAGCATTGCCGTCCAGAGAGAGCATCTGGCCATCCTGAATTATGCGTGTTGCGACTTTGGTGCCCATAACCGCTGGTAACCTGTACTCGCGGGCAACGATAGCCCCGTGTGACAGTACGCCTCCAGCATCAGTGACGAGCCCCCCAATCACGGGGAAAATAGGCGTCCAGGGAGGTGACGTAGAGCGACAGACTAGGATGTCACCAGGCTGAATCCTCCAAAAGTCCTCCTGGCTTTCAACTATGCGGGCAATACCAATAACTTGACCAGGTGAGCCGGCTGCGCCTCGCAAGAGTGACGGTCGCTCCTCGGTAAGTGGAACAGAGACTGCACGTACGAACTTAGACGACTCAGAATTGTCTAAAAGAATTTCATCAGATGGAGCCTTGCCTAGGAATTGAGGTGGAGTAACACGCATGAATCGGGCCCGCTCGTCTCTGCGATTCTTGGTAATTTCCTTGAGATCAGCGTGCTGAGGCTTGGATAAGGCATCCTTCAGTTCCTCCAGGGTAAGATAGAAGACATCCTGTTTTGAGTCAATGACGTTTTCCTGAGCCAAGTGGAGACCACACTCTACCAAGACGCGGCGGATTTGAGATCCGCTAGCCTGCTCTATGTAGAAGGCATGGTCCTCTCGAATTGGCCAGACATTCTGGCAAATGCTCAGGATGTCTAAGAATTCGTCTTTAATTGGAACATTATCCAGAACGCGATCCAAAGCTTGCCGTACTAGTTGATCACGCTCCTGTGACAGGAGCTTGAATGTCTCATTCTCTGAATCCATATTGCGGCGTAGAAGACCTTTAATTGTGAGGAGCACAAAGTCCGGCTGTTCCAGCCACGTAGGCTCGGAGAAGTCGAGTACATTCGAGCGATGCCCATAAGTATCTAGGAAGGTTTGAAGGTGGGTCAAGAAGGTCCGGCCATCATCGGTTTCCTTGAGCGGCCGTAGAATATCTATTCCTAATGTAGCCGCATCGAAAGCAGGTGCCACATTTACCATTTCTCTGGCACGATTGGCGAGTTGACGAAGTTCTCTGTCTACCTCTAGGCTTTTGTTATCTAATCCCTGAAGTAGACGATATGGCTCAGCCTCCTCGGTGGATCCTGTAATGATTTTGTAGATGGGTACCAGAAAACCGGTACATGCAAACACTGGCCCGACGGCTTGGCCGTGGATACGCCAGTGGTTTTGGTAGTACTCCAGGAAAGAGTCCAGATGCGTCAGAAGTTGATTGTGAGTAGCGCCAGTGAATTCTGTAGCCTTCATGGCTTCGATCTCACGAATAAGTGTTGGCATTAACTCTTCGTCCCATAGTCGACGTGCGTCTCGCAGTGTGTCTAATCTCTTCCTTCGCTCATCTGCATCCATATGAACGGCTCGCTGAGGAGCGCGAACACTATATGCAAACCCGTTTATCACGCGTCGCATTGGTCTAGCGGGCGCCGAACCTGTAGAAGAGGCAGCAGGGCGAAAGCTTCTGAGAGCATTGACTGCAATGGTAAGCGGTGTGTTTGGAATAGCAGTATGTACGTCATCCCACACCCAAGTGAATTCCCTCTCTTCGGGACTCTCCCACTTGAAAGGGAAGTCGGATGGTTCTATGTAAGTCTCTTGTTGCATAAGAGTTATATATCGCGTCCTAACCGACTTGATTCTAGTCGATAAATGAAATTTAGTATAGAAAACAGCGAGATTCTATGCTATGTATTACCGAAGGAAATAAACCGCCCTGAGACAGATCTCGTAGTCGGCAACTATATTATATGCATCTTCGTTTGAGTCATTGAAAAGCCGTGTGGAGTCCATTCGCATATATGAAAATCAAGTGATTTATTGCACTGCCTAAGTAGCCAATGCCGTAGTTGATTGGCCCGATATGACTCGCCGTTACAGTAGAACGTCAGAGCGGAAAATGAGTCACTGAGTCACATTTAGAACCATTTTCGCTAAAAATACGGGAGCAATTCTATCTTATGTACAAGTGCTAGTAGAGTCGAGTTGTTTTTGGGTGCAATTTGCACGAACCTGATACAGTAGAAATTAACCGAAGTCCTTAGGTGATGCGTCTACAAAACATTCTGTATCTGTTCGAAGTGGTGAGCCAGCCTGGATTCGAACCAGGGACCTCAGTCTTATCAGGACTGCGCTCTAACCAACTGAGCTACTGGCCCCACTAAACAAACGACGCGCGTTTCGAGCATAAACTAATCCACTGTGACACGCATTAAGTAGTATGATACTTTTGGGGTAAGAAGGGTGTCAAGGAAATTCCGTAAACAAGCACACCCTGATTGACCGAAGGCCAAGGGCTTTGCATTGACCTCTTGGACTGAAATGGTTAAAATTGAAATAGAAATATTTGGGCATTATATGTCCTGAAAAGGGTGGAACCATATGCCACTGACAATCAGTATATCGGACAAAGCGGCCAAGAAAGCCAGAGAGTTCGCAAATAAGGACAACCTTAAAGACTTCGGGCTACGGGTGGGAGTAAAAGGCGGCGGTTGCTCTGGTCTTACATATACCCTTTCCATAGACCCTGAACCTCAGCCAAATGATAAGGTTATTGAGGAAAACGGTATCAAACTCTTCATAGACAAAAAGAGTTACGTTTTCCTAGCAGGCACGGTTTTGGAGTACGGCGACGACTTGAATGGCAGGGGCTTCGCTTTCAACAACCCAAATGCCAAAACCACCTGCGGCTGCGGTACATCCTTCTCAGTATAGAAAACCGCTCCTAGGTGCTACATTTACACGACTCGGATCGCCCGGGAAGATTATATTTTCTAACGATCTGTCTATTTCAGTAAAATTATGGAGGAAATTATTCTGAATAGAAGCACTCCCCTGAAAGAAGCCCAGAAGAGAGCTCGCGCCGTGTTCGCCGACAAAGATGGATGGGAGTTACCTCAAAGCTTCGGTAATACATTGAAAGAGTACCGTGCCATACGTGAGGAAGTAGCTCTAGCCGACCGTTCTTCCTATGGCCGTCTCAGGATAAGTGGAAATGACGCCCTCGACCTCCTCAACCGTCTCTCGAGCAACAAAGTCATAGACATGCCAAATGGAGAGGGAGCCTCAACAGTCCTAACCACAAACAAGGGCCGTATTATAGACCTATTGCTGGTAATAAACATGGGCGAAGACCTGCTTGTAATCACCAGCCCACAGACTCCTGCAAAGGTAATAGAGTGGCTTGATCTCTACACATTCACGGAGGATATAACCGTTGAGGACGTAACAGAAGAGACTGCGCTAATCTCTCTGATTGGTCCGAAGGCTGACAAAATCCTTGCGACAGCAGCCGCAAAAACATTACCACTCTATGGCGTAACAGAAGTGACCATCGGAGGCATGCAACTCCCTGTCATAAGGACAGATGTCTTTGGTATTGCCAGCTATGATGTGCTAACCACCGCTTCACAGTCGGAAAAAGTCTGGGATACTCTTGTGCAAGCAGGGGCAATCGCTGTGGGCGAAGAAGCTCTTGAAACTGTCCGTATTGAGCAAGGAGTGCCACGCTATGGACGTGAGATGGGAGAGGAGTTCAATCCTCTTGAAGCAGGCCTTAACTCCTCCATAAGCTACGTTAAAGGCTGCTACATAGGCCAAGAGGTGGTGCTTAGGCTGAAAACCTACAACAAGGTACAGAAGCATCTTGTGGCCATCGGCTTTGAAGAGGACAGCCCGTCAATCACAACGCATATGGAAATCGAAGGCAAGAACGCAGGAGTTCTCACTTCTGTGATTGACTCTCCACTGCTTGGACACTCCCTAGCCCTGGGATATCTGCGTGCCAGCTACGCGGAAGTAGGCCGAGAAGTTAACGTAAGAATCGGTGACAGGCTGATCAAGGGCAGGGTACTTGAGTTGCCGGTGAATAAGCCCTGAGTTGACACGTTAGGACTTATTCACAACAGGCCCTGCAGCGATATACCACCGTCTACCACAAGAACTTGTCCTCGTATCATCTCCGCCCCATCGCTACACAGGAAAGCCACCACCCGCGCAATATCCTCTGAAGTTACCAAACGTCCAGCTGGGGTTCGTTTGAGTGAATCACCGATCATCTCTTCACGATTATTGAAGTGTTTCAAAGCATCTGTATCCACCACTCCACCTGCGACAGCGTTGACAGAAATCCCAACTGACGCAAGCTCAACCGCAAGATAGCGAGTCAGAGCCTCAAGCCCCGCCTTGGATACCCCAACTGCCAGATAGTTGGGGAGAACAAGGTGCGAGCCAAGGCTGGTTATATTTATGATGTGGCCACCGCTTGGCATGATAGCTGCTGCCTCTTTGGCACATAACCACGGAGCCCTGGTGTTTATATCCATAGTCCAGTCCCAATGTTTTGGCTCAAGTGCAAGTGCTGTTCTCTGCACGCCGGAGGCAGCGTTATTTACCAGTATGTCAAGACGCCCGAACTCTTTTTCGATGCGCTGAAACATCTCCTGTATCTTCTCCGGCTCCCCAAGGTGCGCCCTCAATGGAAAAGCGGATACTCCAAATGCACGTATGTCAGCAGCGGTTGCATTGGCTTCCTTGGCATTGCGAACATAGTTGACTATGACACTGACGCCATGCTTCGCCAATTCCAATGCTATTGCACGGCCTATACCTCTGGACCCACCTGTGACGAGTGCTACTTTTCCGTTGAGTGACATAACAAACTCACAAATTTACGAAAAATCCTCAAAGCTCTATGCCGCCATCCACCCGTATAACTTCGCCAGTTATGTAGTTGGCTTCCTCGCTGGCAAGATAACCAACCATGTTGGCCACATCGTCCACGGTACCGAATCGATTCTGAGGAATGCGAGAGAATATCAACTCTTTGAATTCTGGGGATAGATCTGCCACTATCTCAGTGGCAATATAACCAGGAGCTACGGAATTAACGGTGATGTTGCGTGAGGCCACCTCTTTGGCAATGCTCCTTGAGAAGGCTACCACGCCAGCCTTGGAAGCGGCATAGTTGGATTGGCCAGGATTGCCCTCAAGACCCACCACAGATACCACATTTATCACACGTCCCCACCGTTTGCGCACCATGAATCTTAAGACTTCTTTGGTGCAATTGTACGTGCCCTTGAGATTAGTGTTGATAACCTCATCCCACACCTCCTCAGGCATACGCATCAGCAGGCCATCATGAATGATGCCTGCGTTGTTCACAAGGATGTCTACTCCACCCCAAGCATCCACAACCCGATTGACCATATTTTCCACCTCAGTACTCTGGGCCACGTCGGCGGCCACGGCCATAGCCTCTCCTCCCATCTCTGCAACCGCGTCCACCACCCATTTGGCAGCCTCTTCGTTGGACTTGTAGTTGACAGCTATTTTTGCACCATCTCTAGCCAGTCTAAGTGCAATAGCTCTGCCTATTCCCCTTGAACCGCCGGTTATTAGGGCTACTTTCCCATCTATGGTCAATCTATTTCTCCTGCTCATCTTTCACGTTGAGCACATTCAGATGTACCCGAGACAGCTCACGCCTCATCAAGTCAACCAGGTTGCCATCCAGAGCTATACAAGCGCTGTCGATAGCGGCTGTGACTGAGGCAGCTTTGGACCTGCCATGCCCAACTATGCCAACGCCATTCAATCCAAGAAGAGGGCCACCACCTCTGTGCTCCACGTAGTTGGTGAGGTTGGCCAACTCTCCAAGTAGTTCTTCC
>Ga0302139_10000438_pt1 | contig 19630 bp, 17 predicted proteins | sample CBN3_331_MG_FD_203104 | JGI IMG/M metagenome (GOLD analysis project Ga0302139, IMG submission 203104) | Marine microbial communities from Western Arctic Ocean, Canada - CBN3_33.1 | ecosystem: Environmental > Aquatic > Marine > Oceanic | place: Canada: Western Arctic Ocean | collected 2017-09-15 | reverse complement strand
TGCTCCTGCTTCTGGTCGGAATCCTCGGAGGAACCAACGCTGGATTCAACGCTGCTGTGGCTCAGGATGATCCAGGAATCGCCCGCCTCGAGATGAAGTTCGAGCGCCCGCGCCAGATCACCGTCTTTGGGGGTAAGGGGCATGACCTCCGCGCCGATGGAGTTCCGGGATCGGGGCGAACCTACTGGTACTTACCCTATACCATCGAGAACAAGAGCGGACTCGACGCATCCTTTCATGTCTCGCTGACGGCGAGCTCCGACAAGAATCGTCGCTATTGCGACATCGCCTTGCCGTGGGTGGAAAAAGCGGTCGAGCGCAGGGAGCGGAAGCCGCTCTTTTCCCGAGTGGACATGCTCAAGAAGAGTGGAGCCGGTGAACTGGGAATCGACTTTCCCGCCGGAGAAAAGCGCGAGTGCGTCGCACTGTTCAATGCCATCGATCCAGAAGCGGATCATATCGTCATCGATGTCCATGGATTGATCGACGATATCGAGGTCGAGGAATTGCCTGATAATGGCCTGAGACTCACAGAGAGAGTCTTGAGATTGGAATTCCATCGCCCCGGCGACGAGTTCTACACCGCCATGGACTCTTTTCGGTTCGCAAAGAAATCCTGGGTTGATGTGACCCATGAGTTTCCCGGATCCTAGGGGTCTGGCACCGATGGACTCCGACAGGGGGAGAACCGCAGTGACCGCGGATCATCGCGATTTCCTGCAGGGGCTATCGAAGCAGGAGCGAACCCTCCTGATCATTCGTGAGGAACTCTACGAGGGGTCCTGGACAGAGATGACGTCAGACCTTGGGGCGCGCCTGGACAAGGGACCTCATGTGTTTGAACTTTCAGAAACGATAGAAGCGGACATCGCTCGAATCCACAAGTTGATCGAGTACGAATTACAACATGATATCGACCTCGGGGAATACCTTGAGGATCACCAGTAGCAGGGTCCCGGCCAGCACAATCGATGCCACCAGTCGTTTGTGCAACAGTCGTGGAACCGGAACGGGAGAACCGAGCGAATGAACTCGCGATCTAACTTGGCCACATTGGCCTGCATCTTCATGCTGACACTGACATTGCTGATCCAAGGTTGTGGCTCTCCGACGGTTCGTCAAACCGCTTCTGGCGGCGAGGCTAACACTCCGTCAGTGGTTTCTCGTGGTACAGCCGATGCCGATGGCTTGAGCACCGCTGACCTCAGGCCTTTGGGAGTGCAACTGGACTGGAGTTACCACCATCCGCAGAAGATCGATCAGGCCTTCAGTGCCAACGGTAACCTCTATATCGTTTCCGCTACGAGCCAGCGGAGCTATCACCTGATCAAGATCGATGGCACCACAGGACTTCCCACCTGGACCTATCCGCTCCAGGTGCCACTAGAGTTTGCTCCTTCGGTATTTGCTTACCCCAAGGAACTGAAGGCAGAGAACCCGGATGAACTCTTCATCGTTGAGCGAGGGATGGTTCATTGCGTCGACGACCAGTACGGCGCACGCAATTACCGGATTCCGTGCAACTTTCCCATCTCCACTTCAGTGGTACCGGGAATCGATAACCTGATCGTGGGTGGCTACGATTTCCGTGTTTACGGACTTTCCAAGAAGGAAAAGTTCGTTGCATGGACCTATCTCACCAATGGAGCGATCAGTGCATCCCCCGTCAATTTCGCAGGCCGAAGTTATGTCGGCAGTGAAGATGGCAATTTCTATGCCCTCAAACAGGGGAATGGATTTTCCAAGGGGGGCAGTTGGATGTTCGAGACTCAGCAGGCGATCGAGGCGACGGCCGCCGTTGTCGACGATCGGATCTACTTCGGTTCTCGAGACACCAAGATGTATTGCTTGACCGATGGAGGCGATGAAGCCTATCTCAATTGGCAGGCCAATCTCGCACTTCCGGTGTATAGCAGCCCCGTAGTGAGTGGCAACTCACTGTTTGTCACACTCAATGACAACCGCAACAGCGATGCTCCGGTCATTGCACTGGCCTGCCTCGACACCGCAGATGGCGCCGAGAAATGGCGCAAAGAAGGATACTCGGAGATCCTACTCAGCAATCGCAATCAGGTCTGGGTGACCGACGAGAATCATGAATTGACCGCTCTCAACAATTCCGATGGATCGATTCGCTGGGCCTTCGATTGCGCCGGTTCGATTGCGGTGCTGGGGTACGGCGAAGATTCCGTCGTCATCGTCAACCAGGACGGACTGGTACAGAGCATCTCGAACCAGCGCTGATCAGAGATCGGTGCCTTCGAATTGATCGGAGTACTGACACTCTCGCCACAGAATTAGAGATCCACAAGGCCGCTTTGGTCTCGTGGATCTTTTTCATCCGGTGTGAGTGGGTCGCAGATCTACTTCGCTGGCAGCCGGAGGTTGCGGTGGCGACTCCGATCGAGGAGTCAGGACTCGCAACAGGTGGTAGGACAGTTCCAACTCCGTCGCTGTCTCTGCTGCGGTGAGAGCCACCGGTGCCGCCGAGCGAAGCGGGTCGAGGTCCTGGCCCGCAAACCACAGGCGATTTTCCGAAGCATCGAACACCAGTGGCCAGTGTCGTCGAAGTCGTGGTGGAACCCCCTGGCAACGCAGTGTCTCCTCGACGGTGATCTGACGCCCTGGCACCTTTTCCCCTGCTTCCGGGGTCCGCAAGGTGAGTGAAGAATCGACCAGCGATTGCCAGCGGATACCGCCGTGAACTCGGCTCGAACCCGGTTCGATCTGACAAGGTAGGGCTGGGAGAGGGTCCAGTTCTTCGGCGTAGGATGGAGAGTCGTGGTTCGCGGTCGGATCGGGTCCGATATGGAGCCAACCACCGCAACGGATCGCGAGACGTGCTCCGGGCAAGGCCACGATTGCGGATCTCGATTCACCGTTGGCGAGTCGCACCAGCGACTGGAGGTGTTCCCTACGCAGCCCGCCCTCTTCGCCGCAGCCGAGGATCACCGCCTGGCGCAATAGATCGGCCAGTTCAGGTCCCTCGAACTGTTGCCAGCAGTGTCGAGGAAGGGAGATTCGAGGGGGGGAGAGGTGGACCTGCTGCAGTGCCTGCTCGATCCGTTTCCGCTCGATCGTCCAGCGAGCCCTCGCTTCTGCTGAGAGTCCCAGCAGGTGTGAGACCAGATCGGGGCTTTCCAGCTGCAGTGCGGGAATCAGATCGAGGCGAATCCGGTTTCGCCTGAAGGCCCTCGAACGGTTACTCAGATCCTCGTGGCCATCGATCTCCAGCGGCTCCAGGTACTCCTCGATTTGGTTTCGACGGATGGACAGCAGCGGCCGAGCGATGGTGATCTGACTCGATTCGATGAAGGACAACGGTTCCATCCCTCGCAGGCCTCGGAGACCACAGCCTCGTAACAAGTTTCCAAGCACCGTCTCCGCCTGATCATCTCCATGGTGGCCGGTGAGCACCATCGAAGTGGATCGGCTGCCACATAACTCTGCGAATCGTCGTCGACGGGTGTCCCGCCCTGCAGTTTCGATCGAGGTACCCTCGTTTTTGGCGAAGGATTCGATCGACTCCGACACCAGATGGAGAGGTACTCCCAGGTGGGCACAGATCCTTGCACAGTGACGAGCGTCTCGGTCGGCTTCCTCTCCACGGAGTCCATGATGGACATGAAGAGCCTCCGGTTTGGGCCGGTCATCGGAGCCACTGGACCACTGGGAGCAGGAGTGCAGTAGCGCTACCGAGTCTGGCCCGCCAGAGAGTGCCACGATGTAGCGTGGCACGTCGATCGGCAGATGACGCGAGAGGAACGAGTGGACCGTGGTCGACAGTGAAGTGGCCACGATTACTCCAGGAAATCTATACGGAGCTGGAGGTGGATCGGGGTCGCGACTCCTGCAGGTGGAGCCTTGACCGGATTGAGCACTGCGATGGCATCGCGAATGGCGAAGGCATCGATCTCCAGTCCCGGGGCCGGTCGCAAGGTGATGTCGAAGATCCAGCCCTCGGCATCGATCAGAAATCCGAGCAGGCAACTGGCTTCACCGGGTCCATCCGAGATCAGGAGATTTCGCTGTTGCAGTCGGGAGAGGTTCTCGCGCACCTTCTCGCGCACTTCGAGCATCAACCAGCGATCTCGGTCATGGTGGGACGAAGCCTGTTGCAGCGTCTCATGCAGGAGTGAGTCGACCCTCTCTCGATCGTGACCCTTCGCCAGAGGAGGAGCATCGAGAGGTCCTGTCGCTGCAGCAGGGGGCTCGGCCGAGATTTCAGGGCGACCGGTGCGCAGGTCATCCTCTTGCGGTGGGGGCGACGGCTCGATCGGTGCTTCCTCTGCTGGCTTCGTTTCCGGTGCACTCGGTTCCGGTCGCTCTACTTCCGCTGGCTGCAGTTCGGCTTGTGGCGCTGGAGGAGCGGTGGCCGTGGGGGGAACCAATTTCGTACTCAAGGAGACTCGCTCGGGGATGGTGCTTTCTCCGGATGCACCGGGTGGAGGGAGAACCAGCAGTGCGGTCAGGTGAATCGCAACCGACAGCAACGCAGCATTCTGGAACAGCACATCTCGCCGGGGAGCGGGGACGCTTCGTTTCGAGGAAGGAGCAGTGAGTGGTCGTCGCGGAATGCGATTCGAGATTCGTAGGCGAAGGTCATCCAGAATCTCTAGCCACCGACCCAGCATCTCGTTCCCCTTCACACGGTTACCGATCAACGTCCAGAGTCGATCCTCCGGATCCATCGCTGTTGCAACTCGTGCAAGGTATCTGTCCCGGTGACGATGCTCAAGGATTGCTCCAGACCATCGGTGGCCAGTTGGTCGAGAAACTCGGGTAGCAGGATGTGGGGAACATCCTCGATGATCATGTCGACCAGTGATCCACAGGCGGCGCGGAACAGTTCATCCTCGATGCTGACCTTCATCGTGATCAGGCGAGAGATCTCGGGCAAGGTTCCCAACGAACGGGCTCTGGCCAGCAGTAACTGATCGCGCTGGAGAGCCAGGGTTCCGCGGGATCGGGCACAGAGTCCCTCCTCCAGCCAAGGAGGTAGATCTCGAGGCTGACCGAGGATTCGTGGCAGCCACAGGCGAAACAGTTCACGCGGCAGTTGATCCTGGTCGATGAAGGGGAAGTCGGGGACCAGGTGAAGGGTTTCCGAGATCACCCGACCGTACTGCTTCTCGCTGATCAGGATGGCGGGGCCACAGGGGAGCCCGAGGGAGTCTCGCATCGTCTCGAGATCCTCGTGCTGATCGAGATCCAGCGATGCCGGGGGACTGGCAGGGAGATCCCAGTTGCGCCAGAGCCGTTCGCTCACCGCCGCCAACCTCCGTTCGAGGGGGACCACCAGAGGCAGCCCACCCGCCAGTTCGTCACTGGCGGCCTGGATCAGTTGCTGTTCGAGCAGCCGCGGATAGATCTGCTCACCGACTCGCTCCTGGACCCGATGGAGATGACGAGATTGGTCGAATCCGGACCCGTGTAGGGCAGCGGTCTCGGCCGCTGCCAGATGGAGGGTCGGATCATCAGGAAGCAGTTCGAATGCAGCATCGAGGGAGAGACCGTGGTGATGGGTTGCGCAGTGGACGATGGCACTGCGGGTTCGATTCAACAGTCGAGGCTGCTCGACCACCACTTCGATCAGCAAGGGTGCCGCACGAGCCAGATCGCCGGACAGGTACAAACGTCTGCCCAGTTCCAGCTTGCTGTCGATCAGTGTCTCTTTCCACTTCCAACCCTCGGAAGGAAATTGCTCGAGCAATGTATCGATGTGGCGGATCGCCTCGACGGGTTGATCCGATTCGAGGGAGTTGTGAATTGTCGATTCCAGCTGACAGAGCAGGGATTCTCCCGCGAGAACTCGGCCTCGAAGGGGAATGTTTTCAGGAGTACTTCCGGGCAGGGAGCAGTACTCATTCCAGAGCAAGATGGCTCGTTCCACCAGGCCTCGATCGAGCAGGGACTCGACTTCACCGAGCAGACTCTTGCGGTACAGAGGTAGTACTTCTTGCTGGTGGGGGGAGTACTGGTATTCCCTTCGAAGGAACCCAATGGCGGATCCTGGAGTCCCTCTTTCGAGGCGACGTACACACTCCTCGATCAGCGTCTTGCGTGGATCGAGGCGGAGGACGCTGGAGATCCTGGATCGTCGGATCCAGATCTTTCCTTCGGGCACTTGCAGGACGATCTGCTGACCATCGTCAGAGAGAACTTTGCCTCGCATCACGTGGCCATTCTTCAACTGGACCTCGTCTGCGAGCAGGTAGCCGCTGGCAGGAAAGGTCAGCATCGCCACCAGAGTGGCGATGAGAAGGCGCAGAAGAGTCGATCCCATCCTGTGGGAGCAGTTGACGAGGGTATGTCGCAAGGGCGATGATCCTTTCTCCGGGGGGGCCATGCCCCCGGGAGTACCCTGAAAGTGGGCCCATTCAGAGGATCGGCATCGAGCAGCGATTTCTGAAGACCCGATCTGAGGGATCTTCAAGATGGTACGAGAGGCCAGGAAAACTTGGATCATGACCAGTACGTAGACCCGGTGGCTCATCGCTACGCTTCTAAGGTGATGCAGCGCCTCTTCTCACCGATGAGGAGGGCCCAGACCTGGCGAGATGTGTGGATTGCCCTGGCCCGTGTCGAGTGCCGTGCCGGGCTACCTGTGACCGAAGATCAGGTGAGGGCGCTGGAGCAGGGTAGAGACCAGATCGATCTCGATCGAGTCGCAGAGATCGAGAGTGAAATACGCCACGATGTGATGGCACACATTCACCACTATGGAGAGGTGGCTCCCGAGGCTGCGGGGGTGATTCACCTGGGGGCGACCTCCTGTTTCGTGACCGATAATGCAGACCTGGTCATCCTCAAGGAGGCACTGGTCATCATTCGAGATCGACTGCTCAGAACCATTCACTCCCTTTCGGCATTCTGCAGGAAATATGCTGCGGTTCCGACACTCGGACTCACGCACCTGCAACCGGCGCAGTTGACGACCATCGGCAAGCGCGCATCGCTGTGGTTGCAGGATCTGGTCGATTGCCACCAGGAAATCGATGGATTGATCGAGTCGCTCCCTCTTCGTGGATTGAAGGGAACGACCGGAACCCAGGCGACATTCCTGCAACTCTGTGGAGGAGATGGGGATCGAGTGGACCAGCTCGAACAGGAGCTGGCAGAGGAGCTGGGATTCCACAAGGTGTTTGCACTGTGTGGCCAGACCTATCCCAGAGCGTGGGATCATCGCATCGTCTCGCGCTTGACTGATGTCGCGGTTGCGATCCACAAGGCCGCCACGGATATCCGCCTGCTCCAGTCGTGGGGTGAGGTGGAAGAACCTTTTGAGAAGACTCAGGTCGGTTCATCCGCGATGCCCTACAAGCGCAATCCGATGCGCTGCGAACGATTGTGTGGGCTCGCACGTCACCTGATGACGATTGCACCTGGCCTCGCTCAACTTGCTGCAAATCAGTGGATGGAACGAACCCTTGACGATAGTGCGCAACGCCGGGTGGCACTTCCCGGAGCCTTTCTAGCCCTCGATGCGATACTGGTGACCGCTCGAAATGTTTTCTCTGGGCTGGTCGTTCACGATCGGGTTCGAGAGCGGCGGATTCACGAGTATCTGCCCTTCATGGCCGCAGAAGAATTGCTGATGGAGGGGGTTTCCCTGGGGGGGAATCGTCAGCAACTGCACGAACGCATCCGGGAGCATGCATGGAAGGCTCGGGAAGAGATCCTGGAGGGGAAGGAAAACCCTCTCCGGTCACTGATCGAGGCGGACGATATGCTCGGTGAAGTGGCAGCCAGCTTGCCTCCCTGGGATGCTGACCGATTCACGGGGAGAGCTGCCGAACAAACTCTTCGATATCTCGATGAAGTGGCCGATCGCCTGGCAACTCCCGAAGAGGATCACCTCACCGAGCTGAAGGTTTAGTCGCGGATGCGGGGTCAGGTTGTATTTCGATCCAGCAAAGATGCGATGGTCCTGTCCGAAGGACTACAATTCCGATGTGAATTGGCGGGACGACTTCGCAAGAAGGGTAAGAATCCTGTAGTGGTGGGGGATTGGGTCGAGGTCGAACTGACCGAAGGGGTCGACGATGGAGCGGATGGCCGCATCGTCTCGGTCGAGGAGCGCAAGGTTTGGATCTCCCGTAGAAGAGATGTGGGGCGAGCACGCGAACTGATCCTCGCTGCAAACCTGGATCAAGTCGCCTGCGTCTTTTCCATCGCCATGCCGAGAATCAAGTTCGGAGCTCTCGATAGACTTCTGATGGCTGCTGCTGCCAGTCAACTGCCTGCCTTCCTGGTACTCAACAAGATCGACCTCGGTATCCCGGAAAAAATGGAAGAGCGCCTGGCGATCTATCCGCGGATCGGAATCGAGGTGTTGCGCTGCTCTGCCACTGCCGATGAAGGTCTCGACCAATTGAAGAATAAACTCGCGGGGAAGGCGACTGTCCTCACCGGGCCCAGTGGGGTCGGGAAGTCCTCGCTGATCTCCAAGGTGCTGGGTATCGAGATTCGGACTTCTCCTGTCAGTGAGCACAACGAGAAGGGCAAGCACACCACCACCGCAGTGACCTGGCATCCGGCTGAGGCGGGGACCGCCATCATCGACACCCCCGGATTTCGAGACTGGGCGCTGTGGGGACTCGATCCGTGTGAATTGGCGCACTGGATGCCCGATCTGGCCGGGGAAGTGGATCGATGTCGCTTTCGCGACTGTCTCCACCGTCAGGAACCCGGATGTGGGGTTCTGGCGGCACTATCGGAGCAAAGAATCGACCCGTTGCGCTATCGCTCTTACATCGGAATCCTCGACTCAGTGCTGGAGCGGCAGGAGAGAGACCGATGAATCCGCGGGATCTGTACGGTTCTGGCGTCATCCTGGATGACACCAGAACTTCGGAGAGTTACGGATGAATCCTGTAATTGCCAAGCTGGTTTCGGCTGCCAGAAAGGGCGATCGAGAGTCATTTTCGAAGTTGGTCTCACTACATCAAAATGCTGCGGCGAGTATTTCCTACGGTATTCTGGGGGAGACTCACCTGGCTGCGGATGCCGTTCAGGATGCGTATCTGAAATCGTGGCAGGGGCTTGCCAAGTTGAGAGAAGATGAACGATTTTCTGCATGGTTCATGCAGATCGTACGCACCAGTTCGCTCGACTTGTTACGGCACAGAAAACGCAAAGCTCCAGAGAGTGCGCCGCTGGATGAGGATCGTGATGCGCACCGTTCCCCTGGTCCGGTCGAATCGCTGGAACGTCGCGAACGGTCGATTCAGATCCGAGAATTGATCGATGAGTTGCCGCCAGAGTATCGAGAAGTGTTACTTCTCAAGCATGACCAGGGAAGGTCATACAGAGATATCGCCAGGCTGCTGGGCATGACCGCCAAGGGAGTAGAGTCTCGCTTGTTTCGAGCGCGACAAACCCTGGCGGAAAAATTGAAACGCCTCGATGGAGATGGACAGGAGAACAGATGAATCCGCAACCCGATTGCGACCTGGTTCGCCGCTGGATTTCCCTCTCAGAAGATCAAGAACTGACCACTGATCGCTCGGAGATGCTAGAGGCCCATCTCGATCGTTGCAGTGCCTGCCAGAAATGGCATGCAGAATTCCAGACTGGATTGGATGCGTTTGGCATCGGCTGTGACGAAGTGGTCGAAGAGATCGATCACCTGTTGACCGGGCACCTCGCTCCAGACCAGTTGCTGTCGGAGAGTGAGCCCGCCGAGGTGGCGATGGCTGCAGAGAATGCTGCCCCGCGAATGGCGGCGATGACGGCCCTGTTACTGGGGATCATCAGTTTGGTGGCATGGTGGTGGAATTCATCCGAACTGGATACTCTGCTGACCCTTCGTTCGGTGGCGGAGGAGAGCCGCGTCGAACTGGCTGGTGAAGTGATCGTTCTTCGTCCCGGAGTCGCGGATCAGTGGGTCCAGTTGAGCCAGCAGGTCACCTGTATCGCTGGTGAAGTGGTTTTGATCGATCCCGCAGGCCGGGTGGTGAAGTTTGGTTCCGGGGCTCGCCTTCAACCTTTGACCAATGACTCCATCGCCTTGGAGTCTGGTACTGCTCGCTTCGAGGTGGAGCGCAAGGGGAAGGGATACTCGGTCATTACCGACGAGGTGACGATCCATGTCACCGGTACCGTTTTCGAGATGCGTCGATTGTCGAATCCCACCCACACCGAGGTACTGGTGATCGAGGGAAGTGTGGAGGTCGTCCGAGGGGAGACGTTGCCACTGCCTCTTCACCAGGGCGAGAGGGTCGAGGTTTCCGGTGAAGGTGGTCTGATGTTTCACTCCGCTCGCCAGGGAGATCTCGGAGAAGCACGACCTCGCGCTCGTCTCGGACCGAGCAGGGTGGTTCCACAGAACACACCCGAACCGCTCTTCGAGGAGGAAGTGCCTTCCGACGGAGAGGGAGGTCGTAGCCGTCAATCTCCGCTCGATCTTCCCGTGAACAGTGGTGACGAAGAGGACCGTGACGAAGAGGACCGTGACGAAGAGGACCGTGACGAAGAGGACCGTGACGAAGCGGACCGTGACGAAGCGGACCGTGACGGTCGCTGAGATCGGATCGCTGAGATCGAGGTGCGGTCGAGTCGTGAACTACTGGATCGAATCGATCTCGAAGACTCGTCCATCGATCAGTCGGACCACCTGATCATGGTAGGTCCACTCCTCGACCAGATGATCCTGTATTCGAACCCAGGTCACTTCTCCGGGGCTGCCATGCAGCGCCACGACAGATTTCCTGGTCGATCCAGAGCGAATGATCTTGGCGACGGTATTCTTCCTCGAGACGGCGAGGATCTTGTCCAACTTCATCGAAGTGGATTTCTTCAGCGACTCCCGGCGAGAATCGGTGACCTTGCCATCGGCCACGACCAGGCCCTGGATTCGGTAGTAATCTGTTTTCGAGAGCCAGCGACCTTCGAGGAGAAATAACTGCTGTTCGAGAGCCAGAGCATGCAATCCAAGCCGCTCGATGGTTTCACCGAGAATGGCTTCACCAGACAGGAATTGGCCCCCGAGGAGGAGCCATCTGGAGACATCGCCGTGCGGTGAGTACAACGCCAACCACAATTCCTGTCGAGCGGGTAGGGGAGCCTCTCTCAGCAGGAAGCGTAGGATTGAACCGTGTCGATCGGAAGGGCCATCTGAAAGTCGTGCCTGATGGTGGGCAAGGCTCTGTTCCCAGGATCCGACCGGCAGCGCCTGGATGATCGACCAGCCCTGGTCATTTCTCACCAGCCACAGATCGAGTAGCAACGGTCTCTCTCTTCGTCCGCGTCGCGGGATCTTCACCAGCGAAGCCACCCGGACCGGGTCAGATATGCCATCGATCTGGATGGCATTTCCGATTCGGTCGCCGACTCTTCCTTGAAGATGAGCGAGAGATGCATCGGTGAGATGCAGTTCATCCGCTGTGATGAGATCACTTCCACAGGTGGTGGACAGGATGGCGATGGTGAGAAGTGCAGTGGATATCATTTTTCGAGTTCCTCCACATCACACAACCGACCATCGGCGAGCGTCACCAGGATTCGACCTTGACGACTGCGCTGCAGATCCACCGCAGTGGATCCCAGTTCAACTTCGCTGGTGATCTCGCCACTGGGGTCGTGCAAACGGAGGATCCCATCCACGCCCGCCACCCAGGTTGATTCTGAATTGCCCGCTGCTGCGAGAGGGGCACACGATGCACCGGAGGGACTCATGTGTTCCTCGGTGATCGATCCTGTCACGGTCGCCCAACCCTCTTTAGTTCCATAAAAGTTCTTCAAGCCCTGCTGGCGTGATTCAGTCGAGGGCGCGGGGCCGGTCGTCATCGTGTGGTCGACCCAGATGGTTCCGTCTTGAAGCAAGGTTCGCCCATCGGGCAGTACCTGATTCACTTCACCAGGGAGTCGAGCCGTGGATCCGATCGGTTTTCCTCTCCCATCGATGTGATGTTGCAAACGTGTTCGATCGATCACGAGCAATCCACCATCGATCGATGGACTCAGCAGGGAGATCGGCGCATCACAGTGATATTTCCAGACAGTCTTTCCACGTGCATCGAGATGAATCACCAGTCCGTCTGCATCGGCGAGAACCCAACCGTCTTTGAGGCTGCATGCTGCAGTCCAGGGTGCGGCTGCGGTGGGGCCGATGGCACGGATTCCACCGTTGTGTTCCACCACTACAGCTCTCCCCGAGTAAGGGACCGCAAGCACCTCTCCCTTTTGTTCCACCAGCAGTGCAGCAGGATGCCCTTCGATACCGACCAGGTGCTCACCGGTCGTATGAAGTTGATTCACATCCACCACCCTGATCAGCCCATCGCGACCTGCCAGGACCAGGGAATCACCGGCGAGGGCAGCATTCTGGACAGGTGACGGCAAGGTGTATGTGCGCAAAGGACCACGGACCAGTGAAACATGTACCACTGGAGGGGATTCCCCGGAGAGGCGGATCGTCTTGGTCCTGCAACCGGAGCGCTCGACGAAGAAAACCGAATCAGATTCTCCGACGAGGTCGACGATCATCGGTGTGTTTCCGATGACCTTCTGATGTGAATTCAGGACTCGAGCTCCGCTGGGACGGCTTTCGATCTGGACCGGGAACCGGATGCTCTTGATCTCGATCTCGCTGAGAACCTGAGTTGCCGATGGGTCCAGTTGATCGAGCAACTTTCTCGCTGCAATGACATCGCCTTGATTCCTCAGTTCGATCGCTTTATGGATCGATTCTCGTACGAGGTTACGATTCTTCTGGCGCTCTTCTCTTTGCATCTGAAGGTTGTTACTACGGGCAGTTTTCTCCGACGTCAAGAGACTGTTGATGGTGCCATGGAGTCGAGCACTCGCCTTGGCTCCGGAGGAACCGGCAAAAGTCCAGGGGTGTTCCTTGGCTACCCTTTCGAAAGCGAGGGCGGCACTCATCATTCCTGATGTGTCAATGTTGCTGGCCTCGATCGATCGAGCCGCAGAAAGCAAGCCTCGTGCCCGCCACTCGGAGGAGACCTGGATCAAGCAAAGGATGAAGAACAGAGCAGCACTGCCGATCATCGACCAGTGGCGAATTTTCCTGTTCGTGTCGATGGTACCTCTGCGTTGACGTAACTGCGCAAGATCATCTTCGTTCAGAGCAAGATCAGAATTTAACTCCCGAAGGATACGCTCGGCACGAAGTGCGATCTCTGGAGAATTCTTGTCGGCAAGTTCAATCGCTTTTGCCAGGCACCTTTCTGCAGAAGGATCTTTTACCCGCTGTAGCGCCTCTCCGAGCTGGAGCCAGTAGCGGGCATCCGAGCCACGCAACGACTCTGCTTCTTTCAGCGATATGATCACCTGGCGAAGTTCTCCGCTCCTGCGCAGAGATCTGACCAGATCATCGAGGATCGTGTGAACCCTGCGGGTCGGAATGTGCTGACGAAGAGTCCAGGCATTCTGAAGGTCTTCCGTGGTTCCCGGGGCGAGGATCAGCAATCTCTGGAGACGGATCCAGGCACCCGGACCGTCACCATTCATCTTGAGGATCTCCACCGCTCTGCGGAGGAATCGTGCCTCCGCTTCGGGATCGTGAAGAGCAGCACATTCAGCGGCTTCCTCGAGAAGGGTGTGTCCCATCGAGGAGCCTGCACGATCGATGAGTGCCTCATAGAGACTCAACGAGGATGCAGGGCGATCTTTCTTTCTAGATCTTGCTTCTTCCATCATCTCGCCAGCGCTGGCTTCCCGCACCTTTCCTTCTTCGATGAATCGATAGAGGATGGAACAGGTATCAAATCGAGTGCTGGTCGCCTGTGAGAGAAGTTCATCGATGCTTCGGTGACCATCGATCATCATGAACAACGAATGAGACTCTGCCGGTGGTGGAGTTCCCTCCACAGGATTCAAGATCCAGCGAAGATCCTTGATTCGATCGCGGATCAATTTCCATTCATCCGCCTGGCGCAGGCCTTCGATGATGATGGTCATCGGATCGACCTGGATACGGGTGACTTGTTGGATCTCATCTTCTGCAGCGGATTGAATCAACTCCGGAAAGAACTCGAAGGTTCCCGATTCCCAGAGAAACAGGTCGAAGAGTTCTTCCTCAAGTTTGAGCCTCAGAGCTTGCGAGAGTTGGAAGTCATCGATGATTCCTCGCTCGATCAGAGCCCTACCCAGGAGCATTCCTGTTCGCTGCTGATCTTGACGAGCATTGAGCAGTTGTTCTTCGGAAACTACGCCTCCACGAAGGAGAATGCTGCGCAGCCGGATGCGGCTCGCGGAGCCGGAGCGAACCAGGGTGATGTGCCCGGTTTCGAATACGATCGATACTTTTTCCTTGTCGCGTTCAATCTGAAGTGTTCCGGTACGTGCACCATGGGAAAGGGTCTGCAGGAGTTCCTGAAGACCGAAGTGCTCGAGATGTCCGCGAAGGCTGCTCATTCGATGGCTCCCGCTCATTCGTCGTGAACGGCCGACGAACGCCGGAGGTTCCTTCGAGTCAGATACCCGCGATAGGAGTCGGGGGTAGAATCTCGGGAAAGACCTCAACTAAGGATACAGAATGGAACCCAGATCCACCAATCGCCGCAGCCCGGACGGCCATGCAGAACCACCGCTGGATCTGCCTGAGAGCCTCTCTCCGGGGCTCTATGTCCATGTCCCCTTCTGTCGCAGCCGCTGTACCTATTGCGATTTCCATGTCGAATCATTGCGATTACCGATCGTCCGAGAATATTCCCGAGCTTTGATTCGGGAGATTGACCTGGCAGGGGAGAGTGGATTCACTCCGAGAACCATCTTCGTCGGAGGAGGAACCCCGAGCGCTCTCGAAGAGCAGTGCTGGGATGACTTGCTGGCCGCTCTGGCCAGGAATTTCGGCAGTGGGCTTCAGGAGTGGACCGTCGAGGCCAACCCGGAGTCGATCGATGAACGGAAGATGGAGGTGGCTCTCTCTCACGGAGTCGATCGGATCAGCACTGGAGCACAGACCTTCGATGAGAAGGGGCTCTCACTGCTGGGCAGGCGGCACGACGCTTCGAGGGTGATAGAGGTGCATCGGATGATGGCCAGTGTCGGGGTTCCCAGAACCAGTCTCGATCTGATCGTCGGCTGGCCTGGCCAGGGACTGGATTCGGTGCGGAGGGATCTGGCAGCAGTGGCAGAGATCGATCCCGATCATGTCAGCCTTTATCACCTCAGCTACGAGCAGGGGACATGGCTACACACGATGAGATCGAGAGGGGCCATCGATCCGCTCCATGATGAGCAGTGTATCGAAGCTTCACGCTTTTTCCTCGATGGATTGGCGAGCCAGGGCTATCAGCGCTACGAAGTCTCCAATCTGTTCAAGCGGGGCGGCGCTTCGCTGCACAATCTCAATTACTGGCAGCGAGGAACCTATCTTGGGGTCGGAAGCGGGGCCGCTTCCTTCCTCGATGGGGACCGCTGGAAGAATCGCCCCGATGTCTCGTCCTATATCCGTTCCCGCGGGCGACCTGAACGGGTCGCTGAGGAGACTCCTGACCGATTCACCGCTGCGGTGGAGTCGATCATGCTGAGATTGAGGCTGGCGGAGGGGCTCGATCTGGCCCGCTGGCGCCGGCAAGAAGGTTATTCACTGGAGCAACTCTGCCAGGGCAGTTTGCGTCAATTCGCACAACAGGGTTTGCTCATCCATGAGGGGGACAGGATCCGTATCTCTGATTCTGGGTTCGACCTCCTGGATTCGATACTCGTCGCCTTGATCGAAGACCTGGAGGAGGCTTCCGATGACACCGGATACCAGCCCAGTTGCAGATCTGATGATCGCAGTTCGTATCCTGCGCCAACGGGGCTGGATCGAGGATGATCACATCGCAGAGAGTTTACTCTGTTGCCCGGGGAATCCCACGGCATCGGAGTTCTTGCAGGTGCTGATTCGTAGTGGTGTGCTGTCGGTCAGCCTGGCCAATCACGTACTCAAGATGACTCGAGATCACCTCAGAACACGACTGGGGGATGGTCGTCGTCGCCGTTCTGAAGATGGATCACTGGGTCGCTTGGCCATCGATCGTGGCTGGATCTGCCCCGATCAACTGGAATTCGCCGTGCGAGAGCAAGCGAAGTTACGCAGGATCGGACTACGCTTCCGTATCGGAGAAGTTCTGGTAAGGCAAGGAGCCCTGACCGGCGAACAGGTGCGCTGGTTGCTCGATTTACAGGGCCAACTGACTCGTTTCTGCCGACAGTGCGGAAGCGTTGATCTGGAGCCTGGATCTTGCCAGAGCTGTGGTGAACCTCTCCGACCGGCTCCGGCACTGGGCCCGGTGATCGCCGACGGTGAACTTTCCGATGACCTGTTAGCAGCCACCTGAAGCGTCTCACGGCAGGTATGGCACCATTTGCGATCCCATCCTACTCTTCAATGTAGGCCGTTCCTCGCCCGGGGGTGGCCCACCCAGGAACCAAGTAGGGAAATCATTGATGAATGAAGACCAGTTGAAACCAACACAGGAGGGCTCCTTTCTCGAGGAGACTCCAACGAGCGCTTCCTTCGAAGCGGATCCGAAGCCGAGTCCGGAAACGGAGTCGAGGGTTCCGGATAGCGATCTGGCAGATCTGACGGGATTGGCGGATGACGAAGTCATCGTCTTCCTCGAGGATGACGACCTGTTGGATGGAAATGTCGACGCTCCAGCTCTTCTCTCCCACAGGCCCGGAGAAGATCTGGATGACCTGGATGACCTGGAGGACCTGCCGGAAGTCTCCGCCGAACTGGAGGACGATCTCCCCGAAATCGAGGACGTCGAGGATATCACCAGTCTCATCGAAGGGTCCGATGGACTCTACGAGGATGATCTGAACGGGGATTCGGCCCCGCTGGTCGAACAGGTGAAAAATCTCTTTACCGAGTACTGGAAACCGGGAGCCGTGGCTGCTTCGGTCCTGATCGCGCTGGTGGTCCTGATCAATGTACCGTGGTCAGGCAGTTCCGCCCCGAACAACAAATCGACGTCGATCACACCTGCGGTGGTTTCCTTTGAGAACTGGGTTGACGAAGTGATCGATCAACACCAGGTCGGATTTGGAGCGAAAAAATGAAAAAATGGATCCAACTCTCGCTGATTCTGCCCCTGTTCTTTTCGATGACTTCTACCGATGTCGTCGAAGGTGGAACCGTGTTCCTGAAAAATGGTCACGTGGTCAATGGTAAGGTGATTGCGAGTGACGAGGAGAAGGTGATCCTGACCTGGTCCAATGGCAGGGCGACCATCTATCGTCGTTTCATCTCCGAGGTGGTTCTCGAATCTTCGGAGCAGGAATATCTGTCCAGGCGACTGGCGGCTCGCAAACCTCAGGTGGCGGCAGTTGAGAACACTCATATCCAGTTACCCGAACTCGCAGATCTGTTACCCATTGCGGATGCAGATTCTGGAGATCTCGATTCCGTCGAGGATTCTTCAGAGGTGCTGGATCCGATCGAGGTCGTGGTGGAGCAGATCGATTCCACAACGGAACTGGCTCAGCCAGTGGCCGTCGAACTGGTGCCGGTCGAGTCGCCTCTTCCCGTCTTCCATACAGAACAACTGACTGGCCTGAATCTCACAGTAGACATTCCCGAGACGTGGACTTCGATCAGCGCCCAGGGCGCCGCACGGATCTCGGGTGAAGATGGCGCAGTGTTGATCGCACTCGATCGTTACATCGGGAATCCCGATAAACCACTGACCTCAGAGGTGGCTGCAAACTCTCTCGGGGATCGACTGGAAACGGCAGGTTTCGTTACAAAGCCGTCTGACCGCGCCGCGAAGTTGACTCCCTTACGCACTTTCTTCTCCCAGGAAAGTACATCACCGGATGGTCAGCAGAGTTGCATCCACGCATTGATTCCTTCGCAGGATGGAACCTTGTTGATCTCTATTTACTCTCCGATTTTGACGGACCGGGAAACTGACGAAGTGATTTCGATCATCGTTGCGTCACTCGAAAGCCCGATCGCTTTGCGATAAAACGCCATGAATACGGTTCTTGAGCAGTTGTGGGGGCATTCACCGAGAAGCGGTGAGTGCCCCCATTTCAATTCCATGGGAGAGGATCGACCGGGGTAGTCCAAAAAAAAAAGTAGATGGAAGACAGATCTGAATTCTGTACGATAACGCCGTTGACGGAGAGCACAGTGACTCCTGAGGGGAAACGGGAGGTGCTTTCCACCGCGCGGAATCGTGCTCGAGTCAGAGTCGGGGAAAGTTTGAATCTCCCAACCATGATCTCGATCATCTTCGCAGCGGACCAAGGGGAATACGCTTGCGTCGTCTCGACGTGTTCTCTGCTGCAGGCAAGACGACACTGGGGGAAGGGTTGATCCAACCCACTCTCTACATCACTACCGGGTCCAGCAAGGGTGAGCTCGTTTCGAGCGCGCTCCCCATGCCCAGCGTCCCGCGGATGAATTTGGATGAAGGATTCCACTTCTCCAGTTCATCGATGGGCATCTCTGACGATGGCGGCACCCCAGATGGTGCTTGCGTTGGCAGAGAGTTCCCTCACATACTTTCCACGAGTTCATACCGATGGAGAAAAGGTGCAACGGTTGTTCCTTCCTTCTTCAGCGGTCGCCCCCTCGGAGGGGGGCGTGAGCATCAGGGTTTTGGGGCGACGACCCCGATAGGAGTTCGACATGGCAAAGAAGAAGGCGGCGAAGAAAAAGACCGCTAAACGGAAACCGGCCAAGAAGAAGACGGCCAAGAAGAAGACGGCCAAGAAGAAGACGGCCAAGAGGAAGACGGCCAAGAAGAAGACGGCGAAGAAGAAGACGGCGAAGAAGAAGGCCAAGAAGAAGACCGCCAAGAAGAAGACGGCGAAGAAGAAGGCCAAGAAGAAGACCGCCAAGAAGAAGACGGCGAAGAAGAAGGCCAAGAAGAAGCCGGCGAAGAAGAAGGCCAAGAAGAAGCCGGCGAAGAAGAAGGCCAAGAAGAAGCCCGCCAAGAAAAAGGCCAAGAAAAAGACTGCGCGGCGCAAAAAAAAGTAGCCACGCCTTCCGGTCAGCATCGACCCTGGCGCACCAAAGGGGTGCGATCGGAGTCTTCTCCGGCAACCCGTCCCAAGTACGGGTACTGGTGAAGCGACGGCAGGGATTGCAAGACTGACCGGGGTTGATCCGGAGGGCGACAGCTCACTGGTTCGGACTCGGTCGAGGAGTTTGGAATGGGGAGATGGGGCATGGCCCTGTCTCCCTTTTCTATTGGATCCGGTAGATTCAGACCTGTCGGACTACCTTTCCTGCGGCCCATTGCTGCGGCTACTCGTGTCGCCACTTGCCATGGCCACTTGCCACCGCCGTTCAGTGGTCAAATCTCCCGCCATGCACTCCATTCTTCCGCGGGCATCCGCAGTTTCTTCTGCCAGCCTGGCGCCTGGGATGGCGACGCAGCAGTGCGATCATTTCTGCGATCGAAATGGTCTGTTCCCCATCGGCTCGACGAGACCCAGCAGCTGTCGATCAATTGAATGGGGAGATGAATCGATTTCCAGCGAATAGAATTTCGCCGGGAACAGAAGGGCGATGGCCAGCTGCGGATGGGGCAGGTGCGAATGGCCAGCTGCGGATGGGGCAGGTGCGGATGGGCAGGTGCGGATGGGCAGGTGCGGATGGGCAGGTGCGGATGGGCAGGTGCGGATGGGCAGGTGCGGATGGGCAGGTGCGGATGGGCAG
>Ga0302139_10000430_pt1 | contig 19858 bp, 16 predicted proteins | sample CBN3_331_MG_FD_203104 | JGI IMG/M metagenome (GOLD analysis project Ga0302139, IMG submission 203104) | Marine microbial communities from Western Arctic Ocean, Canada - CBN3_33.1 | ecosystem: Environmental > Aquatic > Marine > Oceanic | place: Canada: Western Arctic Ocean | collected 2017-09-15 | reverse complement strand
GAGCGGTCCTGGACCGGTGGGGCCGTCGGGCCGAGGTGGCAGACGTGGGCGACTTCGCCCTCGAACTGGACCAGTGGTATCGGGACCGCCAGTCGACATACAACGAGCCGGGCTTCCGACAGGTGGCAGCCAGTCTGGCGGAGCTGGCAGCCCACGACCGGGACATCGGCGCGGCCATGGCCGCAGACCGGCACAGTTCGTGGAACACGGTGCGGCAGATTCTCCAACGTGCCATCGACCGTGGTGAGATCACAGGGGTGGTCGACATTGAACACCTGGAGCAGTTCTTCCTCGGCCCGATCTACTACCGGACCCTGCTTGATGGACAGGACCTCGACGACGACACCATCGAGACCTTCCGTCGCCTGGCCCTGGTAGCCCTCGGCTATGGAAACGGGAACCACCGGTGATCACCGTCTATCCGGCGCGACGGATCCACACGATGGATCCGTCGCTGCCCACCGCCACCGCAATGGCCGTGCGCGGCGACCGGATACTCGAGGTCGGGACGCTCGAATCCCTCCGGCCGTGGCTGGACGCCCACGAGTACGTGGTCGACGACAGGTTCGCCGACGCGGTGCTGCTGCCCGGGCTGATCGATCCCCACGTGCATCCGCCGTTGATGGCCCTGTTGATGGCCACCGAGTGGATCACACCTGAGGCATGGGACCTACCGGGGCGCGACATCCCGGCCACCGTGGGGCGTGACGCCTATCTGGCCCGCCTGGCCGAACTGGAGGCAGCCCACCCGTCGGACGAGGCGTTCATCACCTTCGGGTGGCACAGGCAGTTCCACGGTGAGGTGACCCGCCCAGACCTGGACGCCGTCTCCTCCACCAGGCCGATCGTGGTGTGGGGCCGGTCGTTCCACGAGGTGCGGTGCAACGGCCCGGCCCTCGAGCTGGTCGATGCTGCCGAGGGCGCCGCCTGGGATCCGCACATCGACCTTGAGACCGGGCGCATGTGGGAGTCCGGCATGGCCTGGGCGCTCAAGGCGCTGCGTGAGGTGCTGATGGGTGACGGCCGGTACGAGGTCCTGATGGAGGAGGTGGGCCAGCTGGTCCACCGGGGCGGCGTGACGACAATCGCCGATGCCGGCTTCGGCGGCATGGCCCTGCCCGAAAGGGAACTCGAGGTGCTGGCCCAGGTCCACGAGGGCGACCATGTGCCGTTCCGCCAGTACCTGATGCCACAGGTGGGTACGTTCAAGCGGGTGTACGGCGCCGAGGCCGAGGACCGCATGGCGGCGTTGCACGAACACACCTCGGAGCGGATCCGGTTCCTGAACGCCGGCAAGTTCTTCGCCGATGGGGCGTTCATCGCCCAACTGATGCAGCTGGGCGAGCCCGGCTACATAGACGGGCACGTGGGCGCGTGGATGGCCGACCCGGACCGGATCGTCCACCACCTGCGTCCGTTCTGGATGGCCGGCCGGCAGGTCAACGTGCACGTGAACGGCGACCGGGGTATGGATGCCACGTTGGACGCCATTGCCGAGTTGCTGGCCGAGAAGCCACGGTTCGACCACCGGACCGTGCTGCACCACTTCGGGGTGTCGACCCAGGCCCAGTGCCGCCGGGCGGCCGCCCTGGGGTGCGCCATCCAGGCCAACGGCTACTACCTGCGGTTCTTCGGCGACCAGTACGTGGCCGAAGGTCTGGGGACTGAAAGGGCGTCGCAGATGACCCGTGTGGGTTCGGCGCGCCGCAACGGCATGAGCGTGGCGCTGCACTCGGACCTGCCGATGGGGCCGCTGGAACCGTTGCTGGCTGCCTCGATCATGGCCACCCGGCTGTCGGGGTCAGGCGTGGTGTTCGCCCCCGAGGAGCGGCTGAGCATGTACGACGCGATCGCAGCGGTGACCATCGAGGCAGCATGGCAACTGTTCCTCGACCACGAGATCGGATCGCTGGCCGCCGGCAAGCTGGCTGACGTGACAGTTCTGGAGGAAGACCCGTTCGAGGTTGACCCGGCCGGGTGGCCCGACATCGACATCCGGGCCACCATGCTGTCGGGGCGGGTGTACCCGCTGCCCGTCTGACCACCTGCAGGCCATGTCGACCACCCCGCGTTCCGCCCCGTCCGGGCCTCCTGCCTCAGCGGTGGCTGCTCCGACGGATTTGCTGACCGACAACCCGGCCTTGTCTGCATCAGGGCCCGGCCTCGACCGCATCCCGATGGTGGTGCTGGGGGGCTGGTTGGGGGCCGGAAAGACGACGATGGTCAACAGCCTGCTGCGGGCCGCCGACGGTGAGCGGATCGCCGTGGTCGTCAACGACATCGGCGAGGTCAACCTGGATGCCGAGCTGATCGCAGAGCGCGACGGTGACACGGTGGAACTCACCAACGGGTGTATCTGCTGCACCATCGGTGAGTCGCTGGGCGTGACGCTGCGCGACCTGGTTCTGGTCGATCGGCCGCCGGACCGCCTGGTCATAGAGGCGAGCGGGGTGGCGGAGCCGGACCGTGTGGCCGCCTACGGCGATCGCCGACGGATTCGGCCCGATGGGATCGTGGTGGCCGTCGACGCCACTGACGTGGTCACGCGATCCGCCGATCCGACCTATGGGCCGTTGGTCCGGCGCCAGGCCGAGGCCGCCGACCTGCTGGTGGTGACCAAGGCCGGCATCTCGGTCGACGGGGGTGCGGCGGCCAGGGCCTGGTGTGCTGACGTCGCGCCGGGAACCCCGGTGGTGGTGGGCACCGACGATGAACTGTGGGTGCCTCTAGTACTGGGCGGTCTGGACGCAGCGGAGTCGACGCCTGCAGATGCCCTGGACATACCGGTGGTTGCCACCGCATGGCAGGCATCTGGTCGTGTCGACGTCGACCTGCTGGCAGCGGTGCTGGCCGACAATGCCCACCTGCTACTCAGGGCGAAGGCCGTCGTCACCAACCTGGCCGGCAGGCCGATCGCCCTACACCTGGCCGGTGGCCGGGTCACGACCCAGCCGACGGTCGGTCCGGCTTCTGGGCGGCTGGTGGTGATCGCCGCTCCCGGGGCCGTCGATCCGCAGGACCTCATCGCGGCGTTCGATGCTGTCGCCATCGGGCCCCGGCCATCCGTGGAACCGGACCCTTCCAACCATGAATGAGGAGAACCCGAACCGATGTTGACGCCAAGGCTCGTTGTGACGATGGTCAGTCCTGAGACCGGTCGGTTGCAGCCGACCGAGCTGGACGTGCTCCCGGAGCCGTTGACCGCGGCAGAGCACGGCCTGATGGTTGGAAGCCCCCCATCGGCGGACAAGCGTGTCCACCACGGCAACTGGCTGGCATGGCCGAACATCCGCTGGGCCCTCACCCACATGGATGAACTGCGGGCGTCCGGGCTGGTCAGCCGGGGCGACGGGGCGGTCACCGGGCTGGCGACGGCATCACCGGCCGAGACCGGCCTGGACCTGGATGATCTGTCCATCGACGACGGCGACGGTGGTTCCTGGACTCTCGACGAGATGCTGACGGGCACCTACACGGATGCCTTCCTGGTCCTGCACCGGGGACGTGTCGTGCTCGAGCGGTACTTCAATGGCATGGGTCCATCCACCCGCCACGCCATGTTCTCCATGACCAAGACGGTCACCGGCGTGCTCGCCATGCTGGCTGTCGACGACGGCGTGATGGGCTTCGACGACCTGCTCTCCGACCACGTCCCGGAGTTGGCGGACACCGCCTTCGCCCCGGTCACCGTTGGCCAGGCCCTGGACATGACCGACGGGATCCGCTTCGTCGAGGACTACAGCGACAACAGGTCCGACATCATGCGGTACGGGACCGCAATGGCGTTCACGCCGACGCCTGCAGACTGGGATGGCCCGGACGGCATCCACGAGGCCATCCTCGGCTTCACCGAGCGAGCCACCCCTCCCGGCGAGATCTTCCTCTACAAGTCGGTCACAACCGATGTGCTGGCCTGGGTGGTAGCCAGGGCTACCGGCCAGAGGTGGATCGATGGTGTGTCCGAGCGGATCTGGGGCCCGATGGGCGCCGGTGATGATGCATCGGTGATCCTCGACAACCACGGGGTAGCGGTCTCTTCAGGTGGAATGTCGTGCACTGCGCGCGATCTGGCCCGGCTCGGTCGGATGCTGGCGCGCTCAGGCAGGGTCGGCGACGGATCCGATGAGCGACAGGCCATACCCGGCGCTGTGGCCGACGACCTGGCAGCGGGGGGCGAGCCATACCCGGGCAGCGGAGGTGGCTATGCCACCCGGGAGGGCTGGACCTTCCACCGGCACTGCTGGAACATGCAGCGGGTCATGGGGGCGTTCATGCCAATGGGGGTGCACGGTCAGCGATTGTTCTGCCACCCGGGAAAGGACCTGGTCGTCGCCAAGTTCGGCTCGCATCCGGTGACCGGCAACGTCTACACCGACGTCTCCCACGAGTCGCTCTACCGGCAACTCCTGGAGCGCTGCTGACCACCGGTCCACCAACCGGGGCTACGCCTCGTATTCGGTGACGCCGCCCACGATGGTGGCCAGCACGCCGATGTCGCGGATGGCCATCTGTTCGACGGCGAACGGATCGCCATCCAGCACTACGAGGTCGGCCAGCTTGCCCACCTCCAGCGTGCCCTTGTCGTGCTCATCCATGTTCAGGACCGCCGCGGCCGACGTATAGCCCGCCACAGCGTCGGCCACGCGGGCCCGTTGTTCGGGGCCGAGTAGGTCGCCGTCGCGGGTGATGCGGTTCACGGCCGTCCAGATGGTGAAGAGCGGGTCCAGCGGGGTCACTGGCATATCGCAGTGCAGGGCGTGGACGATGCCGTGTTCCGCGAAGCTGGCCAACGGATCGATGCGCGAACCCCGTTCAGGACCGAGGAACCGGTCACGGTGACGGTCGCCCCAGTACCAGATGTGGTTGGCGAACACCGAGGCCATCACGCCGAGTCGGGCCATGCGCTCCAGCTGGTCCTCGCGGACGGTCTGGCAGTGCTCGATGCGGTGCCGGTGGTCGTCGCGGGGATGGGCTTCGAGGGCGGCCTCGAAGGCATCCAACGTGTTGTCGATGGCCTGGTCGCCGTTGGCGTGCACCGCTACCTGCCAGCCCTTCCGGTGTGCCTCGGTTACCAGCTCGATCAGCTCGGCGGCCGGGATGACCTCGGTGCCGTTGATGTCGGGACGGTCGTGGTACCCCTTGCAGAGGCACGCCGTGTACCCCTGTATAGAACCGTCGGACACGAACTTGAGCGCCCCTATCGAGAGCATCTCGCCGCCCATGCCGGTGCGGAGTGGAAGGTCGCCTACGAACCTCCAGCCGGGGAACAGGCGGGTGCGTACCCGGATGGACCGGTCGTCGATCCCCTCCTGGTAGGTGGCGTACATCTCGGTGGCCATGACGAGGGCATCAGTCATCGACGTGACGCCCACACTCAGGCAGTGGTCGGAGATGGCACGGGCGCCGGCGGCCATGACCTGGGGCTCGGCGAACGGCAGGACGCCGTCGACGGCGAAGGTGGCGGTCTCCTCCATGCAGCCGTTGGGGCGACCTGACGCCTCGCGCTGGAACAGGCCGCCGACCGGGTCCTCGACGTCGTCGGTGATGCCGGCCAACTCCAGCATGTGGTCGTTTGCATACGAGAGGTGTCCGGAGATGTGCCTGATGAAGATCGGATGTTCGGTGCTGACAGCGTTCAGGTCGTGGCGGGTGAGGTGGCGGTCATCGACCATGAGCGAGTCGTCGTAGCCCCACGCCTGGATGGGTTCGCCAACTGGAGTGGCTGCGGCCTGCTCACGCAGGACGGCAACCACATCGGCCACTGTGCGACAGTCCGGGTAGCCGATCTGCGGGGCCAGCATCTGGACCCCGGCGGCTATGGGGTGCATGTGGGTCTCGATGAACCCGGGCAGGACGGTCGCACCGCCCAGGTCGACGACCTCGGTGCCGGGACCGGTGAGTGCCTCCAGGTCGGCCCGGGCCCCCACGCCGATGATGCGGCCCCGCCAGGAAGCCAGCGCTTCGGCGTTCGGGTTGTCAGGGTCCAGCGTGTGGAACCGTGCGTTCGTGAACAGCCGGTCGGCGATCGTCATGGCTCAGCCCCGGTTCTTCTTCCTGGCCTGCATGCGCTCCAGGTAGGCATCACGCGAGGCACGGCCCTCCGGGTCGCGAAGTGCCACGGTGAGGCCGTCGGCGTCGGACCAGGAGCGCCCGGTTCCGACCATCTGGTCGGTCACGGCGTTGACATGACGCTTTGTGGCCAGCACGGCGGCCCTCGGTCGTGATGCCACCGCCTCGGCCAGGTCGTCGGCGGCAGATGCCAGGTCGTCGGCGGCCACGATCCGGTTCAGGAACCCGGCCGCCATCGCCTCCTCGGCGCCGAACGGTCGGCACGTCATGACCAGTTCCTTCGTGAGCGCGGGGCCGATCTCGCGGACCAGTCGGGGGATGCCGCCCCAGGCCAGCGGGATACCAAGGTCCACCTCCGGGATCGAGAAGGACACGTCGGCCGTGGCGATGCGCAGGTCACACGCTGCGGCGATGACCAGCCCGCCTCCCACCACGTGGCCGTGCAGTGCTGCGATGAGCACCGGTGAGGTGCGTTCCAGGGCGTCCGCCATGAGCCTTCCGGTGTCGGCGGGGACCCGTCCGCCAGCCGGTGACGGCCCGGTGTCGCCGAACACCGAGAGGTCGAAGCCTGCGCTGAATGCCCGGCCCGCGCCGCTCACGATGACGACCCGGAGGTCGCTCTGGTGGTCGAACCAGGAGGCGGCTTCGGCCACCTCGGCCATCAGTTGATTGGATAGGGCGTTGAGCCGGTCGGGGCGGTTCAGGGTGAGGGTGCCGCGACGGCCATCGCAGGTGACCTTGATGGTCTGGAAGTCCGGGGGTGTCGACATGGCGGCGAGTCTCGTCCGCCGGACTGGTCGGTGCACGACCGGGGGTCAGTCGGCGGCCGGCTCCAGGGTCACGTCGGCTGACAGGGCATCGCCCTCGACCAGGTCGATACCGGTGGCCCGGGCGGCGGCGGCAACGTCGGCCAGCACCGGCCGCAGCCAGGCGAGGCGTTCAGGCGTATCGGTGATCGTGCAGGCGATCACCGGTGTGGCCAGTGAGCGCTTCTCGGTCGTCTTGTGACGTCGGATCTCGGCCAGGGCATCAGCTGCCACGCCTGCCATGGCGGAGTCAACGGTCTCGCCGTTCACCATCGCTGCGGCTCGCAGTTCGGCCGCCGTGGGCCACGCCTGCCTGTGCACGGAACCGCCCCGCCACCACGACCACACCTCTTCGGTAACGAACGGGAGGAACGGAGCGAACAGGCGCAGCAGCGTGGACAGGGCCAGTCGCAGGGCGTGGCGGGCCGATTCGGCGCCTGCCTCGTCGCCCTCGTAGGCACGGGCCTTGACCAGCTCCACGTGGTCGTCGGTGAAGGTCCAGAACCAGGTCTCGGTGCGTTCAAGCGCCCTGGCGTAGTCGAAGCCATCGAAGGCCCTGGTGGCCTCGTCGACGAGGTCCGCGAGGCGTTCCAGCATGGCGCGGTCCAGCGGATTCGTGATTGCCGCCGGGTCGATGGCCAGCGGGGTCGCCTCACCGGCTCCGAAGCCGAGGACGAAACGGCTGGCGTTCAGGATCTTGATGGCGAGACGCCGGCCGATCTTCATCTGGCCGTCATCGAAGGCTGTGTCGGTTCCGGGCCTGCCGTTCGCCGCCCAGTAGCGCACGGCGTCCGAGCCGTGCTGGTCCAGCAGGTCCAGCGGGGTGACCACGTTGCCCTTGGATTTGGACATCTTCTTGCGGTCCGGGTCCAGGATCCAACCGCTCAGGGCGCAGTGGGCCCACGGTGCCGTGTCGGCCTCGAAGTGGGAGCGCACGGCTGTCGAGAACAGCCACGTCCGGATGATGTCATGTGCCTGGGGGCGCAGGTCCATGGGGTAGGTGCGGGCGTAGAGGTCCTCGTCCTCTTCCCAGCCGCAGGCGATCTGCGGGGTGAGCGACGAGGTGGCCCAGGTGTCCATGACGTCGCTGTCGCCGACGAATCCGCCCGGCTGACCGCGCTGGGCCTCGTCGTAGCCGGGGGCGGGGTCAGACGACGGGTCGACGGGCAGGTCGGCTTCGGCGGGGACGATGGGTGCGTCGTGTACGGGTTCGCCGTCTGCGTCCAGCGGGTACCAGAGGGGCAGCGGCACACCGAAGAACCGCTGCCGGCTGACCAGCCAGTCGCCGTTCAGGCCGTCGATCCAGTTGGTGTACCGGGTCTGCATGTAGGCGGGATGCCAGGTGATCTCGTCGCCGCGGGCGATGAGGTCGGCCCGTAGGGAGGCCTCCCTGCCGCCGTTTCTGATGTACCACTGGCGGCTGGTCACGATCTCGAGCGGCTTGTCGCCCTTCTCGAAGAACTTGACCGGGTGCGTGATGGGCTCCGGTTCGCCGAGCATCTCGCCGGTCTCCCGGAGCATCTCGACCATCTCGACCTGTGCCGAGAAGATGGTCTTGCCAGCCAGGCGCCCGTATGCGGCGAGGCCGGCCTCGGATTCGATGCCTGGGGGTGGTTCGGGGTTGATCCGGCCGGCACGGTTGACAATGGCTCGCACGTTCAGGTTCAGCTCGCGCCACCAGATCACGTCGGTGGTGTCGCCGAACGTGCAGATCATGGCGCTACCGGTGCCCTTGTCGGGGTCTGCCAGCTCGTGGGCTACTACCGGAACCTCCACGCCGAACACCGGCGTGGTGACCGTGGTGCCGAACAGCGGCTGGTAGCGCTCGTCGTCCGGGTGGGCCACCAGGGCGACGCAGGCGGCGAGCAGCTCGGGACGGGTGGTGGCGATGTGGATGTCGTCACCGTCGGGACGGTGGAATGCCAGCGTGTGGTAGGCGCCGGGTCGTTCCCGGTCCTCCAGCTCGGCCTGTGCCACGGCGGTGCGGTGTGTGACGTCCCAGAGCGTCGGCGCCTCGATCTGGTATGCCTCGCCACGGGCCAGGTTGCGTAGGAAGCCCCGTTGGGAGACCCGCTGGCAGCGTTCGTCGATGGTGGCGTAGTTCTGGGCCCAGTCAACCGACAGGCCGAGGCGGCGGAACAGGGCTTCGAAGGCCTGCTCATCCTCGGCGGTCAGCACATGGCAGAGCTCGATGAAGTTGCGGCGGCTGATGGCGAGGTCGCCACGCTTCTTGATGGCCTTCGGGTCGCCGGCGTCGTCGGGGGCAGTGAAGTCCGGGTCGTAGGGCAGCGATGGTTCGCAGCGCACCCCGAAGTAGTTCTGGACCCGGCGTTCGGTCGGGAGGCCGTTGTCGTCCCACCCCATCGGGTAGAAGACCTCTTTGCCGGCCATGCGCTGGTAGCGGGCAACGGTGTCGGTGTGGGTGTACGAGAAGACGTGGCCGACGTGCAGCGAGCCGCTGACTGTGGGCGGCGGGGTGTCGATGGAGAACACTTCGGCCCGGGTCCTGGATCGGTCGAAGCGGTAGGTGCCCCGTTCCTCCCAGGTGGCGTCCCAGCGTTCTTCGAGGCCCTCGAGGCCGGGGCGCTCGGGGATGGTCGGGGCGGGCGCTTGTGCCGAGGCGTCGGGGTGGCTCATGAGGGTCCGAGGCTACCGGCGGGCCTCCGGGGCCCCGCTAGCCTTCGCCGCCGTGACCCGCTCTCCACGACGTTCCGGTACCGGCCGTGCAGCTCTCCCCGTCGGCTTCGGTGTGGTGTGGGCCACGGTCGCCATGGACATGGTCGGTTTCGGCATCATGCTGCCGGTCCTGCCGCTCTACGCCGAGGATTTCGGCGCATCGCCGGCAATGGCCGCAGCGGTCATCGCCGTGTTCTCCGCCGCCCAGATGGTGGCTGCGCCTCTCTGGGGTCGGCTCTCGGACCGGATCGGCCGTAAGCCTGTCCTGATCGCCGCCCTCATCGGTTCGTCCATCGGGAGCCTGGTGACCGGGCTGGCCGGGGTGCTGTGGGTGCTGTTCCTGGGCAGGGTTCTGGACGGGGCTTCAGGGTCGTCTTATGCGGTGGGTCAGGCGGCGGTGGCCGACATGGCCGAGCCGGAGGACCGGCCCCGCCTGCTGGGCCTGCTGGCGGCGGCATTCGGGGTGGGGTTCGTGGCCGGACCGCTGATCGGCTCCATCGCAGCGCTGGGTGGCCGGCAGCTTCCGTTCTTCGTGGCTGCCGCCCTGACCGCAGGCAACGCCATCGTCGCCCTGGTTCGCCTGCCGTCGGGTCGGAAGTCGGCTCCGGCTTCAGCTCCGAAACCGGGTCGTCTGGCCCTGTGGGGTGCATCGGGTCCTGGCGTGCGTCGCCTGGCCGTGCTGTCGTTGGTCGCGATGGCCGGCTTCGCCGGGTTCGAGGCCACCTTCGCCATGCTGGTCGAGAGGCGGTTCCCCGATGTGGGGGATCCGACGGTGTACGGCCTGTTCGCTGCTATCGGGGTGTTGATGGTGCTGGTCCAGACGCGGATCGTGGGGCCGGTGAACGCACGGTTGGGAACCCGTTCGGCGCTGCGGGCCGCGCTGTCGCTGGTGGCTGCCGGCATGGTCGTGCTGGCCATGGGTGGGGGCTGGGCCGGTCTGGCCGTCGCTCTGGTGCTGCTGGTGGTGGGCCAGGGGGTGTTCGGGCCGACGCTCTCGAACGCCACGGTCGAGACGGTGGGCGCCGACGGTCGTGGCTCGGCCCTCGGCCTGCAGCAGAGCGCCGGGGCGCTGGGCCGGATCATCGGGCCGTTGCTGGCTGGAGTGCTGTTCGGCCGGGTGGCCGTCGGGGCGCCCTATCTGGTGGCTGCGGTGCTGGCCATAGCGGCCATGGCCCTTGTGCCCCGCCCGGGGGCCGAGGAATTGCTGGACAGATAAGTTACCGATCGGCAACCTCTGGAGGTCCGCCAGCGAGCCGTAGCGCCGAGGAGCAGCATTCCGTGAGCGAGTTCAGCCTTGAACTGTCAGAAGAGCAGGAGCAGCTACGCGACTGGGTGCACCAGTTCTCCGTGGACGTGGTGCGCCCTGCCGCCGAGGAATGGGACGAGCGGGAGGAGTTCCCCTATCCAATCGTCCAGCAGGCGGCCGAGATCGGCCTGTACAGCTGGGACTTCCTGGCCCAGGGAATGCTCGGCGACAAGACCGGGCTGACTATTCCGGTGGCCATCGAGGAACTGTTCTGGGGCGATGCCGGAATCGGCATGGCCATCATGGGAAGCGCGCTGGCTGCCGCCGGAATCGCCGCCTCCGGCACCCAGGAACAGGTCATGGAATGGGTCCCCCAGTGCTACGGCGACGCCGCCGACCTGAAGCTTGGGGCCTTCTGCGCCAGCGAACCCGACGCCGGCTCCGACGTCGGCGGCTACCGGTTGCGGGCCGTCTACGACGAGGCCACCGACGAGTGGGTGCTGAACGGAACCAAGGCCTGGATCACCAACGGTGGCATCGCCGACATCCACGTGGTGGTGGGCGTGGTCGACCCGGAGCTGGGCTCCAAGGGCCACGCCTCGTTCATTGTCCCACCCGGCACACCCGGTCTCAGCCAGGGCCAGAAGTACAGGAAACACGGCATCCGGGCCAGCCACACCGCAGAGGTCGTCCTCGACGAGGTGCGGGTCCCGGGCCGGTGCCTGCTGGGCGGCAAGGAGAAGCTGGACGAGCGCCTCGCCCGGGTGCGCCGCGGCGAGAAGGGCAACGCCCAGGCCGCCATGCAGACCTTCGAGGCCACTCGCCCGGCGGTGGGGGCACAGGCCATTGGTGTGGCACGTGCCGCCTACGAGTACTCGCTGGAGTACGCCAAGGAGCGCCACGCCTTCGGCCGGCCGATCATCGCCAACCAGGGCATCGCCTTCATGCTGGCCGACATGGCCACCGAGATAGATGCCAGCCGGATGCTCGTATGGCGTGCCGCCTGGCTGGCCAAGAACGGAGAGTTCAGGAACGCCGAGGGTTCCATGGCCAAGCTGAAGGCGGGCCGCACCGCGACGTGGGTGACCGAGAGGGCCATGCAGATCCTGGGCGGCTACGGCTACACCCGTGAGTACCCGGTGGAGCGGTGGCACCGGGACGCCAAGATCCACGACATCTTCGAGGGCACCGAGCAGATCCAGCAGTTGGTGATCAGCCGGGCCATCTCCGGCATGCGCATCGAGTAGCGCAACGCTGTGGCTGCCGCCTCGGCGTCGGTATCGGTCACCCAGGGACCCGGATCGGCCAGCTGCCGGTCGACCAGTGCCTCGATGCCTGCCAGCAGGTCGGCGTCCACGGCGCCCGGCACGTGGACAACGCCGTCCTCTGCATAGGCCTGACGTTGTCCGTCGGTGAGCGTGGAGCTCCAGGTGGTGGCCATCTCGCGCAGCGTAGGGGCGGTGCCGAGGGCACACCGGGGCCGTAGCATCGGATTCCACGACCCCGTCGATCGACTGCGCCACGCAGAGGGATACTTGAACATGACCGACGCTTACCTCGACCCCGTCTCCGACCTGGAGTCCGCCACATGGTGGACCCGCGCCAAGGCGGCCATCATCGACGCCCTGCTGTTCTTCGGTGCGTTGCTCGTCCCGGTACTCCTCGTGGTCGTGGCGGTCGTCATGGCATGGGACGAGGCCGCCGACGAGGTCTCGTTCACCGGTGCGAGCGTGGGACTGCTCGTCGTCGGGATCATCTCCGGTGTCGGTGTGTTCGTATGGGGTGGCTGGCTCTTCGGTTACCGGCAGGGAGTCACCGGTTCCACGCCCGGGAAGCGCCGTCTGAAGATCCGCCTCGTCGATGTGACCAGCGGTGAGGCGCCGGGTGGCGCCAGGGGTGTGGGGCGCTGGCTGGTGCCGGGCCTGGTCGGCGGGATCCAGGGCATAGGCAACATCCTCCAGCTCCTCGACTACCTCTGGCCGCTGTGGGATTCCAGGAACCAGCGCCTCACCGACAAGGTGTTCCGGACACGGGTGGTGGTCGGCGCTACCGCAACGCAGTCCACCGACGACTGGATGCCGTCCAGCCCCATCAGCTGACCGGTGCCGGCCGCCCGGCTGGGGTCGGGCTGACCGCCGGTCCTACAGTCCGGGCATGCCACGCCTCCGACGGGTACGTAGGGCCGACCTCCACGCCGGCGCCCAGCCGATCTTCCAGATGCTGTTCGGGGATCGGGATCCGATCGACGAGCCCGGCACCCCCACGGGCACCCCGGGCGACTGGTGGTCCACGTTCGCCCTCGTTCCCGATGTGTTCGACCACGCTGTCGCGGGCATCGCCTTCTACCGCAGCCCGAAGCGCCTGCTCGACCCGAAGCTCCGCGAGCTGGGCCAGACCCGGGTCGGATGGTGTGTAGGCAGCCGCTTCGTGTACTCCCAGCACCGCAAGGCCTGTCGCACCGTCGGCATCGGCGACGAGCAGATCGAGGCCATCGAGTCCTGGGAGACCGCTACCTGCTTCGACGAGGTAGAGCGGGCCGTGCTGGCCTACACCGATGCCCTCTCGATCCAACACGGACGGGTCCCCGACGGGGTGTTCTCGGCCCTCCAGAAACATCTCTCCGACGAGGAGATCCTGGAGCTGACCTACATCGTCTGCACCTACGCCCTGCACGGCGTCATGAGCCGTGCCCTACGCCTCGAGTACGACGACGATCCGCCGGTGCTGATCGAGGAGCCGGGCGACGAGTCCAGCCTCGGAGACGAGTTCACCCGCGAGGAGTTCCGGCGGGCCCTGCGAATCGTTGCCGACGACGACTGACCCGACCAGGCGGTCCGGGCCGGTGGTGGTTCCGCTCAGCCGTTGACCGAGAACGAGCTGTCCGAGTTGATCTCCCGGTTGCGCCGGTAGAAGCCCATGTCCATCTCGAGGCCGGTGTGTACACCTGTGACCACCAACGGCGCGGCGTCATGGTCGTGGCCGTCTTCCACCGCCACGATCAGCTCGGCCATGCACCAGCCGGCCACCGGGGCGTTCTTGAACTGGTTGCCGCTTGATCCGATGGCCACGTAGAAGCCATCCAGGTCGGTCCGGTCGTAGATCGGGATCCAGTCATCGGACACGTCGTACAGGTCGACGACGCCCTTCTTCTCGTTGGGTATCCCCAGATCCGGCATGCGGCGGGCCAGGCGGAGGACCTGGGCGTTCCACTGTTCGTCGGACACCACGTTGTCGTAGTCGTCCGGATCGTCCACCCAGACCTGCTCATCGCAGGCGGGGTCCTCGGAGCCGATCAGGATGTTGTTGCCGGACTCGGGTCGGACGTAGATGGCCAGGTCGGAATCCGAGGTGTGCAGCCCGTTTTTCTCGAAGTCGATCCCGGCGGGCGACGGCACGTGGTGCACCTCGTGGCGAAGGGCCCTGGTCTTGATGTTCATGGAGTCGTAGACGCCGGCCATCTTGTTGATGACGAACGAGTGCGGGCCCGCCACGTTGACCACCACGGGGGAGTCCACATCGGTGCCGTCGGCAAGGGTGATACCGGTGACACGCCCGTCGACCCGACGGATGTCGGTCACCTCGGTGTTGAACCGGAACTCGCCGCCCTTGGCCTCGGCTGCACGCTGCAGGTTGTGGCTGGCCAGCTGCGGGTCGCTCACGTAGCCGGAGTCCGGCGTGTAGAGCGCACCCATGATCTCGCCCTCGGGCTCTTCCCAGAAGCGGTCGTCGGCGGGCCGGGACGGCTCGCCGTGGGTGCCGTGCTCGAAGAACGGGAAGCGTTCGGCCAACTCCTCGTTGCTGAGGATCTCGTAGGGCACCCCGACCTGGTCGAACAGTGGGAGGACCTTTTCGTGGTGGCCACCTTCGAGCATGAACAGCACGGTGCCGGACTGCATGTAGAGGGCGTGGCCGCGCTCGTCCTCGCTGTCGAGGTAGTTGGACCAGTTCTTCCAGTAGGAGAAGCCCTCGTAGGCCATGGCCACGCCGTCAAAGGTGGAGTAGTGGGCTCGCACGATTGCGCAGGAGTTGCTGGTCGAGCCGTAGCCGGCGGCCGGCAGTTTGTCGACGTTCAGGGTCCGCCAACCCTTCTTGGCCAGTTCGAAGGCGATGGCGGAGCCGATCACCCCCGCACCGATGATGATTGCGTCGTAACGCTCGTTGTCGTTCATTGCTTCTGCTCCGGAAATCAGGTGCGACGACGTCGCTCGGTGCGCGGACGCTAGACGGATGCAGCGGGCAGTGTAAGGGGTTCAATCCTTCAGTTCATCGCTTCGGGCCCGGCTGCGTTCCGCCGCTTCGTGGGCGGGGAGGGTCCGACCGAACAGCTGTCTCGTGCGCTCGAGGCGACCGATCACGCCGGGTTGCTCGGTGTAGGCGAACACTGCCGTGTGTCGGGCGGGCGAGTCGTCGGCTACCCGGGTCACGCGGTGCAGTGAGAACCGACCACGGAAAATCTGCAGGTCGCCCGCTCGGAGTTGCAACGTCCGGACCGTCGTGAGGTCCTCGTTCTGGCAGGCACTGACGCCGTCGAAGTTCTCGTCGCCGGCCGATCGGATGTTCGGCGAGTACTGGAACAACCCACCTCCGGAGGCCTCGTCCACGAGGATGGTCACGGCGAAGTCGTTGGTGTCGTAGTGCCAGGTGAACTGCTGGCCGGGGTCGAGGGCGTTGATGGTCAGGCCGGCCAGCGGATCGGCGAAGCAGTGGATCTCGGGAAGGTCGAGGCAGTCGGCGATGAAGGCCAGGAGCGGCGGCCACTGGTAGACGGCGTTGATGGGGCTCGTGGAGTCGAAGGCGTCGCGCGGAATGAACCCACCGGACCGCTCGGCGAACGTGTTGATGGCGTGGTCGGTGGGAAGCGACGGGTCGCCGTCGGAGAAGTACGGGTTGATGTGGATCTTCGACTCGTGGAGGAATGGCCGGATTCCGAGGATCTCGGTGCTCATGATGGGCAACGCAGAGCGGTGGAGCAGCTGGCCGATCACGGCGCAGCCATCATCAGCCAGCTTCGCTCGCGCCCCGGTGACCATGGTGGCGTATCTGGCGGAGTCGGGTCGGTCGACGGGGTAGCGGTCGAGGTTGATCAGCTCGGCGATGGGAATCGGGCAAAGATGGTGCGAGCTGGCGGTCATACCCATGGACGGTTTCCTACTGTTCCCACGGAGGCGTCCAGTCGCCATCGAGGCGGAATGACAGGTCGGTGTCGTCCTCGATGCGGCGGGCCACGTGCAGCTCGCCGGCATGGGGCCCGTACCGGTCGGTGGCCCTGGCGAAGGTGGCCGTCGCTGCCTCGGTCATTGGGAGGTCGGTCCCCAGCGTGGCCGAGAGTTCGCCGATAAGGCCCAGGTCCTTGTTGCAGAGGTCGAGGGTGAATGACGGGTCGTAGTGGCCGGAAAAGATCGATGGGGCGTCATGGCGGGCCACGAATGAGTCGCCGACGCTGTCGGTGATGGCGTCCCACAGGACCGACAACTCGACCCCGTTGCCCATGCCCAGGGCGAACCCCTCGCCAATGGCCGCCGCGGCGACGAACCACAGCTGGTTGGTCACCAGCTTGACGACATTGCCGGTACCCAGCGGTCCACAGGCGATGACCCGACCGAGGTGTCCGAGGATGGGTGTGGCCCGGGCAACCGTGGCGTCGTCGCCGCCGATGAACAGGGTGAGGCGACCGTTGCGGGCCCCGTCGACCGCGCCGGTGAGCGGCGAGTCGGCCACGGCGACCCCGTCGGGGGCGGCGTCGGCCAGGCGTATGACGAGGTCGCGGCGGTTGGTGGTGAGGTCGACCCAGCACGAACCGGGACGAAGGGCGGCCAGGGCCCCAGCCCCCTCCATGACGGCCTCGACATGGTCGGGACGGGGAAGCGAAGTGAGCAGCACGTTGCAGGAGGCGGCCACCGAGGCGGCGTCGGTGGCGGGGGTGGCTCCGGCGGCGACCACCTCGGCGACGGCCCCGTCAGCCAGGTCGAAGGCCACGACCTCGTAGCCGGCGGCCAGCAGGCGTAGGCACATGGGTCGACCCATGTTGCCCAGCCCGATGAAGCCAATGGTCTCGGACACGGTGTCTCCATTCTGGCGGCAGAGGGGGTGGGTCGAGGGCCTGCGTTGAGCGTAGGGCCGGTGGGCGACCCGGGCCGTCTCTGCTTTCCGGCACTGACTTCAGGAGCGGTACCGTCAGGCCGATGTCCCCCGACCGCCAGTCCCTCGAGCCGGCAGCTGCGATCGACGCCGCCGATCCTCTGGCCGGTTTCCGCGACGAGTTTGTCCATGCCGACGACGAACCGGACCTCATCTACCTGGATGGCAATTCGTTGGGCCGACAATCACTCCGTTCGGCCGCAGCGGTGGTCGAAGCCCTCGAGGTCCAGTGGGGACGCCGGCTCATCCGAGGGTGGAACGAAGGCTGGTTCGAACTGCCCCGGAGAGTCGGCGACCAGATAGCCGACCTGGTCGGTGCCTCGCCCGGCGAGGTGGTGTTGGCCGACAGCACGTCGGTGAGCCTGTACAAGGCGGCCCTCGCGGCCCTCGGGGCCCGACCCGGTCGGACCCGGATCCTCACCGACGACCTGAACTTTCCGTCCGACGTCCAGGTGCTGCGGGCGGTGGCGGCGGCCGCCGGGCCCGACCACGAGGTGGTCGTCGTCGGCTCGGACGGGGTGCACGGACCGATAGACGCGATCCGAGCCGAGCTGGAAGCCGACGGGGGTGACCGGGTGGCCCTGGTGTCGCTGAGTCATGTGGCCTACCGCTCGGGATGGCGCTGGGACCTCGCCGAGGTGACTGCTATGTCTCATGACCACGGCGCCCTGATGCTGTGGGACCTATGCCACTCGGTGGGTGCCGTGCCCATCGACCTCACGGCCGCCGAGGCCGATCTGGCCGTGGGCTGTACCTACAAGTACATGAACGGCGGGCCCGGATCGCCGGCCTTCCTCTACGCCTCGGCTCGCCTGCCCGAACTGGTCAACCCGGTGGCCGGCTGGTACGGCAGCGACGAGCCGATGGGATTCGACTTCGATGCCGGCCGGGCGCGGGGCGCAGACCGCTTTCTGACCGGTACGCCCCCGATCCTGTCGGCCGTGTCGGTGGGCCCAGCCGTCGATCTCCTGCTGGAGGCCGGGATGGACCGTCTGCATGCCAAGTCGGTGGCCCTGACCGAGCGGTTCATCGCCCTGGTCGACCAGTGGCTGGTCCCGCTGGGCTTCGAGGTGTGGACGCCTAGAGACCCGACCCAGCGGGGATCCCATGTGTCGTTGCGCCATCCGGAGGCCCGGGCGGTGGGTCAGGCGCTGATCCACGAGGAGTCGGTCATCCCCGACTTCCGTCCACCCAACCTGCTGCGGTTCGGGTTCGCCCCCCTCTACGTGCGCCACACAGATGTGGATGAGGCAGTTGCCCGCACGGTCCGGGTGGTGAATGGCGGCGGCATCGACCGCTGGAGAGACGCAAAGCCGGTAGTGCCGTAGGGGCCTGGACGGGAGTCCGTGCTGGCCGCCTACCGGGTAGGGCCCAACCGTCCGGAGCCTGTCCGGGGCCACGTTCTAGTGGCCCATTTCCTGGAGGTGTCCGTTGCCTGGGAACCATGGCCCGTCGCTTGGCGGGTCAGACCAGGTCGGCCACCGGCACCACACGGCACGTGATCTCGGGCCGGGTTGCCGGGCGGATGAATCGCAGGCCCATCACGCCGTGGTTCCTGCTGCCGGAGTCAACCCAGTTGGAGGTTCCCGGATCGGTGGCAGCCACCACCAGGCGTACTGATCCGTCGGGTGCCGTCGTGGCGCCCGCCCGGTCCAGGTAGCCGGTGCCGGCCGAGTAGTCGGCCAGGTTCTCCATCCAGTGGTTGCACAACTGGAAGTTCCAGTGTTGGCATACCGGTTCGACGAACTCGACCACCAACGCCTCGCCGGCGCCGAGGCGCCAGTATCCGAACTCGAAGTGGCGATCGTCGGGTGATCCGCCGATGCGCCGGTAGTGGTCATCGGTGAGCTGCAGGCGGTTCTCGCTGGCCGCCAGGAACTGCGTCCACGCCGCGTAGTCGGCCTGCATGCCCAGCACCAGTTGCGATGCGATGGCCAGACGCGAGGCCATGTCGGCCGGAGGCGGTGGTTCCGGCTCCACATGGTCGTCCATGCACTCGATCATCAGACGTGGGGGCTGCTGTGTTTCCCTGTCGTCATAGACCACCCGGCCCATCAGCTCCCGCGTGGTGGGCACCATGGGCAGCCAGCGGGAGCCGTCAGCGGGATCCTCGATCGACATAACGAAGTCCACCGCTCCATCCTCGTCGCTGACCTCCTCCAGCATGCAGGTGAACGGGGTGATGGCGGAGTTGGGGTTGAACTCCCCGAGGTGGTCACGGGCATTCGACCCGCTGGGGAATGCCCCGACGTCGGCTGGAATCGGCGGGCTCCACGCCGACAGGTGCACGTAGGCGGTGCCCCGGTTGCCGGTGATGTGGTAGCTGCGGGCCGGGTCGACGGGCTGGACGATGTGGTCCTGGTTGGGTGACTGCACGCCGGTCCCACCCTTCCTGGGTGGTGGGATCACGTTGATCCTGCGGGGGCGGCCCCAGGGGGTGGAGCGCTCGACCGCCCGCATGTTGGCGATCAGCATCATGCGTGTCAGATAGCGGAAGCCCTCGACACGGTCGATCGGATCGCCGTCCGGGGTCTCCTCCAGCACGACGCGGCCCGCCAGCTTCAGCGTCTCGCAGAAGTCATCCCAGGCCGAGCCGTCCAACAGGCGTTCGGCCCGTCTGGCATCTGTCTCATGGCGGTCGGTCCGGTGGGTATCGATCTCATTGCCGTCGGTCATCGTGGTCTCCGTAGGAGGCTGATACTTCTATGGGTGTCGAAGGGATTTGGTCAGCGGGCCAGGTTGGTGGCGACACGGTCAGCGACCAGGGAGCCGATCTCGAGCGACGCCGTGGCGGCTGGTGACGGTGCGTTCAGCACGTGCAACGACCGTTCGCCGTCAACCAGGTGGAAGTCGTCCAGCAGGGCTCCGCGTCGGTCTACCGCCTGGGCCCGGACGCCGGCCGGCGCCCGCGTGACGTCGGCAG
>Ga0302139_10000404_pt1 | contig 20344 bp, 17 predicted proteins | sample CBN3_331_MG_FD_203104 | JGI IMG/M metagenome (GOLD analysis project Ga0302139, IMG submission 203104) | Marine microbial communities from Western Arctic Ocean, Canada - CBN3_33.1 | ecosystem: Environmental > Aquatic > Marine > Oceanic | place: Canada: Western Arctic Ocean | collected 2017-09-15 | reverse complement strand
AGATGCACAAAAAAAAAAAACGAATCGTACGACGACGCAAACGCTGACGGCTGCGTACTGAATCCAACCACTAACTCAAACGCATGACACTCTCCAAACCCACTGCCAATGAAATGGATCAAAATGAAGGCAGCTATGTCGAACGACATCGACGACCGGTGCTCAGCACATCGCCTAAGCCCGATTCCGCCCGCCCAATCGACAAGGTCAGCCCAGACTCGCCAGATTGTCATCAACTGGCATTCAAATGAATTCCCGACCAAAAGCAAACTGAATCGACGTTTTCTTGTAATTCGCAACCCACCCCTGTCAGTCCCGAACAACATACACCCACATCCGCCACAACAATCCTCCCGTCATGTTGGAAGCGACAGCAATGGGTCGTTACAGTGAATCGCGTTGCTGTTTCTGCCATTCGGAGCCAGACCATGTCATCGGCCGACGAACTGCTGAAGGTCTACACCGTTGGCGAGCGGACCGTGCTCGGCTTCGGTGGCCAGGAAATCGTCTCCCAACTCAACGTCTCGGTCTACCGCGATCACCTGATCTCGCTGATCCAAGAGCACGAAGCCAAAACCGTCGCCTTCGATCTCACCGGCATCGTCGTCATCCCCAGCGGGCTTCTCGGATTGCTCGCCTCGCTCCGCGAACACGACGTCACCGTCGAACTCTACAACCCCTCGGACGACGTCAGCGAAGTCCTCTCCGTCACTCGCCTCGACGAAATCCTGAACGTCAAACAGGGCGATCCGCTCGAAAACTCCGCCGAGGACGAAACTGACGACGACGGCGGTTTCGATGACGACCAGGACGACAACAACTAGGCGGCCAGCCGCTCAGTCGGGGATCTCCCAAAGCCGGACCATCTTGTCGCGGCCGGCTGAGGCGAGTTGTTTGCCGTCGCTCGAAAAATCGAGCGCATGACAGCTGAATCCAAGTTTTCCGCCCGAATGACCCGGCAAAGTCGTCTTCAAGGCCGAATCAGACGTCGACCAGATCCTGATCTGACCGTGACGTTCCCCAGAAGCCAGTAACAAACCATCCGGCGAATAACACAGCGACAGCACCAGGCCCTTGTGCCCCGTCAACGCCGCCTGTGACTTCCCGTCGTCGACCGACCAGACACGCACAACCGTGTCGAAGCCGCCCGACGCCAACCGATCGCCCTTCGGGGAAAATGCCAACGCCGAGACCTGCTGACCACCATGGCCGGCCGGTTTCGAAATCGACTTGGCCGTCGCCGTGTCCCAAATGCCAACCTCGCCCGTCCTGCAACCCGTCGCCAGCCGCGTCCCGCTGCGATCAAACACCAACGTGTCGATCCAACTCTTGTGAGCCGTCCACTGCCGCAAAGCAACCAGTTTCCCGCCCGCCGCCAAGTCCAAACCATATAACTGCACGCCACCGTCTCGCATCCCGCAGGCCAACTGACGACCGTCACCAGAAATTGTCACCATGGCAATCCGCTGGCCCGGCAAACCGTTCCACGAATTCCGCAACTCACCCGTCGCAGGATCCCACGACTTCACCGACCGCTGACTCGACGTCAACAACGTCCTGCCGTCAGACGTGTACCGAACCGCCAACACCCAATCCGTGTGATCGCTCAACGTCCGCCGCGATGGACCTCCCGACGGATCCCACAATCGCACCGTCTCGTCCCAGCCACCACTGGCCAATTGGCCACCGCCTGGAGCAATCGCCACCTGAGACACACTGTTGGTGTGACCGGAGAACTCAGTCGGCTTGGGAGCCTGTGCCGATGCAGTGGTGACTGCTGTGACTGCGGTGGTGGCTACAAGGACTAGCAGCCGCTTGGCGTGTTGCAGGTACATCTTCTCTATCTTCAAGGTGACCGGCTCCCATCAAAGTTGGCTCACATGATTGTAACGTGTTACGATGCCCGCCGCGAAAGTCGAACTCTTTTCAGGACCTATCCCATGCCCCCGACCGATTCCTCGAGTCTGCACCACGGCGGTTGGTCTCGCCGCGAGATCCTGCAGGCGGGAACCCTGGGCCTGATGGGGCTGTCGATGGCCGACGTCGAGCAGCTACAGGCCGCTTCGGGATCGCCCCGCCGACCTCGATCGGTGATCTACGTCTTCCTGACCGGCGGGTTGGCTCAGCACGAGAGTTTCGATCCCAAGCCCGACGCAACGGCCAACATCCGTGGCGAGTTCGATCCGATCTCGACTCGCACGCCCGGCGTCCAGATCTGTGAGCACCTGCCGCTATTGGCAGCCCGCAGCGACAAGTGGGCTCTGTGCCGCAGCCTCTCACACGGCTGGAACGAACATCTCCAAGGCACCAGCCTGATGCTGACCGGCCGCTCGGAACTGCCGCCCAGCTTCGGCAACAGCCCCAAATCCACCGACTTTCCCGGTATCGCGGCGATGGCTGGACGGATGATCCCCGGCCGAAACGGACTGCCCGGCTCGGCCGTGCTGCCCTACCCGATCACAACCCCCGGCACACTGGCCGGACGCATGGGGCCGCGGTTTGATCCCTGGCTGCTCAAGGCCGCCAGCGACTGCAAATGGTCCGGTGCCTGCCCCAACTGCTGGGACCACCAGCGACGACCCGAAGCCCGACACACCGGCTACCCTGTCTTCCGTGCACCCAACCTCAGCCTCGCCGATGGACTCACACAACAACGCATCGACACTCGCAAGTCGCTGCTGAATACCATCGAACGCCAGCAACGGTTCCTGGACCGCTACGCCACCGTCAACAGCCTCGAACGATACCGCAGCGGGGCACTCAGCCTGCTGACCTCCGGTCGAGTCCGCCGAGCGTTCGATATCGAACACGCCGACCCCAAGGCACTCGACCGCTACGGACGAAACCTCTTTGGCTACTCGCTGCTGATGGCCGCTCGGTTGGTCGAGGTCGGAGTCAGCATGGTGCAGGTCAACCTGGGACGCGGCGGATTCGACACTCACGGCAACGCCTTCGATCACCTCAAAAACCTCATGCTCCCACCCACCGACCAGGCACTTTCGGCTCTGATCGATGACCTCCACGACCGAGGCCTTCTCGAAGACACCCTGATTGTCGCCGCCGGAGAATTCGGACGCACGCCGCGTGTCTTCACGCTACCGCAGTACTACGAACTGCCCGGCCGTGACCACTGGGGAGCAGTGCAAAGTGTGTTCTTTGCCGGGGCCGGAGCCAATAGTGGCAAGGTGATCGGTGCCTCGGATGCCGATGGCGGTCAGCCCAAAGACAACAAGCAGACACCCGAAAGTCTGGCGGCGACAATCTACGATGCACTGGGGATCGACCGCCACGCCACCTGGCCCGACAACTTCAACCGACCCTACCCCGTCTACCACAGCTCGCCAATCGAGGGGCTGTTGGCGTAGAAACACCCGACAACCGTGGCGACTACCCCGCCCCGACCGGCGGCATCACCATCAACTCGTCGTCATCGGTCAACTCGCGACCCCGGTCACGCTCCATCTGGTTGTTGACCATCACCAGGTGCACGAAGTTGCTCGGCACATCCATCGCAGCCAACGCGTCGCTGATCGTCGACCCCCCAGGAAGTTCCAACACGGCTCCCTCGGGTGTCTTCTCCTTCAACGCAGCCATCAGTTTCACTCGAATCCGTATCACTGGGCCGCTTCCGCTTCCGCTTCCGCTGCCGCCGCTGCTGCTGCATCGGCCGCCGCCTGCAACGCAGCCGCCTTGGGGGCGATCAACTGCGCGTGCGAGCCATCAACGGTCGTCGTCGGAACCTCGCCGCCGAAGTGGTACCCTCGAGGCTCACTCTTGCGACCCAACAAGGTTATCCCGGCCAACTTGGCCGCCACTCCCGTTGCGATGTACGCCCGGCGAACGTCAAACGGGTTCTCCTTGAGAAACCCTTTCCACGCACCCAGTTCGGTCCGAGTCTGCATCATCCCCTTGACCATGCCCACGTCGGTCAACATGCCCAGGTTGTTCGCTTCACCAACAAACACCGCTCCACCGATCCGCTCGCCGTCAAAAATGAACTTGCGGTAAATGTGATCGGCCGCGTTGGAAATCGTAACCGCATCCTCGGACCGGTCGGCCCAGTTCCCGAAACTGGCGTTCTGTAGTCCGCACACGTCCAGGATGTTCAGTGACAGACTGCCCGAATAGACCGCGTCATGACCGGCCATGTTCGCTCCGGCAATTCGACCGTGGTCCACAGCGGTCGGTTGAATCGAATGAATCTCGTTGTCGCCGCCGCCCAGCACTGGCCCCTGAGCCGCATCGCCGCCAGCGTACACACCCTCGACACTCGTCTGACAACGGTCGTTGACGATGATCCCCGCATCCACCTCGATCCCGGCATCGACAGCCAATTGAGTGTTCGGCTGGATGCCCGTCGCCACAATCACCACGTCCGCTTCGATCGTCGCACCACCGGACAACGACACTACCTTGCCACCACCCTCGGCCTCGGCAATCGATTCGACCGAAGACCCCGTGTGCACCGAAACCCCCTTGCCACCCAGCCAGCTTTCCACCAACCCTGCCGAAGTGCCATCGAGCATCCTGGGCAGCACATGATCTTCACGCTCGATGACCGTCAGGTCAAAGCCTCGCTTGTGCATGGCGTTGAGCATGATGAAGCCGATGAAACCGGCTCCGATCATCGTCACCCTCGGTCTCTCGAGCCCGGCCGTCGCTTCTAACAGGCTGGCCGTTTGTTCGAGTGTCCACAACGACTGCACGCCAGGCAGATCGGTTCCTGGTATCGGCAGACCGGCCGGTGACGCTCCGGTGGCGATCAGCAACGAGTCGTACTCGAGTGAACTCCCGTCGCAGACGGTCACCGTACGAGCAGCCGTGTCGATCGCAGTCGCTCGCTGGCCAATCTTCGCGTCGACGCCCAATCGAGACAACTCGGCGTCGTCGACCGTATGAATGTGCTCGCGAGGAACTCTGCCCGAGAGCCAATAGGGCAGAGCCATCCTGGAATGAGGTGTTTCGTCGCAGACTAAAGTGATCGATGACTCGGAGCCGCCGAATTGACGGATGGTCTCGATCGCATTGGTGGCCACCGGGCCACCTCCAATTATCACATGCTTCGTCATGGTCAGTTGTCCCCTTACTCGCGGCAGCATTTCCCACCGCCTAAATCATTTCGGCCCTTGGGCTCTACATCGATGCCAAGCCCAACTCGGCCAGCTTCTCCTCGGTCGGCACACCCTCCTCGTCCCAACCACGCTCGCGGTAGTAGACCGGCAACATCGCGTCCAGATCGACGGTGACTCCGGCTGAAGGGCCTTCGGTGTGAGGTTCTTTGAGTAGTCGTTTGGGAAGAGTGTCGTCGGCCTTGGTCAGACCAGCCTTCAGGTTCCACAACCGCTCCAGGTTCCAGGTCTTCTCGCCAATCGCAACAAAGTCGTCCACCGTGTAGTCGACACCGGTCGCTGCGGCAACTAATGGAGTGAATGACTCGAGCGAGCCGCCGGCGAAACCGGTGAACAGGCACAGGCCGGTGGCATCGTGAGCCGTCGAACGGTGCTGCTCGTGGACCACCCACTCACTCTTGCCGTCGGTCGTGTGAGGCGTACTTTCCGAGGTCTCGAAACCGGGTGTCCAGGCCCTCAGATGACACGCACCACGGTTGCAGGTGGCATACGCCACACCCATGCCGACGAAGCCACGAGGATCATACGCCGGGAACTCCTGGCCCTTGACCCCCATGAACACATCGGGATTGCCCCACTTTTCGCCCATCAACTTGGACCCCTCGGCCAACTCGTCACCAAACCCCTCGCGATATGCCGTCGCTTCAACCATCCGCACCAACGCTTCGGCCGATCCGAATTCCAATGGCAACTCGACATGCTCGTCAGTTACCGTCCCCTCCTGATACAACTCCATCGCACTGGCCAGGGTCGATCCCATCGAGATCGGGTCCATGCCCAGGTCGTTGCACAACCAGTTGGCCTTGAGCACCGCGTCGAGATCGCCGACGCCGGTGTCGGCACCCAACGCCCAAGCCGACTCGTACTCGGGACCCTCACCCGCCTGCTTCCAGTTCCGAGGATGAGTGTTGACCAGAAACTTGTCGGAATGCTCTCCCAACTCGCAAACTCGGCCACAGGCGATCGTGCAGGCGAAACAGGCCTTGTTGGTCGTCAACCGAGTGTCGCGAATCGTGTTGCCGTTCAAATTCTCGGCCTCCTCGAACTGACCTTGCTGGAAATTCCGAGTCGGCAGTGCACCGAAGGCCTGGGTCAGATCGATCGTCGAGGCGGTACCGTACATGCCAAAGGCCTCGTACGTCGGATTGGACCTCATCACACCATGCATGTCCCACAACGCCTGCATGAACGCGTCGCCGTCGGCGATCGTCACACTGCCGGTACCGCGGACGGCGATGGCCTTCAAACCCTTCGAACCCATCACCGTGCCCACCCCGCTACGACCCGCCGCTCGGTGCTTGTCGTTCATGATGCAGGCGAACTTCACCAGGTTCTCGCCGGCCGGACCAATGCAACACGTCCGCAATCCCGGGATCCCCAACTCCTCACGCAATCCGTCCTCCGTCGCGCCGACATTCTTGCCCCACAAATGCGTCGCGTCACGCAACTCGACCTTCTCGTCGTAAATGAACAGGTACTTCGGAGTCTTCGACGCACCGCTGATCAAGACCAGGTCGTATCCGGCAAACTTCAATTCCGGACCCCAGAAGCCTCCCGAATTCGACGTGGTGATGCAGTTGGTCAATGCCCCCTTGGTGACCACCATGTAACGAGACCCGCACGGAGCACAGGTGCCCGTCAGCGGACCGGCGGCGAAAATCAAGACGTTCTCCGGAGACAACGGATCCACCGTCGGGTCCATCTCCTCGTACAAGTACCGGTCCGCCAATCCGCGGCCGCCAATGTACTCCTCCATCCACTCCCGCGGGATGTCCTCGGCCACAGCCGTGCCAGCCGTCATGTCGACTCGCAGCATCTTACCTGTCCAACCACTCATCGTCGTTTCTCCGCTGGGTTTGACACCTCACACGGCGTCGGTTGGGGTCGTGTTCGTAAGTCGAGTGGCCCGAACCGCTGTGCAAGCCACCGGACCGTTTGCCGGATTAGTCGGAACAACCCGAAGCCGCGATGTACTTCGAGTTGACCGTCTCGGCCCAAGGTTCCAGCCAACTGCCACTTTCGTCCGAATCGATGAACTCGATCGCCGACGTCGGACACGCCGCCTCGCAGGCTGGCTCGCCTCCGCACAAGTTGCACTTGCTCGCTGTGCCAGTCATCGGCAACGTGTAAACCGTCCCGAATGGACAGGCCACCGTGCACAAGTGGCAGCCGATGCACAAAGAATCACTGACAACCTTCGCTCCACTGCCCGGCTCGATACCGATCGCGTTGACCGGACACGCTGTCATACACCACGCCTCGTCACACTGAAGACAGGTGAATGGGGCGTAACTGGCCTCCTCGTCGAAAACATTCACGCGGATCAACGAACGAGACGGTTGGAATGTCCCGGTCTGGACCCACGAACAGGCCAACTCGCACTGCATGCAACCGGTACACCGGTTGGGCACAATATTCAACATCATCGTCATCAAATGACCTCCTCACGATTGGACGCCCGGCCGCACCATGTGATCCCGCGACCGCAACGATGCCACGTTGTACCCCTTGTTGGCCAGAAAGTCAAAATCGGTTGCCACACAACCGCGACTGGCTCATCCGCCAACATCACCGCTGCGTTGTGCTCGAGAGCGGTTCGGCCGAGAATGCTCGGCGGACAGACAGTAAGCACAGCACCTCAAACTGCAACCCAATCAGCCCATCCCCACAATAGAAAGCCACTCCGCACATGCCCATGCAAGTCGACCAGGCCATCGCCGAGATCCTGAAGCGAGAAGGCGTCGAGCAGATCTTTCTGTTCCCGTTCACCCCAATCCTCGAAGCCGTCTCGGCCGCCGGCATCCGACCGATCGTCGCCCGACAGGAACGTGTGGCCGAAAACATGGCCGATGGATTCTCACGAGTCAGCAACGGCAAGCGGATCGGGACGGTCACCGTGCAGCAGGCCGCTGGAGCCGAAAATGCGTTCGCCGGCATCGCCCAGGCCTACACCGATTCCAGCCCCATCCTGTTCCTGCCCGGTGGCATGCCACGCAGCGAATCGGGTACGCCGCCCAGCTTCAACGCCGTCCCCAACTATCAGGCCACCACCAAGTGGGCCGATCAACTGCTGACAGCCGACTCGCTGACACAACGCATGCGACGTGCCTTCACCGCTCTGAGAACCGGACGGCTCGGCCCCGTCCTGCTCGAAATCCCCACCGACGTCGCCGTCGAAAAACTCTCCGGCGAACTCGACTACACACCGGTCACCGCGGCTCGGATCGGAGTCGATCCCGATGCGGTCCGAGATGCCGCTCGACTGCTGCTGGCTGCCAAACGGCCCATGATCTGGGCCGGACAGGGTGTCCTCTATTCCGAAGCCACACCGGCCGTTACCGAACTGGCCGAATTCCTGGCCGCTCCGGTCATGACCACACTGCTGGGGAAAAGCGGCTTCGACGAAACACACCCGCTGGCACTGGGCACCGGATCCCACAGCTGCACCGACATGGCAATCGATTACCTGGACCGCTGCGACACCATCCTCGCACTGGGAAGTAGCCTCACTCGAAGCGTCTTCGCTCCCGATATCCCAACCGGAAAACGGATCGTTCACAATACGATCGACCCACGCGATCTGAACAAACACCACGTCGCCGATGTCCCGCTTCTGGGCGACTGCCGATTGGCAGCCGTCGCACTGCTCGAAGAACTCAAAAAACAATTGGGACACGACTCGGGGCGACCCGAACTGAACAAAGTCAAAGACCACGTCGCCGCGACGACCGCCGCCTGGGACGCTCGCTACGCCAAGCTGATGGCCAGCGACCAGACACCGCTGAACCCCTACCGAATCATCGGCGACTTCATGGCACTCACTGATCCCCGGCAGACCATCGTCACGCACGATTCAGGTAACCCCCGAGACCAACTGGTGCCGCTGTACAAGGCAACCACGCCCCGAGGCTACCTGGGCTGGGGACACTCGACGCAACTCGGCTTCGGACTCGGAGCCATCATGGGCGCCAAACTCGCGGAACCCGAAAAACTCTGCGTCAACTTCATGGGAGACGCCGCCATCGGCATGGTCGGCATGGACATCGAAACCGCCGTCCGTGAAGACATCCCCATCCTCACCGTCGTGCTCAAGAACTCGGCCATGGGCAACTACGAAAAACATATCCCCATCTCGGTCGAAAAATACGGCACCAAGTTCCTCTCCGGAAACTACGCCGACCTCGCCCGCTCGCTGGGTGCCCACGCACAACGAGTCGAACGGCCCGAAGACGTCCGGCCCGCATTCCAACGAGCCATCGAATCCACACAAAACGGACAAGCCGCACTCATCGAATGCATCACCTGCGAAGAACCCGATATGCCCATCCCAATCCGTAAATAGAATGGGAATCATCCCTGTCGAAAGCCACTCAACATGAATCTCCACAACTCCACCAACACTCTCTCTCGACGCCAGTTCCTCCAGACAACCGCCGTCACAACCGCCGTCACAACCGCCGTCACAGCCACCACCGCAGCCACCACCAAACCCAAGTCCGGCCCGAAGGTCAGAACCGTGCTCGGCCCCGTCGATGCGTCGGAACTGGGCGTCACGCTGATGCACGAACACGCTCCAGCCATCGATTGGGCCGAACTCTACGAAATCGATCCGGCACCGATCGATCCGGTCCGCCAACACATGCTCGACCTCACCGTCAAACTGCTCGACCGATTCCACCAAACACTCGGCACCGGCCAAGGTCCCGGTGCGATCGTCGAATGCACGCCCATCCGAGTCGGCCGATACCCTCAGCTGCTCGTCGAACTCGCCCGTAAGACTCCGATCCACGTCATCGCCTGCACCGGATTCTGGTGCGAAGCCATGGCGCCTCAGCATCCCTGGGCCTTGGAACTCGGCCGCAAGAAAAACGCGGATAAGAAAATTGCCGATCTGTACATCCGCGAGATCACCGAGGGCATGGAAGATCCGCACGGTGAATGGGGCCAACGGTTCACCACGGTCCCCGTGGGGATCATCAAGTGTGCCACCAGCAGCCACCTGCGACCCAGCGAACGCGTCTGCCACATCGCAGCTGCCATCGCCAGCAACGAGACCGGCTGCCCGATTACCACGCACACCACCGACGGAGGTGGACTCGAAGAGGCTCAACTGTTCCTCAAACACAGGACCACACCGTCGAAGATCATCATCGGACACCAGGGCAATCTCGATGACCGGACCGAGAGCGAATCGCACGAATACCATCGCCGACTCGTCGGCATGGGCTGCAATGTCCAGTTCGACCGGATCGGACACGCCGAAAAGTACGGCAACACCAAGATCGCTCGGCTGGTCAAGCCGCTGGTCGATTCGGGTCACGTCCGACAGATCTTCTTCAGCCACGACAACGGACCCTACTTCAACAACGACTACACCGGAGCCAAGGGGACCGGCCAGGACTGGAAGATCACTCACAGCGACTACACCGTCGTCACCACCGGCCTGGTGATAGCCATGAAGGAACTCGGTATCACCGACAAGCAGATCCAGACCATGCTCGTCGAAAACCCTCAACGCATCCTCGCCTTCTGATCCGATGCCCGTCTTCCCGGTGGAATCTCTGGACGACCCGCGGATCGAGATCTACCGGAATCTCCGGTCGACCAACCGCACCCGCGACCTGGGGATGATGGTGGCCGAGAGTGACCGGGTGGTGAGACGCATGATCGAAAGTGATTGCGAAATGGTCTCGCTGCTCCTGAGCGACCGCAAGTTGCCACTGTGCATCGACTGGATCCCTCGCGACCTCCCCACCTACGTCCTGCCCACAGACCAGGCCACCCAACTCGTCGGCTTCGACTTCCACGCCGGACTGCTCGGCTGTGCCCTGCGCCCCCCCTCGCCACTGCTCTCTGAACTGGTCGACACCGACCGCCAGGTCCAGACCCTGCTGGCCTGCCCCGGAATCGCCGACCCTCAGAACCTGGGCGTGATCATCCGACTGGCAACCGCCCTGGGGATCGACGGGCTACTGACCGACAATCGCACCGCCGACCCCTTCTCGAGACGCACGCTGAGAGTCTCAACCGGAGCAGCCCTCAAGCTGCCCATCCGCACCTCAGACGACCTCCACCACGACATCGCCTGGTTACGCGACACGGTAGGGTTTCAGACCGCCGGAGCCGTCCTCGACCAGAACGCCATCCCGCTGCACCAGGTCGCTCGGCCCAATCGACTGGTCCTGATGCTCGGCAACGAAACCTCCGGCCTCGACCCGTCCCTGGTCGATCTCTGCGACCAACTCTGGACTATCCCGATGACCGATCAAGTCGATTCGATCAACGTCTCCGCAGCCGCCGGCATCTTTCTCTATCATCTCCAACAACCATCACCCCATAGCTAGGTCAGGCTCTGCCTGACAAGACAACCAATCGGCCGACGATGTCACGCACAGCCTGACCTACAAAATCCTGTTCCTCAGTACAAAGCCATACGCCATGCAACTTCGCCCCCTGGGCTCGAGCGGCCTGCTCGTCTCCCCCATCTGCCTGGGCACAATGACCTTCGGCACGCCGGTCCCCGAACCCGATGCGATTCGACTCGTACACGAATCCATCGACATGGGCATCAACTTCATCGACACCGCCAACGTGTATGAAGGTTACGACCGAGTCCTCGGCAGTGCCGGCGGCGTGGCCGAGGAGATCACCGGCAAGGCGATCGCCGGCCGACGCAACCAGGTCGTGCTCGCCACCAAGGTCGGTGCCCCGCTCGGATCAGGACCCCAGGACCGAGGCCTCTCGCCACTGCACATCCATCGCGAAATCGACGCCAGCCTCAGACGACTCGGCACCGACACCATCGATCTCTACATCATTCACTGGCCCGACCGACACACGCCCCTGGAATCCACGCTCGAAACACTCGATCAAATCGTCCAGGCCGGCAAGGCTCGCTACATCGGAGTCTCGAACCACTCGGCAGCACAACTGTGCCGGATGCTGTGGCTCTCTGAACAAAACGGCTGGGTCCGCCCCGTCTCGTCACAGATCCCCTTCAGCTTCCTCCGACGTGACTTCCAACACGACCTGCCCTTCTGCAACGAATTCTCAATCGGCGTCACCCCCTACCAGTCTCTGCAGGGAGGACTCCTGACCGGCAAGTACCAACGCGGCCAACAAGCCCCCGAAGGATCCCGGGCCGCCGAAAAGCCCGAATGGGTCTGGGACCGCGACGACGACATGTTCGACAAGCTCGAAGCTCTCGAAAACCTCGCTGCCGAAATCGACACCACCCCGGCTCGATACGCTCTCGCCTGGACACTCGCACAACCGGCCATGTCGTCACTGGTGGTTGGGACCAAACGAACCGATCAGGTGGCCGATGCAGTGGCCGCAACCGAACTGCAGATCCCCTGCGAACACTTCGACAAAATCGATGCGATCGTGCCGCCACCCTGGAAACAAAGCGACCCGATCCGCTGAAACCGTCGCCCCCTGCCCCTGTTATTTCGCCAACTCGGCCCGGTTCGCCGCGATCTCCCGCTCGAGCCAACCCGGTAAGGCCTCGGCGTACTCGCTCGCCTGAGCCACCATGTCGACCCCGACTTGCTGCTGCCACATCTCGGTCAATCGCTCGACCACAGGACCCCGACACCCGTCCCCCACACTCTGCCCCTCAAACGACCTCGCATGCACGATGCCGTACGACGTCGCCGTGCAAAACATCTCGTCGGCCTGCAATGCCTCGAATCGACCCAGGTTCGACTCGACCACACCAATCCCATCACTCTCCGCCAACTCGAACACCATCCCACGACTGACACCCTGGAGAATGTTCCGAGGCTCGGGTGTATGGATCACGCCGTCTTGGACCAGAAAGACATTCCAACCCGGCCCTTCGGCCAGGAACCCGTCCGGGTCGAGCATCAACGGCCAGGCCCCCGCACCAATCCGCTGCCCCTGTAACTCGGCCATCTTGTAATGCAACCGGCTCCGCGTCTTGGCCTTGGCGTCTAGGAGATGAGCCGGCAGAGCCTGCTGGGCCGGGACGACAATGTCGACTCCCCGATTGTACGTCTCGGCGAATGGCCCCATGTGAGTGATCAAGGGCCAGGTGCTGATCGTGACCGTCGGCCCAGTCCCTTCGGGCCACAACGAGCCGTAAACCGGCAACGGACCACGCGATACGTCGTGCATGATCCACCACTCCATTCCCTCGACCTCGGTCGACCGGTTCTTCTCGAGCGTTACCAGGGTCTGCTCGCGCATCTCCTCGATACTCAACCCACAGTCGATCTCGAGTAATCGCAACGAGGCATAGAGCCGATCGAGATGTTCGTCGAGACGGAACGGCTCGCCGAGAAACGTCCGAGTCATCTCGAATGCCATGTCGCCGTACATCAACGCACAGTCGAAAATCGACACCCGAGCCTCTCGCTCGGAAACGAACTCGCCACTGAAATAAACCACCCGCCCAGCCATCAAGATCCTCCTCTCAACCAAGGATTGGCTCACCCGCCGCAGGCGGAGTGCCTGTCCCGACGCTCCAACCGCCCCAGCCGCTCCAACCGCCAACCACCAACCGCCCTTAGAATGACTTGATCACTGTCCCGCCGTCGACCGTGATCGAGGTGCCCGTGATGTAGCTCCCCGCTTCGGTGCCCAACAACAGCGCCGTGCCGACCAGTTCTTGACACTCGCCCCACCGCCCCAGAGCAGTCCGCGTGGCAAAAAATTCCATCTGCTCCTCGCTCAGGACACTCATCGGCAAATCGGTCAGAAACGGTCCGGGACAGATCGAATTGACCGTGATGCCGTGCTCGCCCAGATCCAGTGCACTGGCTCGAGTCAAACCCAGCAGACCGCTCTTGGTCGCCGAGTACGCGTTGCGACCTTCCTTGCTGACCAATCCCATGATCGAAGAAATATGGATCACTCGACCCCAACCTCGCTCCTTCATCCCTGGCACCAATTCCCGGGTCAACGCCATGCAACTGGTCAGGTTCAATTCGATGATCCGGTCCCAGTTTTCGTCGGTAATCGAGTCAATCTGCTCGGGCACGTTCGAACCGGCGTTGTTGATCAACACATCAACACGCCCCATCTCCGACACCGCCGTCTCGGCCAGCCGCTTCACATCCTCACGGTTGGTCATGTCGGACTCGATCGCCAACCCCCTCACATCCAACCCGTCGGTGATCTCGACCAACGCCCGATCCAGTTCGTCCTGGTGCCGACTCGAAATCACCACGTCGGCACCCGCCTCGGCAAAACCCCGGGCCATCGCCAACCCCAGCCCCTTGCTCCCGCCAGTGACCAACACCACGCGGCCCGTACTGTCAAACAATGTTCCCTGCATCGGCCCAAGATCTCCTTCTACTCTACGGTTGCAGTCTGTTCTGGACTTGGAGAAGGTGAGCATACCGGGGCACCGCTCCAGAAAACACGCCAGACGACTACCAGAGACCTCGACTCATGTCTGCACGCATCGATTGGTACTACCACCGCAAGGGCTGAACCAGCTGCGTCAAAGCGCAAGGGTTCCTTGCCAAGACCGATGCCACTGTCCGCGAACAGGCCGACGCACGACAGGAAACCGTCGACGCACGACACGCCGTGACGCTCGCACGACAAGCCTCGCACCTCTACGTCGCACGCGGACGCACGTTTCGACACGTCAACATGAAATCCGAACGGCTCAGCAACACGGAATTGACCGCACTGATCACCGGTCGCAGCGGGACACTCCGCGCACCCACACTCAGACGCGGAAAAACTCTCGTCGTCGGCTACAGCGACGAACTCTACGATGAACTCTTCGGGTAAACTTACTCACACCGCAACACACACTCGCTATAGTCACAACCAGTGGCGTCGCAAGATGGAGGCTGGGGAGGCGATCGCGTTGCGTCTGTGAGACTCTCTGATGCCGGGTCGATCGCCGAGCATCCCACGCTCCCGCCTGCCCAATCAACAGGTCGCGCTGCTCAGCTCGCATCTCGGCCGATGGCCGCATCGGCGACACGACTGGTTCGCCGCACTGGCGACCGTCTGCCGGAAACTGCTTCGACCCGGTTCCACCCTGATCCAGGTCGACGGCACAACCACTGCTCCCTATCTCCAACGATGCGCCTCGCTGTTTGGACACTCGGTCGTATCGAAGAACACCACAAAGGTCACCCGATCCGATCGCGATCGGCTGGCCGTGGGCAATGCCGACCTCATCGTCGTGCTGGCCACGCGAAACGATAGCCGCACCAAGTCACTCGTCGACAAACTGCTCGACCCATCGCAAACCCACCGCCCCGAACTGTGGTTCTCAAGTACCCGATCTCTGGTGGCTGACGAAATCGCCGCAACATGGAAACACCTGGGTGCACGCCCCTTCGACCCGCAACCAACAGGCTCAGTCACACTGCCAGCCACCACCACAAACAGACTCCGATTGGCGTCACAGCACGAAATCCATGCAGTCGACTGGCTGGTGCATTGCACGCGAGAATGTAGCGGACCGTGGCCCGGACAAGACCACAACGACTACCTCGACGACCTGATCCTCGATCGCCCCTCGCGCGATCATTCGGTGCAGAACACGCTTCGACGGATTCTGTCCGAGCGTCGATTACGAGCGGTCTCGAAGCCGGTTCGCGGGGCCGCTGCGGCCGTCAGCTTCACCGCCTGCCCCCTCCAGCAACTCGCCTCGCGTCGAACCTTCCGAGCCCATCGCGGGCGATGGGACTTTGAACCCTACGGCCTGGCCATCTCAAGAGACTGGCTGCTCGCCCAGGGAACCCGCCCGGTCGTCTATCGGGATCACTCGGACCTCATGGGCAACGACCCGTTCGAACAACCCGCCCGGTCCCAAGGCAAGGGCCGCTACGATTGGAGAACCGAACAGGAATGGCGGCACCCCGGAGACATCGACCTCGGGTCAATCCCAGCCGATTCTGCACTGGTGCTGGTCCACTCAGACGACGACATCGACGCGCTCGACGGACACGGTCCCTGGCCGGTCGCCGCCATCAGTCGTTTCGACAAAACCCAACCGGCGATACAATGACCTGCCCATCCTGACTCGCCTCCGTCACACCTCGTCGGCTCAATTCACCACCAGGCCGGTTCGCGCATGAGACACATTGGATCGCTCGCTGACCAGGCCGCTGCACGACGCTTCCAATCGTGGCTCGTCAGCAAGGGCATCGCAGCCAACATCGAACTCGAAGACGACCGCTGGTCCGTCTGGGTCCACGAAGAAGACCTGGTCAAATTGGCTCGAGACGAACTGGCGACGTTCCTGGCAGATTCCCAGGCCGAAAAGTACCGGCTGGTGGAAGCGGCAGCCGAGTTGGAACGCCAGGCCAAGCCGGCCGCCTCAGACCAGCCTCGACGCTCGACACGCACACCCGGCCAACCGTGGACCATGACACCCTGGCGCAGTTGCCCGGCCACCATCACCCTGATCGGACTCTCGATCCTGCTGACCGCTGTGTGCGTCCGAGGCTTCGATCCAGGCCGTGGACCACTCGAATTCCAGATGGCCTACGAACCGGTGATGAACCAACTGACCATCGTGACGATCACCGAACGGGACAATGGTGTCTACGTGCCGACCTACAACCTCTCCAGAGCCTGGCAACACCTCCGCGAATCCCTTGCCAATGACTACGAATTCCGGCTGCCCGAAACTGGTGTCGGAGCGATCGTTCGCGGCCAATTCTGGCGGCTGGTGACTCCGATCTTTCTCCACTTCAGCATCCTGCACATCCTGTTCAACATGTTGTGGCTGAGAATGCTGGGTGGAGAAATCGAATCGCGACGCGGGTTGCTTCGCTACGTCGGACTCGTGCTGCTGATCGCAGCCGTCTCGAACCTCGGACAATACGCAGCCACTGGGTCGCCACTGTTTGGAGGCATGTCGGGAGTGGTTTACGGAGTGTTTGGGTACCTGTGGATGAAACAACGCCAGGACCCCGACGCCGGAATGTCACTGCCACCCAACTGCGTCTTCTGGATGCTCGGCTGGTTTGTGCTCTGCTGGACCGGCATGGTTGGCGGGATCGCCAACTGGAGCCACACTTTCGGACTCGTCTCCGGCATGCTCGTCGGCCTGTTGCCATCACGCCGATGAAGCCGCCGGCTGCTCATTCACTCCGCGACTTCTCGATGCAGTACAGCCGGTTGTTGGACCGAATGTAAACCCGCCCGTCCAATGGAGTGATCGACGCCCGGAAAATCTCCTCGGCCGGAGCCTCCATCCGGTTCCTCGAAACGATCTCGGGACGAGATCCCGGCTTGACCACGAAGGTTTCGCCCGCTTCGTTCAGAAAGAAGGCGTGGCCGTTCCAGGCTACGGGCGAGGCCGAAAAGTTGGTGCCGAGCCGTTCGAGCCACAACTGCTTGCCGGTCCTGGTGTCGTAGCAACCCAGAATGCCGCCTCGCAAACCAATAATCAGCACGTAGTCACCGATGACGATCGGCGAGGGAATATCCCGGCCCGTGCGCTGGACCTGCCAGGCCACGTGGCTGGCGGTCACGTCGCCGTCGCCGCCGGGCCGGATCGCCGTCAGGAACGGACGCGTGCCGTTGCTGGTGAACAGCAGCCCGCCACCGAGGGTCACCGTCGGTGTTCCGCGACCCGTCTTATTCTTGACTCGCCACAGTTCCTTCCCGGTCGCGGGATCATAGGCACACACGGCCGCGTGCCCGTTGACCACCAGTTCATCATGACCACCCGTGCGGATCAGGACCGGCGTGCTCCATCCGCGGAAATTGTCCCGATCCGTCTTCCACAACGACTTGCCTGTCCGGCGATCGAACGAGGCGATATAGGCCTGCTTGTCCGAATCGACCAACTGGATCACCGAGTTGCCGATCAGCACCGGGCAGGATGCCGAGCCCCACCGGTTGTCGAACACCCCGACCGACTTCTTCCAGACCGGCGTCCCGTCGACGCGGTAGCAGTGAATGCCGCCGCCCTCGCCGAAGAACGCGTAGACGAATTCGCCGTCGGTGACACAACTGGCCGAGGCGTAGCCGTTCATGCCGTGAGTCGGAAGGGCGAGACCGGTGAAGGCGGTGTGCTTCCAGGCAATCTTGTGCGTGTCACGATCAACACACAGCACCACCCGTTGCTTTCCCTTCTCCAGGGACGCCGTCAGGAAGATCCGCTGGCCCCAGATTGTCGGTGAGGACTGGCCGTGGCCGGGCAGATCAACCGACCAGGCGATCGAGTCCTTCGACCACTGGCTGGGGAGACTGGTTTCTGTTGAGTGTCCGTCACCACGTGGCCCTCGCCAGCCCGGCCACGAGGGCCCCGCGGCCAACAGCGGCTGGGCACAAGCCACCAGTGCCACGATCGCCGCAGCCAGGATCCCGTTGCTCACCAGCCCGCGGTCGAAAATACCTCGCTTCAACATCTTCCCTTTTCCTCCGCGTCTGGTTCCCTCTCGAGGCCACAGCGTAGCAACTCATCACCCACACTGGTAACCATCGCAGCGACACAAGCTCGTCCCACTGCGGAACACGCAATCGAGTGGACTCATCCACGTCCGTTGTGATAGCTTGAAGTCTGGAAATGCCATCAGGCGGTTAGCCATGTCTCCTAGTATTCTTGTTTCCCCGGCCAGGATTGCCGCCAGGACCCAGCGGTGGGGTCTGGCCGCGTCGGCCCTGATGGTGCTAGCCGCCGGATGCGGGGAAACCAGTCCCGCGCCCGCCACGGTTCCCGGTGACAGCAGCATCCGGATCGTTGGCCCCGCAGCGACGCCGGGCGACGGTTTACTCGAACCACCACCACCACCACCACCACCAGCCAACGCCCCCCGGCCCGACTCATCGGTCACCAGGCCCCTTCCGGCTGATGCACCAAGAGAAGGTGAGCCCGGGGTGGTTCCCGGTCCCGGCGGAATTTCGGATTCGGCGGTAAATCTCGGTGTCCGGATCGTCAAGATTACACCTGAATCTGACCGCCCACCTCGAACGGCCGTCTACCTGGACGCTCGCCACGTCACCGACGAAGGCATGATCCGCCCCGAAGTCCTGGCCAGCATTCGCCAGATCCCCAACATGGAACTGCTTCTGGATCGCACCAGGTTCTCGGCCAAGGGGCTCGACGACCTGAAACAGCCCCGCTTCCTCGAAGGACTTTCGTTGAAGCACACTTCGATCGACGACGCGGACCTCCAGGCACTGGCGGACTTGAAGGTGCTGAAGTGGGTCGATCTCCGCGACACCCGGATCACTCTCGGAGCAGCGTTGACCCTTTTCCAGAGTTCCTCGCTCGAATCACTCCAATTTCCTCACGGGCACCTGCACCAGGGTGAATTGCGGCTGAACCGACGGTGTGACGACTCGCATCTTGGTCAACTGACCGTCCTGCCAGCCAGCAGCATCCGATCACTGAACCTGGCCGACTCGCGGATCACCGACAGCGGCCTGGCCGGCCTCCCCAAGTTTACCAATCTCGAATCCCTCGATCTCAGTGGAACCGCCATCACCGACACGGCCCTGGCCACCCTGGCACGATTCCCCACGCTGCACCAACTCAATCTTTCTGACACGGCCATCGGTGACAAGGGCCTGGCAACGATTGCCGCGCTGACCAACCTGACCGATCTCGACTTGGCCGACACCCGCGTCACCGACGCCGGCCTGGGCCAGCTGACCGGATGCCGGAAACTCGTGAGGCTCGTCCTCGCCGGCACTCAGGTCACCGGAACCGGCCTTGCGGCACTGAAGGGACTCGACCAACTCGCCGAACTCGAACTCTCGCGGTCCGAGGTCACAGGCATCGATCTCAAAATACTCGTCGCCTTCGGCAAACTCACCTCGCTCGGACTCGATGAGATTCCTCTGATAGCCGAAGACCTGAACTCGCTCTGCCGTGTTCTCTCCTTCCACAGCCTCAGCCTGGCCAGCACCGACCTCGACGACGAAATGCTGGGCATAATCGCCGAGCAGCAACAACTCGAGTCCCTGGTTCTCAGTGGTTGCCAGGTCACCACCGAGGGACTGGCCCGACTCGCGGCCGCACCGGCGCTCACCGCCCTGTGGCTCGACCAGACAACGATCGATGCCTCGGCCGCCGAGTCCCTGGCAAAACTCGACCGGCTCTCCTACCTCTCGCTGCAGGGCACGAAAATTCCCTCGGCCACCGTCTCGCAACTCAGGCGGAGACTCCCATCCTGTGTGATCGACTTCCCGATCAGCCCGCTGCTGCTGGCGTTGGAAATCACCGGGGGCGACATGACGGCGGCACTCCGCAAGCTGGGCAC
>Ga0302139_10000354_pt1 | contig 21343 bp, 11 predicted proteins | sample CBN3_331_MG_FD_203104 | JGI IMG/M metagenome (GOLD analysis project Ga0302139, IMG submission 203104) | Marine microbial communities from Western Arctic Ocean, Canada - CBN3_33.1 | ecosystem: Environmental > Aquatic > Marine > Oceanic | place: Canada: Western Arctic Ocean | collected 2017-09-15 | reverse complement strand
GATTCGGCTGCGACTGCGGTGTCGGTTGCGGTGTCGGTTGCGGTGTCGGTTGCGGTGTCGGTTGCGGTGTCGGTTGCGGTGTCGGTTGCGGTGTCGGTTTGTTGTTCGTCCTGGAGAGTGGATTCGAGTGCAGCGACGTCTGGGTGTCGTTCTCGGACGGTGGCATAGCCGTTGGCGTGTAGGTCGTTGGCGAGGCTGGCGTCGCCGGTTTCGACGATGCGTCCGGCGAGCATCACGTGTGTGTAGTGAGGCTGGTTGAATTCGAGCAGTCGTTCGTGGTGCGTGATAATCAGGACGCCGGTATCGGGTCCGGTCAGTTTTGCCAGGCCTTCGCTGACGACTTTGACGGCATCGCTGTCGAGACCGCTGTCGGTTTCGTCGAGCAGTGCGAAGCGTGGCTTGAGCAAGGCCAGTTGCAGGATTTCCATCCGTTTCTTTTCCCCACCGGAGAACCCGTCGTTGAGGTATCGGCGGGCGAACTCGGGATCGAGCCCCAGTTCGTCCATTTGTTCTCGCAGCAGTGTGCGGAACTCTCGCATCGGGATCAGTCCCTCGCCATCTTTGCGTTCGGGATTGCGAACATTGGAGACGGCGTGGCGGAGAAAATCGGCGACCTTCACGCCGGGAATGGTGACTGGATACTGGAAGGCCAGGAAGACGCCTCGACGGGCTCGCTGGTTGGCATCCATTTCGAGCAGATCGTCGCCATCGATTGTTGCCTGTCCGCCGGTGATCCGGTACAGCGGGTGCCCGGCCAGGGCGTACGCCAAGGTGCTTTTGCCCGAACCGTTGGGGCCCATCAGCGCGTGGATCTCGCCGGTCGAGATTTCCAGTGTCACGCCTTGCAGAATAGGAGTCTCACCGACGGAGACGTGCAGATCGGTGATCGAGAGCACGCTGGTCATTGCGGGGGGTCTTTGGCTGGAGGGGAGGGTGGGGGAGTGGACGTGTGTGGGCGGTTGTTTTTTCAGGCGTCGATTACTGTCGGTTCGGCAGCGTAGCCGGTGTGGTGCGGGATGGGCAGTTCGTCGCTGATCTTGGTGCCGGTGCGTGCGAGTCCGGCGGTACCGGACTGTTTGGCGAGTCGTCGTCCCTTGATCTTGTCCTGGATCCGCATCACACCTTCGAGCAGTGCTTCGGGTCGAGGCGGACAGCCGGGGACGTAGACGTCGACGGGGACGACCAGGTCGACTCCCTTGACGACGTGGTAGCCCCACTTGAAGTACGGGCCACCGCCGACGGTGCAGGCTCCCATGGCGATCACGTACTTGGGGTCGGGCATTTGTTCATAGAGACGACGGACTCGGCTGGCCATCTTGAAGGTTACCGTGCCGGCGACGATCATCAGGTCGGCCTGTCGAGGACTGGCTCGGAACGCACCGGCTCCGAAGCGATCCAGGTCGTAGCGACTGGCTCCGGTTGCCATCATCTCGATCGCACAGCAGGCCAGGCCGAAGGTCATCGGCCAGATGCTGGACTCCTTGGCCCAGTTCATCGCCTGTTCGAGCGACGAGACAATTACGTTTTCTTCAAATCGTCCTTCGATCCAAGTCATCGGCTTCTCGGAGATATTGTGTTCAAGTTGAGAAATAGGGGGCTGTCCGGGACGACCGGTTGGTCCCGGAGATGGCTCATTTTAGCAGGACCACGTCGGCTGGCAATTGTTCCGGACGGCTTTCGAACTCGCAACAACTCTCACCGTCTCGCCAACACGAGGTCAGTTCGAGCGGAGTCCCGAGTACTTCGGAAAAGACGTCCTGTTCGAGGTTGCAGATGTCGGGATCGCAGGTGGCCAATTCGGGGAAGGGGCAGTTCGTTTCCCGCAGAACGGGCAACCCGTCGCGTTCGTCCAATTCCACATCGTAACCGCCTTCGGTCAGGACCTCGGCCAGACGCACGAAGCGGTCGGCGACCGGGCCGTCGCCGACTTGGGATGAGTAGTGATTGACCAGGGCGCCGCGAACACCGTCGATCACCTGTTGCCTTGCGCGGGCGTCGTCGATCTGTTTCACTTCGCTCCAGAGGATCCGGGCCAGATCACCGTAGTTGTTGCCGAGTTCCTTGAGGCCTCGGTCGGTGACGTGGTACACGTGGCGCGGTCGGCCACGGCCTTCGAGCCGCACCGTCTCGCGAGTGACCAGACGCTGCTGGAGCAACCGGGACAGTCTCTGGCGGATCGCAGTCGGGGTGACACCGAAGTCGATGCAGAGATCGTGGACCGACTTGCCATTGCTGCGACGTAACTGGTCGAGGCAATCGCGATCCTGAGACTCCAAGTGTGACGGCATGGTCAATAATCCTGAATCGAGTGAATTCGAGCCGACTCGTTCTCCAATCGGTCACCAAATCCTTCCATCAACGCCTCATTCTATGAGGGTCGGCTAATTTTGACAAGAAACCATGTGTAAATTATCTCCAGTCGGTTTGTCGCGATTGTCATTGTCGAGGCAACCAAGGAATCGCGGTTGGGTTGTTGGGATGGTTCGGGGTATAATCTGCAGCCGATTCGGCCTGTACAAGACGAGGGAGACGGCATGTTGTGGCGAGAGGCGTCATGTGAAGTTGGCGAGGCTGGTCGATCCGTTTCGGGTCGTTGGCTGACGTTTGTGATGTTGGCGGTATCGTTGATCGCCGTCACATCGACATTGTCGGCTGCGGCACCGTCAGTGCCCTGGGTCGGGGAAGCGGCTTCAGTTGCGGTGTCGGAAGCGGCCCCGGAGTTGTCGGAATTCCGAAAGATCGAGGCACGTATCAACGACTGGTTCGGCACGGTCAACGGTTGGATCGGTTCGGTCCTGTTTTTTCCGCTTCCTCTCGAGTGGGAGTGGAAGGCGGGTGCGGCGACGCCGAGACCGGTTTCCGGAGGATCCCAGTTGCCGGCGGCGGTGTTGTGGCTGGTAGCCGGTTCGGTTTTTTTCACGATCCGTATGGGTTTCATCAATTTCCGAGGTTTCTTCCATGCGATCCGTGTCACTTCGGGCAAGTACGACAAGGCGTCAGACGCGGGCGAGGTGACTCATTTCCAGGCATTGACAGCGGCCTTGTCGGCGACGGTTGGTCTGGGCAACATTGCGGGCGTGGCGGTGGCGGTTTCGATTGGCGGTCCGGGCGCGACGTTCTGGATGGTGCTGGCCGGATTGCTGGGCATGTCGGCGAAGTTTGTCGAGTGCACCTTGGGTCAGAAGTACCGGGAGGTCCGCGAGGACGGCCGTGTGATGGGCGGAGCGATGTACTATCTCAGCCGCGGTCTGGCCGAGAAGAACATGGGGCCGTTGGGGACGGTCTTGGCCGTGTCATTCACATTTCTGTGCATCGGCGGTTCATTTGCGGGCGGCAACGCGTTCCAGGTGAGCATGTCGTTGAAGGCGGTGCAGGAGACGATCCCGGTCTTGCAGGATGAGCCATGGATCTACGGCCTGGTGATGACGGTGCTGGTTGGCGTGGTGATCATCGGTGGGATCAAGCGGATTGCTGCGACGGCGGCGACGATCGTGCCGTTCATGTGCGGAGTGTACGTGTTGGCATCGATGGCGATCCTGGTGATGAATGCCGACCGGGTCCCGTCGGCGATCGCGGCGATCTTTTCTGGAGCCTTTTCGCCGGATGCCGCCTACGGGGGCTTTATGGGCGTGTTGATCATGGGCTTCAAGCGAGCGGCGTTTTCCAACGAAGCGGGCATCGGCTCGGCTGCGATTGCTCACTCGGCGGCCAAGACCGAGTTCCCGGTGCGGGAGGGCATCGTGGCGTTGCTCGAACCGTTCATCGACACGGTGGTCGTCTGCACGATGACGGCCCTGGTGATCATTGTCACCGGAGCCTACAGTGCCGACACCTACTCCGAGACGCTCAAGAGTCAGGCGGCGGCTGGTGGAGCGGACTATGCGACTCGTGTGGCCGAGCACACCGAGATCATCGAGAAGGAGCAGGGTGCTCAGTTGACGTCGCGTGCGATGAGTGCTGCGATTCCGTACTTCGAATACGTGCTTTCGGCCGCGGTGATCCTGTTTGCCTACTCGACGATGATCTCGTGGTCGTATTACGGCGAACGGTGCTGGGCGTATCTCTTTGGCGACGGCGCTTCGATGTCCTACCGAATCATCTTCCTTGGCTTCGTTTTCCTCGGCTCGGTCGTTTCGGCCAAGAATGTATTGGAGTTGGGTGACCTGATGATCATGGGTATGGCCGTGCCCAACATCCTGGGTGTGTTGTTACTTTCTGGCGGTGTGAAGCGAGACCTGAACGAGTACTGGCGTCGACTGAAGGCCGGCGACTTCGACCAGTAGCCTCTTGGCTTGGCATCCTGCGTTCCAGAAGTCTGGTCGGGTGAACGAATCGATTCGTCTGGATTCGTCCGGATCATGCACCGGCCGCTCATCAGGCTGCCGACTCAGGGTCTCAGCTTCGCCATCAACGCGTCGCGGACCGTTTTCGGATCGGCACCGCGCAGTTCCCTCATTACCTCGCCGATCAGCTTGCCAATTGCCGCGTCCTTGCCATTGCGGAAGTCGTCGGCCGCCTGGGAGTTGTTGGCGATTACCTGGTCGAGCAGAGGTTCGAGCGAGTCACTGTCGTCGACGGCGGCCAGTCCACGTTCGAGGACGATGTGCTCGATCCGTTCCGACACGCTTCCTTCACCACCTTCATTTTCGACCAATGCGGCAAACACCAGGCGAGCGGTCTGAGTCGTCAGTTGTCCGGTGTTGATCCTGGTGATCAGTTCGGCCAATCCGTGGGCATCGACCCCGAGGTCATCGATTTCCAGGTTGCCTTCGTTGAGGATTCGCTGGACATCCTGAGTGACCCAGTTGGCTGTTCGTTTGGCGTCACCACACTGGTCGGCCGCGGCTTCGAAGTAGTCGGCCGTCTGCGGTCCTTGTTCGATCAGGACACTGGCGTCGTAGGGCGAGAGTCCCAGTTGTTCGTGAAACCGTTTGCGTCGTGCGGTTGGAGTTTCGCAGAGCATGTCGTATTGCCGGGCGATGTCCTGATCGCTGAGTGTGACTGGTGGCAGGTCGGGGTCTGGGAAGAAGCGGTAGTCCGAGGCATCTTCCTTGCCACGTTGAGCGAAGGTGATACTGCGATCGGCATCCCAGCCTCGAGTCTGTTTCGAGTGATCGGGGTAGTCACTGTGGCATTCGTGGAATTCTTGCAGTTGCCGAACGATTTCAAAGTCCAGTGCCGCTTCGACGCCACGGAAGCTGTTGAGGTTCTTGATTTCGACGATGGGAGTCCTGACACGGTCACCGTCGGTGTTGGTCACCTCGAGATTGACATTGGCATCGCAGCGGAGGCTGCCTTCCTGCATGTTGCAGTCAGAGACTCCGAGGTAGACCATCAGCAGCTTGAGTTCTTCGAGGAACCTGTGGGCTTCTGCGGCCGAGCGGATGTCGGGTTCGGTGACGATTTCCAGGAGCGGTGTCCCGGCGCGGTTCAGGTCGATTCGGCTGTTGCCACCTCGGCCGCTTTCGTCGTGCAGATTTTTTCCGGCATCCTCTTCCAGGTGGACTCGGATCAGTCGGATCTTGCGAGTGAGCGTATCGCCATTGTCCTGGAGGATATCGACATCGAGATGTCCTCCTTGGCAGAAGGGGATGTCGAACTGGCTGATCTGGTAGGCCTTGGGGAGGTCGGGGTAGTAGTACTGTTTGCGGTCCCACTTGGTGAAGGTGGCGATCGAGCCATCGAGTGCGAGGCCGGCTCGGACGGAGAGTTCCAAGGCGAGTCGGTTCAGGACCGGCAGGGCACCGGGCAGTCCGAGGCAGACCGGGCAGGTCTGCACGTTGGGTTCATCGGGATTGAAGCGGTTGGCACAGCCGCAGAAAATCTTGGTTCGAGTCTGCAGCTGGAGGTGGACTTCCAGGCCGATGATGGTCCGTGGTGCGGTCACGGGCTGGTGCCTTGATCGAGGGGCACTCGGGCGAGGTGCCAGTCGGTTTCGCGTTCGTACATCGCCGCGGCCCTGAGCAGGGTGTGTTCTGCGAGCGAGTTCCCCAGCAGTTGCAGGCCGATGGGTCGGCCATCGGAGCTGAATCCGGCGGGGATTGAGATGCCAGGGATTCCGGCCAGGTTGGCGCTGATGGTGTAGATATCGGCGAGGTACATTTCGAGCGGATCGTCGGTCAGCCGTCCCAGGGGGACGGCTGGGGTGGGTGCGACGGGTGAAGCGATGACGTCGACGGATTGGAAGGCTTTGGCGTAGTCGTCTGCGATCAGCCGCCGGACTTTTTGGGCCTTCTTGTAGTAGGCGTCGTAGTAGCCGGCCGAGAGTGCATAGGTGCCGAGCATGATCCGGCGTTTGACCTCTGTGCCGAAGGCGTCTCCGCGGCTGTCGGAGTACATTTCAACCAACCCGTCGGGCTGGTCGACGCGATGTCCGTAGTGGACTCCGTCGTAGCGGGCCAGGTTGCTGCTGGCTTCGGAGCAGGCGATGAGGTAGTAGCAGGCCACGGCGAACCTGGCGTGTTGCATGTCGATTTCCTGGACCACCGCACCCAGGCTTCGGTACACATCCAGAGCGTTGTGGATCGTCTGCCGGACCTCCTCGTCGAGTCCTTCGCGGTCGTGTTCCTTGCAGATCCCGATTCTCAGGCCCTGGAGTGGCTGATCGAGTTGTTCGGTGTAGAGGGGGACGGGTGTGTCGAGTGACGTGGCGTCCTTGGGGTCGTGACCGGCGAGCACTTGCAGGAGTCGGGCGACGGAGTCGACATCGCGTCCCATGGGTCCGATCTGGTCGAGCGAGCTGGCGAAGGCGACCAGACCGTAGCGGCTGACTCGGCCGTAGGTCGGCTTGAGTCCAACGATGCCACAGAAGGAGGCGGGTTGGCGGATCGAGCCACCGGTGTCGCTGCCGACGGCGAGTGGTGCGAATCCGGCTGCGACGGCGGCTGCGGATCCGCCGCTGGATCCGCCGGCGACGCAATCGAGTCGCCAGGGAGTGCGGGTGGGGCCGAAGGCCGAGTTTTCGGTCGTCGAGCCCATGGCGAATTCGTCCATGTTCGTCTTGCCGATCAGGACGCAGTCGGCTTCGCGGAGTCGTTGGACGCAATCTGCGTCGTAGGGCGGGAGCCAGCCATCGAGCATCCGGCTGGCACAGGTGGTGGGCTGATCGGATGTGACCAGCAGGTCCTTGAGAGCGACGGGGAGTCCGGCGAGTGGTCCGAGTGGTTGGCCGGCCGTGCGTCGCCGATCGATCGACTCGGCCACCTCACACGCCCGATCGCCAGCGACATGCAGAAAGGCTCCGATCGACTCGTCGTGCGACGCGATGGCCGACAGGCACGCCTGGGTCAGTGCCAGAGCCGTTGTTCGGCCCGTGGCGAGTTGATCGAGCAGTTCCGAGGCGGATTCGTGGCAGGCGGTCATGGGTGGGCCGTCATGAGAGTGCCTGGAGAATCATTTGGCGGTGGTGTCGAGCACCGGCGGCACGAGGAAGAAGTGGTCGTCGTGTCGAGGGGCACTCGAGAGTGCCTGAGTGCGGGTCAGTGAGGGGCTCGGCAGGTCGTCACGCAGGACATCGGTCCGCCCGGATGCTCCTGACATCGGCTGGACCGATTCGGTGTCTGCCTGCTCGAGAATCCTGACGTAGTCCAGGACGTTGGCCAGTTGGTTGGTGATGGCCTGGATCTCGGACTCATCGAGTGATAGTCGAGCGAGTCGAGCGACCCGCAGCACGTCATCGCGGCTGAATGCGTGTTGAGACGGCTGGTCGGAAGGCGAATCGGTCATGACAGCACCGGCCGCTGGGTTCTCCGGCGAGCGGGCGATTGAGTCCCAGTCGGGATCCGGTCGGGGCCCATTGTGGGATTCAGCCTGCCGACGGTTGTGGTTCGGCGAACGCCTTACGGACGACGGCCTTTTGGATTAGGCCACTGCGGATGCACTTGGTACAGACCCGTCGGGTAACGGCTCCGCCGCCCTGTTGAATCCGAATCTTCTGCAGGTTCGGTCTGAAGCGACGCTTGCTGATCCCGGTTGTCTGGCGGCCGTTGCCACCGAGGTACTTGGCCTTGCCGCGTTGCGAGACACGGTTGCCGACCTGGGGCGACTTGCCACAAATGGCACACTTCTGGCCCATCATCAAGCTCCAGCAGTCGTCTGAAAAATACCGATCTCCTGCTCGCGCCGAGCGAGAGACCGCCAGTATAGTGGTCATCGGTCAGGTTGCAAGCTGCGACCCATGCGTGGGTCTGGCGGGGTCGAGTCGAGTTCAGGGTTCGGTTGGGTTGCCGGCGATGGCAGATGCGGGGATCGTGTGCCCAAGTTTTTCACGTTTGGTGGTCAGGTAATCGGCTCGATGGGCTTCGGGTGGAGCGACGATCGGCACCTGTTCGACGACTGTCAGGTCCCATGCCGGGAAGGCATTGGCCTTGTCCGGGTTGTTGGTCAGCAGGCGAATTTTTGAGAGTCCGAGGTCCTTGAGGATTTGCAATCCGATCATGTAGTCGCGCATATCGGCCTTGAAGCCCAGTTTGTGGTTGGCTTCGACGGTGTCGTAGCCCTGGTCCTGCAGCTGGTAGGCCTTGAGTTTGGCAACCAGCCCGATTCCCCGACCCTCCTGCGGCAGGTAGATCACGGCTCCGACTCCTTCCTGGCCGATCGCATCCATCGCCAAGTGCAGTTGATCGCCGCAGTCGCAGCGGAGCGATTCGAGCACGTCGCCGGTGAAGCAGGATGAGTGCATGCGGACCAGGGGGGCTTCGGCCGAGTCGAGTTGTCCCCAGACGATGGCCATTGGCTGCTGGTCTTCGTGGTCGACCGAGTAGGCGATGACGCGAGTCGGCCCGAATCGGGTGACGATGGGCACTTCGACCTCGCGGCTGACCAGTCGTTCTCGCAACCGGCGGTACCGGATCAGGTCTTCAATCGAGATAATCGGCATCCCGAATTCGGCGGCGATTTCACGCAATTCGGCTCCATCGGCCATGCCATCGCCGTGTTGCGAGAGGATTTCGATCAGGCAGCCGACCGGAGGTCCACCGGCCATTCCGACGAGGTCGACGGTGGCTTCGGTGTGTCCGGCTCGCCGGAGCACTCCGCCGGTCTTGGCCAGCAGCATGCTGGTGTGCCCGGGCCGGACAAAGTCCTTGGCGCGGCTCTCGGCCGACGCAATCGTCCGGATCGTCAATGCCCGGTTGGCGGCACTGACTCCGGTGCCGGCTCCGACGTGGTCCACCGGAGTCAGGAAATTAGTGCGTGTTGCGGGGCCTGGCGCGTGAGTTTCCAACAGCGGCGCCAGCTGCAGCCGCTCGGCCACCTCGTCGGCCATCGGCACACACAGCACTCCGCTGCCGTGACGGAGCATGAAGTCGACCTGCTCGGAAGTGATCGACTTGGCCGCACAGATGAAATCGCCCTCGTTTTCACGCTCGGCCGCATCGACCACGATCACCATCAGGCCACGACGCAACGCGTCGACCGCCTCGTCGATCGTGTCAAAACTTGGCTCGTCGATCGCGTTGGGACTGAAGTCGCTCATCGGTGACTCTCGAAGGTTTGCGCCGCCGCTCGAATCGCTCGGATGGACCACTCAAGTGACCAGCCTGCTACGACTTGTAATAAAGGATAGCCCGAGTCGACCGTCAGAGGGCAATTCAGTTGTTGTGTTGCTGACCCAAGGAAGGGGACCAGATCCGTGATTCTAGAGCGTGTTGGCTGTCTGAACGAGGAACAAACGCCAGTTTTCCCGAGTCATTCACGGAAACGATTGCGGAGAGATTGTCTTTCGAGCGGTTGTTGGCAGACACTAATTGACATTTCGGTCAATATTGATATGTTGTCTGCCACGTGAGGGGTCTTGCATGGAGCTTGGAGGCCTGCGTAGTATAAACGGGGCGGATTGACCGTCTTCCTACCATTTTTTCGCCCGCCAGAGAATTGTCACACCTGACTGCCACCGGTATCATCAGTCCGGTTGGCTCCCACCTCCGAGTGTGACCAATCCAACACACGAAACAACAACGACCTGACCGATGAATACAATGGGCTGGGAGGCACCGCGTAGTGCTGTGTCGGCTCGTAAATCAGAACGAGGAGATCCAAGGCATGAGTCGAAGCTGGAACAGGCTGCAGTTTGTCTTTTTGGCACTGACGGTGTTGTCTCTGTCGTCGGTGGCCAGGTCTGCCGCGCCGACGAAGGCTTTGGGACGGGGGGCTCTTGGGACTCTGACGACCTTGAAGGTCGAGCCGAATCTGACCGGCACGGGGATCACGATCCGCGGCCGTGACGCTCGACAACAGCTCTACGTCACCGGCGTCTACTCGAGCGGTCAGTTGCTTGATAAGACTCACTCGGTCAAGTACTCGGTGGCCCCAGCGGGGATTGTCTTGGTTGATGAGACCGGATTGGTGACTCCGTCAGGCGACGGCGATGCGGTGGTGACGGCGACGGGTGCCGGCGGCAAGTCGGGGACCTTGAAGGTGCGAGTCGAGGGAGTGGCTCAGCAGATTCCGATCAATTTCAAGAACCAGGTCGTTCCGATCTTCACCAAACTCGGCTGCAACAGTGGCGGCTGCCACGGCAAGGCCAGCGGTCAGAACGGCTTCAAGCTTTCGCTTTTGGGTTTCTATCCCGACGACGATTTCGAGTTCTTGGTGAAAGAAGGCCGAGGCCGTCGCCTGTTTCCTTCGTCACCGGGTGACAGCCTGTTACTGCTCAAGGCCGTCGGCCGATCGCCTCACGGGGGCGGTAAACGGATGGACGTCGACAGCCACGAGTACCGGTTGATTTACCGGTGGATCGAGCAAGGCATGCCCCGCGGCCGGGCCAGTGATCCGGTAGTGGTCGGCATCAAGTGCTATCCTGTCGCGCGGGTGATGGGCCGAGGCAGTGACCAGCAGATTACGACTTTGGCCACTTATAGCGATGGCACGGTCGAAGACGTCACGCGGATGGCATTGTACGAGGCCAATGACACCGAGATGGCCGAAGCGACCGTGAAGGGGTTGATCAAGACTCTGGACTTGGCCGGCGAGGTGGCGATCATGGCCCGTTATCAGGGTGAGGTCTCGACCTACCGTGCCACGATCCCGCTTGGAGCCGACGTATCGGGGTTGCCGGCCGAGAAGAACCTGGTCGACACCGCCGTCTTCGGGAAACTCAAGCTGCTGGGCATCCCGGCCTCACCGGTCGCCGACGACGCCACGTTCTTGCGTCGAGTGTACGTCGACGTGACGGGGACATTACCGAAAGCCGAGGAGGCCGCGAGTTTTCTGGCCGACACGGACCCGTCGAAGCGGGACAAGGTGATCGATCGGTTGCTGGATAGTCCCGAGTACGCTGACTACTTCACGAACAAGTGGAACATGGTGTTGCGGAACAAGAAGCGTGGCACCGATGACACGGGGTCGACGTATGCCTTTCACCGTTGGATCTGGAACAGCTTGTACACGAACAAGCCCTACGACGAGTTTGTCCGTGAGATCATCGCGGCGTCGGGGCAGTGGACCGAATCGCCGGGAGTGGTGTGGTACCGCGAGGTGGACCAAGTCAACGAGCAGGTTGAGGACACGGCGCAGTTGTTCCTGGGCCTGAGGATCCAGTGTGCTCGCTGCCATCACCATCCGTTCGAGAAGTGGAGCCAGAACGACTACTACGGGTTCTCGGCCTTTTTCAGCCGGGTGGCCAAGAAGACGATCACGGTGCCGGGCTTCCTGCGAACGGCTCGCGACCGACGAATCGTGCACAACCCGGGTGCCGCCTCGGCCAAGAATCCCCGCAGCGGCGAAACGCTCAAGCCGACCGGCCTGGGCAGTCCGGCTCTGGAGATTCCCGCCGATCACGACCCGCGGCAATACTTGGCTGACTGGATGGCTCGCAAGGACAACCCGTTCTTCGCCCACGCTCTGGTCAACCGTTACTGGAAGCACTTTTTCGATCGCGGGATTGTCGAGCCCGAGGACGACATGCGGGCGACCAACCCGCCGTCGAATCCCAAGCTGCTCAACGGACTCGCCGAACACTTCATCGCCAGCAAGTTCGATCTCAAGGGGCTGATCAGGATGATCTGCCGCTCCAACACCTATCAACTCAGTTCCTTGCCCAACGACCACAATCTCAAGGACAAGCAGAACTTCTCGAGGTACTACCCCAAGCGGTTGACCGCTGAAGTGCTCTACGACGCATTCCACCAGGTGACCGCCTCGACTCAGGCCTATAGCGGCCTACCCACCGGCACGCGTGCCGTGCAACTCCCCGACCCCTCCAAGGGGCCCTACTTCCTGAAGGTGTTTGGTCAGCCTCAGGCCGATACGGCGTGCGAGTGCGAGCGGTCTCAGGAGGCCAACCTGGCTCAGAGTCTGCACCTGCTCAACAGTTCCGAAGTCCAGAACAAGATCGCCGGCGCCAATGGCCGTGCCTCGAAACTGGCCGCCGACAAGGAGCGATCGGATCAGGACAAACTCACGGAACTCTACCGCTGGGTCTACTCGCGACAGCCCGACGCTGTCGAGTTGAAGATCGCCACGGCCCACTTGGCCAAGCACGAAAAGAATCGCAAGGTGGCCTGGGAGGACATCATCTGGGCTCTGATCAACACCAAGGAGTTCCTGTTCAATCACTAGGACGGCTGCCTGACTCGGGCGTTGGGATCCAGTCGACTTGAAGGACGTCCGGTTTCGACGCAAACCGGACGTCCTGCCAACCCGCCCTCTTTCGATAACCACCGTCACGCGAGTCACGCTCTCGCGGTCCAACCCGGCGGCCCAACCTGGTCGATCCCCAGCCCACCGCAGTAGCCCACCGCAGTAGCCCACCGCAGTAGCCCACCGCAGTAGCCCACCGCAGTAGCCCACCGCAGTAGCCCACCGCAGTAGCCCCCCCGCAGGTAAGGAATGCTCATGGCTTCCGCCCGTCACCCGCAACGGTCCGGCAGGTTTTTTCCGATTCATTCAAGTATCTGGCTGGCTCTGGCACTGGGGCTGGCATGTGGCCCGGCTGTGCCGGCTCGGGCCCAGTTGCCGCGAACGCGTCTGACGCTGGTGACACCGACAGTGGGTCGGATCGGAGCGACTCTCGAGGTGGCCGTATCGGGGGCGGACATTGACGAGTTGAGTGCGATGAGGTTTTCGCATTCGGGCATCAGCGCGGTGCAAAAGATGACCATGGCGGGCGGCAAGGCGACAGTGGTGGCCAACTCGTTCGTGGTGACGATTGCCAAGACGGTTCCTGCCGGACTCTACGACGTGCGGGTTACCGGGTTGTTTGGCAGCAGTAATCCGGCGACGTTTGCGGTGACCGGTCGCGAAGTGGTCCGGGAATCTGAGGGCAACAACAGTTTTGCCGATGCCGACGAGTTGGTATTGGGCCAGACGATTTTCGGCCAGATCAACGGCGTCGCCGACGTCGACATTTTGAAGTTCAGCGGCAAGAGCGGCCAGCGGGTCGTGATCGACTGCCAGGCCTCTCGAGTCGACTCGACACTACACGCCATCTGCGAGATTTACAGTCGTCAGGGCGATGGACGTGTTCGGCTGTTGTCATTCATTCGGCGTCAGGTTGGCCACGATCCGGTGACTGATGTCACGTTGCCAGCCGATGGCGAGTACTTCGTGAAGATCTTCGACGAGCGTTTTGCCGGTTCGGTGACTCACACCTATCTGCTGACCGTTCATGCTGGGCCTCACATCGATTTCGTTCGTCCGGCTGCCGGTGTGGCGGGAACGACAGGCAGTTTCACTCTGTACGGCCGCAACCTGCCCGGCGGTCAACCGGCGGGGATCCGCATTGCCGGTCGCGAACTGCAGAAGTTGGCCGTCAAGATTGCTGTCCCCAAGGAGGCCAAGGGCATCACCTTGGTCGGGAACCGCGTCAGACCACTCGGCGCGGGACTCGATGCCTTCGAGTACAGTCTGAAGGCCTCAAACGGAGTCTCCAATCCGGTGCCGATCTACTTCGGGACCGGCACGATGGCCGTCGAGGTCGAGCCCAACAACACGGGGGCCACGGCCCAGACAATCCAGGTCCCCGGCGACATCACCGGGACGCTGCAGCAGCGAGGCGACCAGGACGTGTACGAGTTCCAAGCCAAGGCCGGGACGGTGTTCTGGATCGAGGTTTATTCGCAGCGGATCGGTGCTCCGGCGGATCCCTACCTGATCGTCGAGCAGGTTCAGTTGGACAAGGCGGGGAAGGAAACCGATCCCAAACGAATCACGGCCGTCGACGACAACGGCACGAATCTGTTTGCCAACCATTTCGACACTGCGACCGACGACCCGATGTACCGTTTTGTGGCTGCGGCTGACGGCAAGTACCGTGTCACGGTCCGCGACCGCAGTTTTCAGTCGGTCGGTTCGACTCGGCACCTCTACCGCTTGGCGATCCGCACCGAGACTCACGACTTCCGGGTGGTCGTATTGCCGTTTGGCCAGAACACCGGAGTGAACAGCAACACGGCCCAGAACTACGGCATCACATTGCGAAAGGGCGAGCACTTCCTGTGTCGGGCTCTGGTCTTCCGACGAGACGGTTTCCAGGGAGCGATCGACGTGACGGCCGAGGGGTTACCCAAGGGAATTGTTTGTCAGGGGACGACGATTGGGATTGGCCAAAGCAGTGCGCCGCTGGTATTCACCGCGACCGAGGGTGCTGGGGAACTGACCACCTCGGTGCGACTCGTCGCCAAGGCCACACTCGACAATCCTGCGAAGGTCGCGGCGGTTGCCGCGGCGAAGAAGGCGGTGTTGGCGGCACTAGCGGTCGTGCCCAAGGCAACCTCCGCGATCAAGCCGGCCGACGATGCGGTCAAGAAAGCCGAGGCGACCCGTTCGGTGGCGGAGAAGAAGTCGACGGCTGACGGCAGACTTTCGGCCGCCGCCACCAAGCTGCAGGTCACGGCGGCCAAGACGGCTGTGGAGTCGAAGAAGACGTTAGACACGGCGGTGGCAGCGGACACGTCGGCGAAGAAGGCCGTGGTCGACACCACCAAGGCATCTGCCGACGCGAAGAAGGCGGCTGGTGAGGCCACCAAGGCATTGGCGACTGCCACGGCGGCCGACAAGCAGTCCGACGCGAACGTGAAGGCTGCTGGCGTTGATGCAGCCAAGAAGAAGGCGGCTGATGCGGCCAAGAAGACGTCTGCTGCGGCCGTGCAGGCGGCGACTGCGGCGAAGGTTCAGGCCGACAAGGCTACTGTCGACCTGGCCAAGGTCGCGGCGTTGGCCAAGACTGCTGCGGTGAAAACGGCCAAGACGGCCAGCGACGCCAAGGCGGCTGCCGCCACCGCCGTCCTGGCCAAGGCGGCTGCGGACAAGAAGGCTGGCGATGCCACCAAGGTGGCCGCCGCCTCGAAAACCGCATTCGACAAGACCGATGCCGTTCTGAAGACGGCTCGAGCCAAGCTGACTGCGGCCCGCAAGGCGGAAACCGATGCCAAGCAGGCGGTCAATTCGACTCAGACAGCTGTAGTGGCTGCCAGGAAGGCCAAGCTCGCCGCCGGTCGGCCTCTGACTCGAAACGCTCGATTCGCCACCATCGTGCAAAACGGAACCCAGAACAACTCGGCCATTTCACGACTCACCAGTAACCTGGTCGTCTCGGTCATGAAGGAGAAGGCACCGTTTCAACTCGAGACCGACGGAGTGATTCGAGTTGATGCGAACCGATTGAGGCAGATACTGGTGCCGGTCAAGCTGATCAAACGCAACGGTTTCGACGCCAACGTGACGCTGACGTGGGTCGGTCAGCCCAAGAACGTGCAGGTGGCCAACAAGCCGATCAACAAGGGGAAGGATTCGGAGTTGTTGCGAATATTCCTACCCAACAATGCACCGATCGGCACCTACGCCTTGTACTTGAGAGCTCAGGGGCAGGTCTCCTACAGCCGCAACCCGGCCCGAGTCGAGCGGGCCAAGGCGGTTCAGGCGGCTGCTGACAAGGCGACCAAGTCATCTGCGGCCGCGTTGAAGGCGGCGAATCTGGCCAAGACGAAGGCGGACAAGGCGGCCACCGGTACGAAGGCGGCGAGCGAAGCTGCTGCCAAGGCGGCTGTTGTTGCGGCCAAGAAACTGGCGGATGCTCAGGCCGCTGCCAAGAAGGCGGCTGACGAAGCGGCGAAGAAGAAGGCGTCCGAGGCGGTAGCGGTGGCGACGGCTGCGAAGGCGAAGGCCGACAAGACTGCCAGCGACGCCAAGACGGCTTCGGACACCGCTGCGGCGGCGAAGGTCCAGAGCGACGCGGCAGCCAAGTCGGCGACGGACAAGGGCAAGTTGGCCATGACTGCCAAGACTGCAGCCGACAAGGAAGTCACCGCGGCCACCGCAGCGGCGAAGGCGAAGAACATCAACGCCTTCCCGCCATCGGCTCCGATCATCATCAGCATTCGCGAGAATCCGGCCACATTGAAAGCCGTAGTTCCCGGCGGTGGTGCGATCAAGCGAGGTGCCACGCTGGCGGTCAAGGTCACGATCACTCGGGTCAACGGCTTCACCGGTCCGGTCACTCTAAGCCTGCCGTTGCCGCCGGGTATCACCGATCTGAAGGCGGCTTCGGTGACGATCGCCGCCGACAAGAGTGAGGCCGTGCTGTCGGTCGTCGCCGGACCCAAGGCCACTGAAGGTGGATTGGCCAACATGGTGGTGCGGGCCAAGATGCAGTACGACGGCCGCGAGGCTTTGGTAGACCAACCGATTACGATCAAGGTGTCCAAATAACAAGTCGGTTGTTCGGACACCGGTTCGATTTGCATTCTGTCAAAATACATTACAGCAAGCCAATCTTCCGAGGGCATTGCCATGCGTTTATTGCTCACACGTTCTGCGACCTGCCTGCTGACAGCCAGCGGCATCCTGCTGGTCGCCTCGTTGCCGGTTGCTTCGGCGGCTGACGAAAAGGCGGAGAAAGCGGCTGCCAAAGTCACTGTGATCCAGGCTGAAGCGGTCAAGCTGGGCCGACCGGTCGATTTTCAGCGAGACGTGTATCCGTCGTTGGAGCAGAACTGCATCGCCTGTCACAACGTCGCGATTGACGAGAGCAAGTTGGTGCTCGAAGAGGTCAAGGACATCCTCAAGGGTGGTAAGCGAGGCCCCGCGATTGTGGCCAAGCAACCGGACAAGAGCCTGCTGTTCCTGGTGGCATCGAGGCAGCAGAAGCCTCACATGCCGCCACTGCCCAACAGCCAGGACGCCAAGTCGTTTACTCCCAGGGAACTGGGGTTGTTGCGGCAGTGGATCCTGGAAGGAGCGACGGGTGGCGACGGAGGCGGTAAGGCGATGCTGCAGTTTGCTCCGTTGCCCGAATCGGCACGAGCCATCTATAGCGTTGCACTATCACCCTTCAACCGTTTCGCTGCGGCCGGTCGAGCGAACCAGGTTAAGATCTACGACATGACGTTGGGCGAGACGGTTTCGACACTAATCGACCCGAACTTGGCGGGGATCAAGTTTGATGGCAAGTCGATGTATCCCGGTGGAGCGTCGCATCGCGATTTCGTCCATTCGATGTCGTTCAGTCCCCAGGGCGACATGCTGGCGACCGGAGGCTACCGGGTCGTCAAGCTCTGGACGCGTGATGCTCCGAGGCAGTCTGCCAAGCTGGCCGGTTCGGCCGCGGTGACAGCCACGGCCGTTTGTGCCGACGGAACAACAGCGGCGGTCGCGACCGCCGACAACGTGATTCGCCTGATCCAGCTGTCCGACGGCAAGGTGATCCGAGAACTCAAGGGGCATACAGCCGTCGTCGGCGGTCTCGAGTTCTTTCCTCATCCCACCGACGCCTCGCGATTGAATACTTCGACTCGGACGGCCGAAGCGAACCTGGCCAACGCAGCGATTCGTCAAGCGACGGCCGAGGCTGCGGTCCAGGAATTTGATCCGAAGTCGTTGAAGCTCGAGGGTGATGCGATTGCTGCGGAAAAGAAGAAGAGAACCGATGCGGCCGCTGCGGCGGCCAAGGCGACCGAAGCGGCCAGAACGGCTTTGACGACAGCCAAAACGGCACAGGCAACCTTCGCTAAGTTGGCGGCCGAGGAGAGCCGGCTGGTTTCGGGTAGCCAGGACAAGAGTGTGCGGGTGTGGAAGCTGGCCGACGGAAGTCTGCTTCGCAACCTTGTGACTCCGGCCGCTGTCAATGACGTGGTGTTCACCAAGGACGGCACACGTTTCGTGTCGGCTCATGCCGATAACCTGATCCGAGTCTGGACAACCGAAAAGCCGAAACCTGTTGAAAAGGCGGCTGAGAAGGCGGCTGAAGCGGTTCAGGAGAAGCCAGTTTTGGAGATCAAGGGGCATAGCAAGCCCGTGACCGGCGTGGCATTAATTTTGCCGTCGGGGGCCCAGATCGCCACGTCCAGTACAGACAACACGGTGAGGATATTCAGTGTCACCAAGGGGAACCAGATCCGCAGCATCAACGTGGGTTCCCCCGTGCATGCTGTGGCCGTTCGTCCTGACGGCACGGCGATCGCGGCTGCGGCCGGGAACTTTGCCAGGCTGTACAGTTTGGCGGGGAAACAGTTGTCCGAGATGAAAGGCGACCTGAGTGTGACTCGTTCGCTGGCGGCGGTGGTCGAGCATCAGGGTGTCAGTAAGCAGTTGGTGGGCGTTTCGGACGGCAAGCAGAAGGCGGCGGACAAGACGGTCAAGGACCGAGCGGCGGCCGCGAAGAAGGCGAAGGAGACCAAGGTTGCCGCCGACAAGAAGGTGACCGAGCAAAAGCCGAAGTTCGATGCTGCGACGACCAAGAGTGTTGCGGCTGGCAAGGCATCGGACGTAGCCGCCAAGGCACTCGTCGATGCCAATAAGGCTGGAGTGGATGCGGTCAAGAAGGCGGCCGAGTTAAAGACGGCAGCGGACTTGGCCAAGAAGGCTGCGACGGCATCGAGCCGGAAGGCGGCCGATGCTACCAAGGCATCCGAGGCGGCGAAGAAGGCGGCTGCGGCTGCGGCCGCGGCGTTGAAAGCGGCCAATGAAGCGGTCACGAAGGCGGCCGATGAAGCGGCCAAGAAGAAGGCGGCCGAGGCTCAGAAGGCTGCGACCGATGCGAAGGCCAAGGCCGATAAGGCGGCCAGCGATGCGGCAGCGGCAGCCACAGTGGCCAAGACGGCCTCGGACACGGCGACCAAGACGTCGACCGACGCGGCAGCGGCTGCCAAGTTGGCTGCGGCGGCCAAGATTAAGTCCGACGCGGCGACCAAGGCGGCTATGGCCAAGAACGCCACAACCAAGAAGGCCAAGGAGACGACTGCCAAGGAAACCGTGAAGCAGAAGGCCGAACTGAAAAAGACGACCGATGCCCAGGCATCGGCCCAGCGTTCGCAAAAACTCGCCGACAAGGCGATCGTCGATGCTCAGGCAGCACTCAAGGCAGCCAACTCGGACAAGACGGCTAAAGACGCTCGGCAGAAGCTGGCCGATGCGGCTGTGACAAAGGTGACTGCCTCGGTGAAGACCTCTGAAACGGCGATTGCCGTCGTCGCTTTTTCGCCTGATGGCAAGCTGCTGTTCACCAGCGGTGCGGATCAACGGATTCATGTCTGGTATGCTGCCGCGGGTCGGGCGGTCGAGATGATTGCCGGACACACCGGAGCGATCACATCGGTGGCCGTGTCGCCCTCGGGCACCGTTCTTTCGGGTGGAGCCGACAAGTTGGCCGTCGCATGGGACATTTCGCCGCGTTGGTCGCTTGCCGGACAACTCGGACCCAACGCCGACTCGCCGCTGGAACTCAGTTCGTCGCCGTTCGTCAGCCGCGTGCTGTCGGTCGATTTCAGCCGCGATGGCAAGTTGCTGGTCACCGGAGGCGGAGATCCGTCACGCAGCGGGGAATTGATGATCTGGGATGTTGCCAAGAGGAGCCTGGTCAGAGAGTTCAAGGACGCTCACAGTGACACCGTGTTTGGAGCCGAGTTCTCGCGTGATGGCACTCGTTTGCTTTCGGGTGCAGCCGACAAGTTCGTGAAAATATTCGACGTGGCTAGTGGCAAGCACATTCGCAGCTTCGAAGGACACACGCACCACGTGTTGGATGTCAGTTGGAAGGCCGACGACACGTCGGTCGCCAGTGCCGGAGCCGACAACGTGATCAAGGTCTGGAACGTCGAGACTGGTGAGCAACGCAGGACGATCGCTGGCTACACGAAGCAGGTCACATCGGTTCGATTTGTCGGGATTGGCGAGAATGTGATCAGTTGTGGCGGCGACAAGTCGGTGCGGTATCACCGGACGGGGAACGGTCAGAACTACCGCAGTTTCGCTGGTGGTACAGACTTCATGTACGCAGCCGCGTCGAGTCGGGACGAGACGTTTGTGGTGGCCGGTGGTGAAGACGGCATTGTCCGACTCTGGAACGGCAAAGACGGAAAACTCGTCAAGGCGTTCAGTCCGTAACGGGTTGATCGGAGCGAGCGGCTGGGACGACCTGAGGGGGGGACAGGGCGGCTGTTCCTCGACGACCGCCAACTCCGTCGGGTTCAGACCGTTTCAACACGCATACGTGAGCCTCGGCAGGGACCGCTCTGATCGCTATCCTGCTTGGTGGTGACGTCGGAGGGAGAGTATTGATGAGCGAACACCTTGAGCGGAGGCTGTTTGATGAGTTGGAACAGCTGCCGCTGATTGACCCGCACACGCACATCGATCCCCACTCAGCCGCGTCCACCACTCTCGCCGATATACTTGGATATCACTACTACACCGAGTTGGCTCATTCGGCTGGTTTGCCACGAGACCAGATCGAGCAGCCCGGTCTGGAGCCTCGGGAGCTGGTCGCCCGGCTCGCCCCATTCCTCGATCATCTGGACAACACGGTCCAGGTCAGCTGGCTGGTCGAGATGTGTCGCGAGTTCTTTGGATTCGAAGGCGAGCGGATCGGATCGGACAACTGGGAGTCGGTCTACGACAGCGCATCTGAGGTGATGGCGGCTGCGGACTGGGAGGAGACGGTTCTGCGGCAAAGCGGTCTGGACCAGGTCTACCTGACCAACGATTTCGACGATCCACTCGAGGGCTTCGACACGGATCGTTACGTGCCGTGTCTGAGAACAGACGATCTGGTATTCCAATTGGACCGGCAGGCGACTCGTGACCGTTTCGAACAGGCCACCGGCACGGCGATCAAGGATTCGGCATCGCTGAAGTCTGGATTGGCTCAGCTGTTCGAGCATTTCACGTCTCGAGGGGCACGGGCCTGTGCGATTTCATTGCCCCCGGACTTCATTCCGGCGGCTCCGGACAGGACCGCTGCGGACAGTGCATTGGCTCGCGTGTCCGGTGGTGGTGAGTGGAGTCGGGACGAGGCGACGGCGGTCTCGCAGATGGTATTCTGGTCATTGTCCGAGGCGTGTGCCGACTCGGGACTTCCATTTGACCTGATGATCGGAGTGAACCGGCAGGTCTATCCGGGAGGTGTGTT
>Ga0302139_10000348_pt1 | contig 21429 bp, 20 predicted proteins | sample CBN3_331_MG_FD_203104 | JGI IMG/M metagenome (GOLD analysis project Ga0302139, IMG submission 203104) | Marine microbial communities from Western Arctic Ocean, Canada - CBN3_33.1 | ecosystem: Environmental > Aquatic > Marine > Oceanic | place: Canada: Western Arctic Ocean | collected 2017-09-15 | reverse complement strand
TGGCATTCCATCCTTCTTGACCAGGGGGAAAACAGCAGCCTTGATCGGTGCCAGGCGAGGATGGAATTTGAGAACCACCCTGCCTTGCATTTCCCCCTTTTCGTCGGGAGCCATGTCCTCGGTATAGGCCTCGCAAAGGAAAGCCAATGTAGCCCGATCCGCTCCCGCCGAGGGTTCGATCACATGCGGCAAATATTTATCATTGGTGACGGGATCTCGGTAACTGAGATCCTTACCGCTACCACGATGGACCGGCTTGCCCTTCTCGTCCAATTCCACCTCCAGTGGATGGGACGCAGGGTTCAATTTGCCCTCCATGTGACTGCGCAGATCGAAGTCGCCACGATGAGCGATGCCTTCGAGCTCACCGTATTCTCCCTCAGGTAAGAAGGGGAACGCATATTCGATGTCTGCGGTTCCAGTCGAATAATGGCTCAGCTCGGAATCGGAATGCTCTCTCAGAATCAACCGGCTGTCGGAGAGGCCAAGATCCTTGTACCACTGCATTCTGCGATCTCGCCAGTAGCGGTACCATTCCTGAGACGAGTCCGGATGGCAGAAGAATTCTACCTCCATCTGCTCGAACTCTCGGACTCTGAAGGTGAAGTTCCGGGGAGTAATCTCATTCCTGAAACTCTTGCCCACCTGAGCGATTCCAAAGGGGATCCGCACTCTGGATGAGTCGACCACGTTTTTGAAGTTGACGAAGATTCCTTGAGCAGTTTCGGGGCGCAGGAATGCAACACTACTCTCATCAAAGAGCGCTCCCATGTGAGTTTTGAACATCAGGTTGAACTCGCGCGGCTCGGTCAGGGTCCCCGGCTCCTTCGCATCGGGCCCAAAAACCTGATCGAAATCTTCAACCGTCTCGAGGGACACGACATCGCCGTCCCAGCCGATCCGGTCTCGCTCCTTGGCACGGAGTCCGAAACATTTTTGCGCCCTGGCCATGAGTGTTTCCGACTCTTCTTCAGGCTCACAGATGGCCGTGACGAAAACTCGTTTGTCATCCAGCAGGGCCCAACGACCGCGAACCTGATCATGGCGATAGCGCCGTTTCGATTCCTTGCAGTCGATCATCATGTCGTGGAACAGGTCGTAATGGCCCGAACACTTCCAGACCTGAGGATGCATCAGGATGGAGCAATCGAGACCGGTCATCTCGTAGGCCGACGCCGCGCCCGGTAGCACAGAGATGTCATCATGGTGGGTCACCATCTCTGACCACCATGCTTCCTTGACATTGCGTTTCAATTCGACTCCGAGTGGGCCGTAATCCCAGCACCCATTCATTCCGCCGTAGATTTCACTGGACTGGAAAAGAAAACCTCGTCGCTTACAGAGCGACACGATCTTCTGCATCACTGCTGGCTCTTCGTTACCCAATAGACCTCCCGTGGTCTGGACCGGATCGGTGGTGACCGGTTTTCCCGGACATCCTAGAAAACATGACCTCTTGAGGCAAGAAGACTGGAGTAGCGTTGACCCGAACCTGAAGGCTCACTATACAGGAGCCAGAGGAGGCCCACTTGTCCGTACTCACCGAAGAGCGATTGATCCAGTTCATGAAAGCGACCATCGATCTGGAGCGAGACTGTCTCGATAGGCTAATTTCTGAGGGAACCCGCCCGGCCCCGGAATCGATTCTGGCCCGTTACCAGCAACTGGTGAGGTCGATTGAGGCTGAAAAGCCCAACGAGATGACCCTACAGGAGGACGGCTGGACGTGGATCTGGACCATCGGCGAGGGGATGAATCTGATCCAGCTCTATGGACGACTGGCATGGATCAACCTGCAGTTGCTGGAATTACTCTGATTACATCCGCTCCAGAGGCTCTACGCAGAGCAATTTCAGGCCCCTTCCCAGGGTCCGCCGTAACGCCTCGACCAGTGCCAATCGATCGCCACTCAGTTCCGCATCGTCACTGATGACCCGGTGCTGTGCGTAGTAGGTATTGAACTCTCCCGCCAGTTCGAGCAGATACTGCGACAGATGTGACGGTTCCGCATCCCGGGCAGCGCGAGCGATCACCTCTGGAAATCTGAGGATTCGTTTCAACAGTACCAACTCCTCCGCCTCGACCAGGCGATTTCCACCACCACTCACGAGGTTCAGAGGGCTCGCCTTGCGCAAGATGCTGCAAAATCTGACATGCGTGTATTGAAGGTATGGCCCGGTCTCCCCGTCAAAGGAGAGGATCTTATCCAGATCAAAATTAACATCTTTTCGACGTGCGGATTTCATGTCGCTGAAGATCACCGCACCGACCCCTACCGCCTCCGAGATCTGTGCCACCTGATCATCCGAGAGATCTGGATTCTTGGCTCGAACTTTGTCGGAGGCGAGCAGGACCGATTGCTCCAGTACATCCTCGAGCAGGACCACCTGGCCACCTCGAGTTTTCCCCTTCTTCCATGCGCCGTCGACCTGCAGTCTCATGATTCCAAATTCTGCGTGTTCCAGTTGGTCCGCCCAACTGTACCCGAGTAGTTTCAAGACACCGAAGACTTGACGGAAATGAAGCCCTTGCCCCGCGTCGACCACGTAGAGGCAGCGATCAAAGGGGAACATCTGGTGCCGGAGAACAGCGCTGGCCAGATCTCGAGTGCCGTAAAGGGTCGCTCCGTCTTGTTTACGGATCAACATCGGAGGGATCTCCTCCGAGAGCCGCACGACATCGGCTCCGTCACTCTGTTCGAGGATGCCTGCGCCCTTTAACTGATCGACCATCTCCAGCATCGCGGCCTGGTAGTGCGATTCACCGACGGTTTCGTCAAAGTGAACCCCCAGACGCTGGTAGATCGTATCGAACTTTTCCAGTGACACGGAACGGATTCTCTGCCAACGCTCGACCGCCTGTGGATCTCCCGCTTCCAGTTTGCGAAACCAATCGCGTGCCACAGAATCGAGTTGTGGATCCGATTCGCTCGCCTGATTGAACAGGACATAGAGAGCATTCAGATCACTGACCGGATCCTCACGCAATTCCAGCGGAGGATCGTCGAGATTGTCGGTGTCACGGAATCGATCCCAGCTGGCCAGAAGCTTGCCAAAGCCGGTTCCCCAGTCGCCTAGATGATTCCAGCTGAGCACCTCATGACCGGCACAGCGGAGTAAATTGGCCATCGCCTGTCCGAGCATCGTCGAGCGCAGGTGATGAACGGCCAGATGCTTGGCGATATTAGGAGAAGAATACTCGACCAGAACCCGTTTTCCGGCACCGCTCTGACCGGCACCCCATTGTTCACCCGCTTGCTCAACGCGCTCCAGAGCGAGTTTTGCAAAATGGTCGCGGCGCAGTCGGAAATTGAGGTAAGGCCCGGCGGTCTCGACCCCTTCGAGCCACGGGAAATCCCATTCCGCTGCCGCCAGTTGAGTGGCTATGGCCGCAGGCGCTTGCTTCAGTGGACCTGCCAGCTGAAAGCAGGGGAGTGACAGGTCTCCGAGCTCCTGGGATGGAGGGTCGGAAATGACATCCGCCAGATGGGACACCTCGAGATCGAGGATGGCCCCGGCACGCTGAGCGATCTGTTCCCTGAATAGCCGCACTCTGAGCCTCATTCCTGGTCAAGAAAAGGGTACGTCTTCTGGCACTGGCATTTTATAGTGGAGCAGTGACACAGATCAAACGCTCCCGGCGAACTGGATCGATTGAGCATCCTCTCCGGGCGGGATCTGCAGGAAAGGATCTCATATGTTCAGGAGTCATCCATCTCCTCAAGCCTCTTCCGGGCCAAATCAGCCGTTTCCAGCCCATCGTCGGTCGATTCGAGCTTTCTCCCTGGTGGTCTTTGGTGCGGGAATGCTGATCGGAATCTGCGCTCTCGCTGCCTGGCAAGGACTTTCCCCAGGGTCCACTTCCACCGCCGAGGCACAGTCGAAAAAGAAAGTCCGGTGGAATTTCACCCTGGCGGGATCGGTGCCCACTGAATTTGGCGAGTTGATCACGGTCAACGGCACCTCTGGCAATTACACGATGGTATTCCAGGATACCGACAAGAATGTGCGACTGGTCGATCTGAGGGGTGGCAAGGTCCCTTCCCGAGCGATCGTGATCGACCGCCAGTAGATCGGTAGCAGAGGGGCCGGGAAGTGTAGTTTCCACTGGCGAGAGGAATCCAACTGTCCGCTAGCCCGAGTGGGATCCGTTCCCGCCCGGCACGTCCCGACCACTCTGTCCCGACCACTCTGTCCCGACCCACTCTGTCGCGACCCACTCTGTCGCGAACGATTCTGTCGCGAACGATTCTGTCGCGAACGATTCTGTCGCGAACGATTCTGTCGCGAACCTGACTTTTCGATCTGGGCAGCCGCAAATCCGCCGCTCGTACGACTGAGGCTGCTAGACCAAGGCTGCTAGACCAAGGCTGCTAGACCAAGGCTGCTAGACCAAGGCTGCTAGACTGAGGCTGCTAGACTGAGGCTCCCCGATGAGGCTCCACCGTTGTGGTGACCTTCACCGGGGGCAAAAGGGAGCGAGCAATGGTCATGCCATCGAGTTTGCCTGGGGAAGCTGAGAAGTATCCTCTTCCCTTGATCCAGAGGCCCCGGTCACCGATCCTGTATTGAACACAGGACGACCGATGGCCAGTTCTGGACGACAGAAGAAGGGTTGTTTCATCGATGAATTCGCGATCTCCCGATCCCTCCGAGTGGCAGATCGAGCCGGCTCCGATGAACGAGATGGCCCGCCTCAAGGGAATCATCGATCGACTGAGATCTCCTGGAGGCTGTCCATGGGATCTCCAACAGACTCCTGAAACGCTGCGCCCATTCCTGCTGGAGGAGGCTCACGAGGCTGCAGAGGCGATCAGCGGCGCAGATCCTGTGAAGATCTGTGAGGAATTGGGGGATCTGCTGATGAACATCCATCTCCAGGCCCGAATCGCCGAGGAGCAGGGACAATTCACCCTCGAGCAGCTGGCCGAAGGCATCTCGGAGAAGTTGATCCGGCGTCACCCTCACGTTTTTGGCGATGGCGAGGCGAAGGATCCCGATGCGGTGCGAAGGAACTGGGATCGAATCAAGCAGCAAGAAAAGGGTGAGGAAGATCGACGACCCGCCACCATTCGTCCACTCCCGGCCTCCTTGCCCGCCTTGTCCCGCGCCGACCGGGTCGGCAAGATGGTTGCAGAAGTGGGGTTCGACTGGCCCGACATCGACGGCGCGCTCGGCAAGGTCGAGGAAGAACTGGCAGAACTGAAGGAAGCGATCTCCAGTGGTGATCGCGCGGCGATCGGACACGAACTGGGTGATCTTTTGTTCGCCGCCTCCAGTGTTTCTCGAAAACTCGACTTCGATGGCGAACAGGCTCTCATCGATGCTCTGGAGAGATTTCGTCAACGATTCAAAGAAGTCGATGCGCAACTCGATCAGCGTCGCTCCGGACCCGAGCAGAAGTTCGACCTGGAGCAGTTGGAAGAGTGGTACCAGCAGGGTAAATCACAGCAGCGACAGCGGCGCAGCAGCGAAACCGATGAGAGCTCGAAAGTGGGATTTGATGGAGACTGAGTACGTAGGCGTAGCCGAACTGCAGAAACGAGTGCGAGACGGCCTCGCCACACGGATCATCGGTCAAGATGACATCATCCAGCAGGTTCTTACGGCCTTTTTTTCCGGTGGTCACGTGCTGGTGATCGGGGTTCCAGGACTGGCCAAAACGTTGATGATTCGCTCTCTGGCTGAACTTCTGGATCTTCAATTCAGCAGGGTTCAGTTCACACCCGATCTGATGCCCCAGGACATCACAGGCACCTCCATCTTGACCTCGGATGTGGAGACAGGAGAGCGCACCTTTCGCTTCAGAAAAGGCCCCATCTTCGCCAACTTGCTGCTGGGAGACGAGATCAACCGCACCCCCCCGAAGACCCAGGCGGCGCTGCTGGAGGCGATGGAGGAGGGTCAGGTCACCGTCATGGGAGATCGTCATCCGCTGCCGTCCCCCTTCTTCGTCATGGCGACTCAGAATCCGCTGGATCAGGAGGGGACCTATCCACTGCCCTTCACCCAACTGGACCGATTCGCCTTCCAGGTCATGCTCGATTACCCGGGTGCCGAAGAGGAACTGAATGTGGTCTCGACCACCACCGCTCGTCCGGAATCGGCCCTGCAACCGGTCGTGCCAGGAGCCTGGCTCACTCGGGCCATCGAGGAGGTCGAAAAGGTCGAGATCCCCAACTGGGCGCTTCTCCGTGCGACCAAGATTGTTCGCTCCACTCGACCCGCCGAGGAGGACGGCAGTGAGGTTGCCGCAGAGTTACTGGCTCATGGAGCGGGTCCGCGCGGAATCCAGACGATCTTGAGAACCGCCCGGGCGAGGGCTGCCTTGCAGGGGCGCAATACAGTGATCGCACAGGACCTCGATGACGTGATCTTGCCGTCTCTTCGCCATCGGGTGGTACTCAGCGTTCATGCCGAGGCTGAGGGGTTGACCCAAGATACCGTCATCCAGAGGATTCGCGAATCGATCGGCGATCTCGATGGGCAAACTCCCCAGGTCGACCAGGGAGAAATGGGCTTCTTCCGCCGCTGGCTCGAACAGTTATCCGAAAGCACTCCTGGGTTTCGTACTTCTCGCAGGGTGAATTGACCAGCGTTGACTGAACTGCGGTTTTAGTAAACTGCGGCTTTAGTGAACTGCGGTTTTAGTGAACTGAGGCTTTAATAAACTGAGGCTTTAATAAACTGAGGCTTTAATAAACTGCGGCCAGGTGGCCATCAATCGATGCCACCACAGCCGCTGGCTCAGTCCGAGTTCTCCTGCAAGCGTTGGCTGCTGACGATGAAACCGATGATGTCCTGGACGCCTTGATTGTCGTAGCCATAGGATTCCCTCAGTTTAGCCAGGGTATTCTCGACCATCGTAATCTGATCTACAGAGAGAACTCCATGCTCCTCGCTGAAGTACTTCTGGACATTCAGCAGAGCCATCTCCAACTGATCCGACTTCTCCGCCCAGATCGACATCTTTAACTTGCGGAAAAGATCGGGGAATAGGTCGTGATAGCGAATCACGGACTCGGGATTCTCGGTAGCGTAGGCGCCAAGTTTGCTGAGAACATTGGACCTGAAATCGGCCACTACCTGAACATTCAAAAGTTGTTCGACGCGATTGATCGAATTTGGCGAGATCAACGTGGTTTCGCGATTTACAGGATAAAGACTCACCGAAGGATCGAGAGCCTTGAGTTGCTGGAAGTAGTCGGTGAACACTCGATCGAATTCGTGTTCCTCTACCAACCCGATGCTATCGAACACCTCTGATCGGACCAATTCGAGGTAGTGCTGGCGGACCACATCGATGAATTTCATGTAATCGTTGTAGCCGTTATCGACCGGCAATCGAAGAAAGTCATGGACACTGGATTCCTTGATGAACTTTTCCAGTTCCGTGAAGATCGACAGGGGTGAAAGTGTGTTCCAGGAAGTGTCTTCTGCAGCCAGAGCGATCAAGGTGATCATCTCGCGCGGAGACGCTCCTCTACGACCCTCGTATTCGGATCCATAGATCCCCTCGAACTCACCTTCCACCTCGTCATGCTCCTCACGCAGTTGTCGAATACTACGACTGAGTAGCATTTTCTCGTCATTCTTCAGTTCGTCAGGCATTGCACCGTGATCGTAAAGCAATGCCTTCTGAATCGGCGTGAGCTTCGAAACTATCGGAGCGAGATCGGGGCGATGGTTCTTCGGCGAGGGGCGCTTCAGTCGAGTCAGGACAGCCCACAACGCCGTCATTTCGGCAGTGTGGGGAGCGACCGACCGTGTGGTCGAGTGAACGTTCAGGTTCCGTCGATAGAGATCTGCTTCTCGAGAGTACTGGAGCAAGTAGGGAACCCGAACGAAACTGAGCCTTCCCTTGAAGGAGGAGAAGTCCGGGGTCCGCTTGAACAGATTCAATTGTTTCTCGTTAGCCGTGCCGGTCAAGACGATGTCGAGATGGGCACGATAATTGGGCAACTGGATGGTGCCCTTCTCAGAGGTGGTCAGCAGGTATTTATTGGTCTCCGGTGGCCTCTTGAGGAAATCGGAATATTCACAGAGCCCTCGATTGGCATCGACCAGTTCCCCATCCAGTTCGAAGAGCGGAATACCATGGAGAACGCCAGGTAGTCCGGTACTTTCATATCCCATCATTCTTGTTTGGGCATCGATGTTGGCCTGGGGCTCGATGCTGATGCAGCCAAGCCGGTATCGCTTGGAATGGAAGAATCGTTCGACCTGGATGTAACGCATCACCTCGGTCCAGTCCCCTTGATTTGCGGCGAGTAGCGCCTCGTAGATCCATTTGCTCTTCTGACTCAAATCCCCATGAATCGCCCATTCGTAACTGAAGTGTTCCATGTCAGCGATCTCAGGGTGAGCGACCAGTGCCTCATCGATCAATTCCTTGCGCTCTTGCCTCGGAATCAGGAACAGTGGTGAATCCTTCAACTCGCAGCGGATTACCGAGCCGATATCCTTCGGCTTGAGGAAAGCATAGGTGCCAATCTCATCATTCTCGGACTCCTCGAAGCCGATTCGACTGGCGTCACTCGACTTGAGCGGGAAGATCCAGTTGAATCGATACATCGAACCCTCGGGCAGGGTGCTGTAATGAGTCATGGCATGCATGATCGACTGGATGGTGGTCGACTTGGCCGATCCGTTAGGGCCGTGAAGCAGGATCAGGCGGTCCGCGATGCCGTTTCGGGCAAACTGACGTAGTTTCAAGTAGATGGAGTTCTGGACCCGCTCCTGCGCCACCAGAGAATCTTCCTGACGACCAAAATCCTGGTCGAACAGTTTCCAACGTCGATCGGTCAGTCCAATTCTCTGGACATCTTCGGTACCGTAGTGCTCGAACATGTCGCAAAGGTAACGGGGAGAATTTCTAAGGTACGAATAAGGATTGATCAGGAAGTCTTCGATGAAGCCGGAAATGCTTCGAATTCGGTGCCGGTCCTCGAAGCGATCGAGTGACTTGCGCCTGAACTTGTTGATGAAATCAGATGACGCGCTCAACCCTTACCCCGCTTCCTCTCGATCGCGAACAGCAAACAAGGAACTCCCACCGCTATAGCATAACCGAAACCGCCAGGGAGGTCACATCCACACCGTTACCGGTCACTTGTATGCCGGAATCCCGGTGATTTCATGTCCCAGGATCAAAGTATGAATGTCGTGAGTTCCTTCGTATGTTTTGACCGATTCCAGATTGAGCATGTGCCGACCGACCGGATACTCGTGAGTCACACCATTGGCACCGAGCAGATCTCGAGCAGATCTGGCAATCTCCAGTGCCCAGTAGACATTGTTCCGCTTGGACAGGGAGACTTGCTGGGCAGTCATCTTGCCAGATTCCTTCAATTGAGCCAGGCGAAGACACAGCAACTGAGCCTTGGTGATCTCGGATAGCATCTCGGCAAGTTTAGCCTGAACCAGCTGGAAGCCACCGATGGGGCGACCGAACTGAATGCGACTGAGGGAATACTTCTTGGACGCATCGAAGCAGGCCATGGCAGATCCCACGACCCCCCAGGCAATACCGTAACGAGCCTGGGTCAAGCAGGAGAGCGGTCCAGCCAGACCATCAGCACCGGGTAACAGGTTCGCCTTGGGAATCCGGCAATCCTGGAAGTGCAACTCCGAGGTGGTCGAAGCCCGTAAGGAGAACTTCTTCTCCTGTTTGGTCGTGCTGAATCCAGCGCTTCCCTTCTCGACCAGGAACCCACGGATTCGATCGTCCAGTTTGGCCCAAACCACGGCCACGTCACTGACACATCCGTTGGTGATCCACATCTTGTTGCCATTGAGGATGTACTCATCGCCGTCCTCGACCGCATGAGTGATCATTCCACTCGGATCGGAACCATGATCGGGTTCGGTCAGGCCAAAACATCCGATCATCTTGCCACTGGCTAACTGCGGCAGAAACTTGTCTTTTTGCTCATCGGTTCCATAGCGATGAATGGGATACATCACGAGCCCACCCTGGACGCTGACGAAGGAACGGACACCGCTGTCGCCGCGCTCCAACTCCTGCATGATCAAACCGTATGAAATGTTATCGAGACCCGCACAGTCATATCCCTGGAGGTTTGCGCCGAGAAGTCCCAACTCACCCAGGGTTGGAATAATCTGCTGGGGAAAGCGGTCCGTCATGAAGCAATCTTCGATGCACGGGATCACCTGGTCATCGACAAACTCACGAACAGTATCACGGATCAATCTCTGTTCTTCGGTGAGTAGATCATCCAGATTGTAAAAATCTGAGCCCTCGAATTGTGACATCGGTGAAACCTCTCCTTGAGGATGATTTTCGAAATCGCCAGGGGAAGATGTTACACAGTCGAGCCGACTACGAGAATTGATTCCTGAGGGAGGATTCAAGAGAGGGAGGGAAGTTGTCGTACTCAGTAGCCCCTGCTGGCAGATCACACGGGATTGAGTGCACTAAACGCAGCTAGAAAAAAGAAATAGGGGCCGATGCAGGACAACACCGACCCCCGGAATATGGTGACCCCAAGGGGATTCGAACCCCTGTTCTCAGGATGAAAACCTGATGTCCTAGACCTGACTAGACGATGGGGCCTCGATTTCAAGTGAGAGCAGTTGGGTTCGAACCAACGACCGACGCCTTAAAAGGGCGTTGCTCTACCGACTGAGCTATGCTCCCTGTAACGCAAAAATGTACCGAGCCCTGACGGACCCGTCAATCGCTTCCCGATGGCCGATTAGATCTCCATCAATTCTTCTGTTTTCCGTTTCAGGTCCGCATCGACCTGTTTCTCCACCGTTTTGAGGACTTCCTGTACCTGATCCTTGAATCGAGACTGGTCGTCCTCGGACAGATCCCCGTCCTTCTTGGAGGTATCGATGTGTTTGTTGGCATCTCGTCGGATATTCCGCATCGAGATCCTCGATTCCTCGGCGACCTCCTTGGCCCGGGAAACCATCTGTTTCCGTCGCTCCTCGGAGAGAGGAGGTACCCTCAGGCGGATCAATTTCCCATCATTCTGGGGGGTAATCCCCAGATCGGATGAAAGGATCCCCTTTTCGATATCACTCATGGCGCTGACATCGAAGGGTTTGATGACCAGTTGATCAGGTTCAGGAACCGAGATGTTGGCCAGTTGCTTGAGGGGAGTCGGTGTTCCGTAATAATCAATACGGATCGATTCGACCAGCCCAGGATGAGCCCGTCCGGTTCTCATTCCACGCATCTCCTCACGGAGATGGTCGAGAGCCTTGGTCATCCGCTCTTCAGCATCCAGAATGACTTCTTCCACCATAAACCTCCACGCTTCAGGTTAATGAATCCACTCAACTCTTGATCAGCGAGCCGACAGGATCTCCGCTAATCGCCTCGAATATGGCATGTTCACGTGTCATGTCAAAGATTCGAAGAGAAATCTGCTGATCCCGGCAAAGGGTGAACGCCGTGGCGTCCATCGCCTTCAGACCCGCGTCCAGCACATGATCAAAGGTGGTGATTTCCAGTTTCTTGGCATCCGGGTGCAAGGCCGGGTCCTGGTCGTAAATGCCGTCATGCTTGGTTCCTTTGAGCAATTCGACACAATCGAGCTCCGCCGCTCGTAGCGCTGCACAGGTATCGGTGGTGAAGAACGGATTCCCGGTTCCTCCAGAAAGCACCAGCGTGGTCCCCGAGGAGAGCATCTGGCGTGCTTTAGAGGAGTTAAAAGGTTCGATCTGAGGAACCGGAGACCCCGCTCCCAGCACCTCCGAGGGACAATCTTGCAGCTGGAGATGGGCTCGAAGAGCCAGTGCGTTGACATGGGTAGCGGACATGCCAATGGCATCCGCATCGGCCCTGTGGACCTTCTCGGAGGACCAGTCAGCACCTCGACAGATGTTTCCCGCACCGACCACGATGGCGATCTGTATCTCGTGGGCGGCTCGAGCGATCTGTTCTGAAACTGCGCTGAGTGCCTGGAAATCGAGGCCGATACCCACTGGCCCACCGAGGGCTTCACCACTTAATTTGAGTAACACCCGTCTGGTCGTGCCATTGCCCATGCGCATAGTTCCATTCCGCAGGCGTCACTGGAAATACCAGTCCTACTGGCCAATCTCCAACCGGTGAAAACGGGTCAACTGGATGTTCTCACCGATGGTCACAATCGCATCCTGGATGACCTGCTCGATACTTTTCTTGTCTTCCTTGATGAATGCCTGATTGAGCAGGCATACCTCGCTGTAGTACTTCTGTAACTTGCCCTCGACGATGTTGCCCTGGATGTGCTCCGGCTTGTCCTTGACCTGCTCGGCGAAGACTGAACGCTCACGCTCTATCAACTCAGGATCGAGATCGGAGGGAGCAATGGCCATCGGATTCATCGCTGCGATGTGCATCGAGATATCGCGAATCAAGACCTGGAACATCTCATTCTTGGCCACGAAATCAGTCTCGCACAGCACTTCCACGATCACGCCGATCCTGCCATTGGAATGGATATATGATCCGATCCAACCCTGGTTGGTCGTCCGGTCAGACTTCTTCGCCGCCATCTCAGCTCCCCGCTTCCGCAGCAGGTCGATCGCTTGTTCGATGTTTCCGTCAGTCTCACCGAGTGCCTTCTTGCACTCCATCATTCCGACGCCGGTTTGCTTGCGCAATTCAGCAACGGTTTTTGCGTTGATCTCACTCATGCTTTTTCCATTTCTTCGCCGGGTTTTATCCTCAGCGGATATCTCAAATTTACTGACCCAGGTCCTCTGGAGGATCGTCAGGAGAGATTATTCCTCAGTCTTTTTCTTCTCCGGTGCCACCACGATCTTTGGCTTCGGCTTGGCATCTGCCGGTTGATCGACACCGGGTGCGGCTTGTGGTGGCGTGAACGGCTTGGCGCGCGCCTCTTCGACGTTGACGTTGCGTTCCTTCTCCTTGCGCGTTGCGGTCTGCTCGTCCGAAGCCTTCTTCGCCGCTTCTTCCTTCTGACGCGCCTCCAACTTGTCCTTACCCGCGATGATGGAATCCGCAAGCTGGCTGAGAATCACCTCAATACTGCGGAACGCATCATCGTTGCCCGGAATCGGCAGGTCGACCAAGTTTGGATCGCAGTCGGTGTCGACGATGGAGATGATGGGAATGTTCAGGCCCCGAGCTTCCTTGACGGCAATCTCATCACGACGAATGTCGACGGCGATGAGAGCACCGGGCATACGGTTCATGTTTCTCACACCCTCGAGGTTTCGGAAGATCTTGCGCCGCTCTCTCTCCATTCGAGAGATCTCCTTCTTCGAGCGAACCGCAGTGTCATCGGCGAGATCTCGTTCCAGTTCCTCGAGTCGACGAAGGCGACTACGGATCGTCTGGTAATTGGTCAGGGTTCCACCCAGCCAGCGATGCACACAGAAGTGCATTCCACAGCGGCCAGACTGTTCGCGAACCACTTCACGCGCCTGAGACTTGGTTCCGACGAAGACCACATCGTGTCCTGCTTCGACGATCTTTTCGAGGAAGTGCTTTGCGCGCACCAGTCCCCGCACCGTCTGGCGCAGATCGATGACGTGGTTCCTGTTATGCTTCTGGTGAATGTAGGGGGCCATGGCAGGATGCCACCGGCTCGACCTGTGGCCGAAGTGGACTCCGGCTTCAATCAGTTCCTTGATCTGTAATCCGGGCATTTCCGGTTCCTTTCGTCATTCCGCAAAGGGGGCCTCTCGACAGGTATCCCGCGGAAAACGTATTCTGTTCAGGGATAATTCTCCAGCGTTGTACTGGATCTCTCGCCCTGATGATTTGGAGTCGACGATGTCACCATCGTCGGACAGTCGATGAGGGTGAATTCCTTCCAACGACAGTCACACAAGGTATCGGTCTGGAATTGATCCATCAACAGATTCGAGGGGCCAGATCGGCAGGATCAGGCCTTTTCCAGTGATTCCCCACGCCCCCGGAGGCTCTCGACCACCTGCGCTGCCGCTTCCATGGCTCGGCGCCCCTGGGATCCGGTGACCGCCGGTTCACGGCGCCCCTCGGCGGCATCGAGAAAAGCGTCCAACTCGGCTCTCAGCGGCTGCTCTTCAACAAATGTCAGAGGATTCTGCTGGAGGTGACGTTGCAAGAACTGTTCGACCCCATCCGGAGCCTCCACTCGGCCGAGGGAGTCGAGGAAGTGAGCGGGATCGTATTCGGCATCGAGGGCCACATGGAATCCCTGACGGTTCACCAGATCGAGGCTGACATACTGGCGATGGCCAAAGATCCGGATCTTTCGCGAGCGGTTCAGAGCCACCCTGCTGGTCTTGACGAAGGCGGTCGCCCCACTGTTAAAACTGAGGCGTGCATGAGCCAGATCCTCGGTGGGAGAGAGCACTGAGCAGCCATGAGCGTCCACCTCGGTCAGGTCATCATCGATCAGGTGCAAGACAATATCGATGTCATGAATCATCAGATCATGAACAACACTGATCTCTGTCGATCGGAGGGCAAAGGGATGAATTCGATCGCATTCGATGAAAAGAGGTTTCTCGATAATATCGATGGCTGCACGGATCACCGGGTTGAAGCGTTCGATGTGCCCCACCTGCAGAACCGACCCTGAGCGAGCCGCCGCCTGACAGATTTGATCGGCCTCTTCCAATGTTGCGGCGAGGGGTTTCTCTACCAGAACCGCTTTTCCAGCCTCGATGAAGGGGAGCGAAGTGGCGAGATGGAAGGGAGTCGGAGTCACGATGCTGACGGCATCTACCCGATCGATCACTTCATCGATCTGGTCGTGATGACTACAGCCATGCAATTCTGCGATCTCGCGAGCTCGATCCAGTGAACTGTCGACGACAGCCACCAGTTCAGCTCCAGGTATTTCGTTCCAGATCCGTGCATGAGCACTTCCAAGATGGCCCACACCGATGACTGCAACCCGCATCGATCACCCTCTCTTACGGTTGTCGGGCTCTGCCCTGACGTCCGGTTTCGGTAGCCCTGAGGAAAGACCGGAGGTGGATCCCCTCCTCAGGGACGTGACCACGGCGCTCGAGCAGTTCGAAAGCTTCGCGGCGGATCATGTTGTTGTTATAGAGTAACCGTTGCGCTTCCTTGAGCCAGGCAGCCACGTTATCGGAGATTCCAGATCGTTTCATCCCGACCGAATTGGTCGCCCGAACTCGAGACGGATTGCCCTCGGTGATCAGGTACGGCGGAGCGTCGGTCGTGACCCGGGTCATGCCGCCGATGAAGGCCAATCGCCCCACCGTGGCGTAATGATGAACCGCTGCAAGACCGCCAAATCCAGCCTGATCTTCGACCACCACGTGCCCTCCCAGGAGGACTCCGTTCGCCATGATGATCTCGTTGCCGACAATGCAATCATGAGCCACATGAGAACTGGCCAGGATCAAGCAGCCATTGCCCAGGCGAGTGACTCCCCCACCCTGTGCGGTGCCACGATTGATGGTGCAATGTTCACGAAACAGATTGTCAGATCCGATCTCGGCCCAGGTTTCCTCGCCGTCCCACTTCTTGTCTTGCGGATCGCCGCCGAGGACCGCACCTGGATGGACCACACATCGTTGACCGATTCGTGTGTTACACACCACCGAAGAATGGTGATGAAAGACACAGTCGTCTCCGATGGTCACATTGGGGCCGATGTAGACCCCAGGCCCGATGGTCACATCGGAACCGATTTCTGCAGAAGGATCGATAAATGCCGACGGATGGATCATTAGATTTCCTTATCAACCTGCTTCGACGATCATGAATCTTATCGTCGCTTCGGTGACCAGTCTTCCATCTACTGTGGCTCGTACCTGAACCTGAGCGGTCCGTTCTCGCATTCGCTTCAACTCCGCCTCAAGGATCAATTGGTCGCCAGGAACCACGGTCTTGCGAAACTTGACATCATCCATACCCAGAATATAGGCGATTCGGTTCGAATCGGCACTACTCCTCAGTAACAAGACGCCGGAAAGTTGTGCCAGCGCCTCCAGTTGCAACACTCCAGGCATCACCGGGTGCCCTGGAAAGTGCCCCTGGAAGTACTCCTCGTTAAAGGAGACGTTCTTGAGTCCCACTGCACGCTGTCCCTCATCGACCTCCAGAACTCGATCCACCAGCAAGAAAGGATAGCGATGTGGGAGCATTTTCTGGATGTCCCGGATCTCCAGGCCGTGAGGAGCTTTGATCAGGACATCTTCCAGTTCCCGCTCCCGCACATGAGCCTCCGCAATTCGAGCCGCCAGATCCGCATTGAGACCATGGCCACTGCGATGCGCGATGATATGACCACCGACTCTGCAGCGGAGCAGGTAGATGTCACCGAGCAGGTCCAGAATCTTGTGTCGGGCCGGTTCGTCTGGAAGGCGGAAATTCGGCGACTGACCCGCGGCGTCGAGCAGCAAGGTATTCTCTTCAGTGGCCCCCTTGCCGAGCCCTCTCGCTTTTAGTTCCTTGACCTCGCTCTCCAGCACAAAAGTGCGCGCCGGTGCGATCTGTTCGCGAAAACTATCTTCGGTGATCTCGAGATCGACCGTCTGGCTGAACCCAGGGTCGCCGGCGTACTGAAGGGTGTAGGTAACTCTCAAGTGATCTGCCGGAAGTGCTACGACGCTGGCAAAGCCCTCCTCCGCCGCCACTGGAGTGGACAGATTCAGGGTTCGCCCTCGTGCCCCCTGATCATCGAGTCCGACTGTAGCAATCTCTTCGAGGAACGGTAGAGCGCTGCCATCCATTCCTGGAATTTCTGGCCCATCGATCTCGCAGATCAGGTTCTCGATGCCGAGCACATGAAGAACAGAAAGGAGATGTTCACAGGTGTGAACCTCAGCATTTCCGATGCCGAAACTGGTTCTTCTCGGTTGCTTCCTCAGGGTGTCGAGTCCGAGTGGAATATCCAGTCCCGGATCGAGATCGGTTCGACGAAACACGATGCCGCTATCGGCATCTGCAGGAAGCATTCTCAGGGTCGCTTGTTCCCCGAGGTGGAGGCCTTTTCCGGAAAGGCTCGCCTCCGACGAGATGGTCTGTTGAGCCGCAGGTGTCAACGATCCTCCACCCTTGAAGCCACCTTGGAGATCACCTCCTGGGTGATATCAAGATCTTCGCGGGCCCAGACGCTGACATAGACCTTGAACTCGGCGGCCCGAGCTATGTTGTTGAGCACAAGATCGAGTTCACGTTCGTTGGCCACCTCCTGGATGGCGTCCCGGACGATCTTGATCAGATCATCGCGACGACTTTTGAAACGAGAGGTGAATTCCTGTTCCAGATCCTCCTGCATCCAGGTCAATTCAGCCTTTGCCAGGGTGAATCTTTTCTCCGCCTCTCGCCGGGCGTCGGTTCCTGGTTGCAATTGACTCGCCTCCTGCTGGATTTGACGCAACGAGGTTTCCTGATTGCGAACATCATCTTCCATCTTGCGCCGCAATTGATTGAACTCGTCGGTGATCTCTTTTCCCTGTGGAATCTGGTCGAGAACCACCTGCACGTCGCAAACTCCGACTCTGTGAGATTCCAGTTCCACACCGCTACCGGAAAGTCCCTGCTGGAGAGACAACATGCATGTGATGGTGACCAGTACCAGGAATACTGATCTCAGCAGAACCTGGTAACGCGAACTTTGGATTTTTTGATCGACAGGTTTCATTTCGTCTTCTTTCAAGATCCCGGAAAGGATTCGTAAGCTATATCTCCGAAGCGAAGTTGGTCTGCATGGAAGGCGAGTTCGATCGAACCAGTGCGGCCCTTTCGTTGCTTGGCCACGATGACCTCGGCTTTCCCCTTGGCGTCCTCGTCGTCAGGACTGTAATACTCCTTACGATACAGCAACATGATCACATCAGCATCCTGCTCGATGGCTCCCGATTCCCTGAGATCCGACATCCTGGGCTTGTTGCCTTCGCGAGATTCGACCGCTCGTGACAGCTGCGAAATCGTCAGGATCGGAACCTGCAGTTCTCTGGCCAGTTGTTTCAGGGAACGGGAAATCTGCGAGATCTCCTGTTGCCGATTCTCTACCCGACCACCCATCTCCAGCAATTGTAGGTAGTCCACCACGATCAGTCCCAGTTTCTTCTGATGATGGAGTCGCCGGGCACGTGCACGAATCGACAGGGCGTTCAGACCAGGAGAGTCGTCGATATAGATCGGCGCTTCTCTCATCCGGTCGACTCCCTGGATGATCTGGCTCCACTCCATATCGTTGAGTTTCGCTTTTCGCATCTTGGTAGCGCTGACTTGGGAAGCTGCGCTGAGGAGGTTCATCGCAATCTGGTCATAACCCATTTCAAGACTGAAGATGGCGACAGGAACCTTGTTGGTCAATCCGGCATGACGAGCCACATTGAGAGCGAAGGTCGTTTTCCCCATCGCTGGGCGACCTGCCACCACCACCAGGTCGGTGGGTTGGAGTCCATTGGTCAGTTCATCCAGATCCTTGAAACCGGTCAGGACACCCACCGATCCCTTTTCCCACTCCTCGATGTTCTGAATCACCTTGTCGAGGCTTTCATGCATCGTATGGATGCCTTGCTTCGAATCGTCCTCGGCCAGTGCCAGTACCTGGCCACCCGCTTCATCGATCAGGTCACGAACCTTACCAGACCCGGATCGTGCTCTGGTTTCCAGATCCTGACACATTTCAATCACCCGTCGCCGCTGAGAGGCTTCCTGGATGATCCTGGCATATTCAAGAAGATTGGAACTGGTCTGAACCCTACTGGTCAGGTCGACCAGATACTCCTCGCCGCCTGCCTGATCCAGTCGACCGCTCGCTCGCAGTCGATCGATCAGCATCACGGCATCCGCGACTCCCTCATCGGCCCACAACTGGATCATCTCGTCGTAGATAATCCGGTGACGGGAGAGGTAAAATTCGTCTCCCTTGACCGACCCCATGACGGAATGACTGTTGGCTCCACCCAGCATCAGTGAACCGAGCAGGCTCACCTCTGCATCGAGGCTATGGGGTAGCGTGATCGCCTCTTTTGAGTTTTCGGCCATGATCTTCCTGATCTCCTCCGGTGCCTGTATAGAACTCAAATAATTCGTATCGCTGAATTCAATTTGAGCCCGGATCGCCGCAACAGGGTCACCGGGAAATGACCCTACCGGAGCCCGAGGGCGGAAGGAAGGGGAGGACGAAACTCCCGCCTCGATCGGGGTTTGGGAGCAGATCCGCAACCTAGCCACCACCACAGCGAGCCACCACTACAGCGAGCCACCACTACAGCGAGCCACCACTACAGCGAGCCACCACTACAGCGAGCCAGAACTACAGCGAGGCGACAGTCCCACAGGCCGATTCGAACTAACTCTTGGAATCACCCGGATCGACGTCATCTTCATCTGCCTTGACGACCCATACTTTGATGACCGATTCGACATCCGCATGAATTCGCACATTCAGGTTATAGATACCGAGTTCCTTGATGGGTTTCTCCAGCTCGATCAACTTCGAATCCAGTTCGATACCTTCTCCTGCAAGTTGCTCCGAGATATTCTCCACCGTCACTGAGCCAAAGAGATGCCCTTCCTCGGTGGCCCGCGCAATGACGGTACAGGATGCGCCGTTGATCTGATCGGCGAGGCCTCTCATCTCTGCATTGCGCACGGTTTCTTCCAGTTCAAGGCGTCGTTTTTGCGCACCGATCCACTGCAGATTCGCCTGCCCCACCTCGACACCGATTCCTTGAGGAATCAGGAAGTTTCGGGCGTAACCAGTTTTCACATCGATCACTTCGCCGATCTCGCCCAGTTGCTTGATGTTCTTCTTGAGAAACAATTTCATCGCTTTGGCTCCAGTTACCATTCCCCGTCGGGGAGTTCTACAAGGTGATTTTTGTTCCGCAACGGACTACTGCCCGTAAGGAATCAACGCCATGAAACGGGCCTGGTGGACCGCTCTCTTGATGCGGTGTTGCATCCTCGAATCACAGCCGATTTGTCTGCGAGAGGTCAGTTTCCCACCGCCAGTCAGCAACTTATGTAGAAGGTCGACATTCTTGTAGTCGATATAGGTCATATCGGCGACCACCGACTTCTTGTCCCTGCGTCCAAACATGTTGATCTCTTTCAGCCCTAGAAGGGCACCTCGTCATTAAAAGGTTGGCCCTGGGGGAACTCGTTGGTGGAGCCCCCAGAGTTCTGCTCGCCGGTCCCCGAGCTCTGCTCGCTGGTCCCCGAGCTCTGCTCGCCGGTCGTTTGGTAGGGACCCTGTGTGGATCCTCCCTCGCTACCCTTCGGCATGAAGTGGACTCGATCGGCGACCACTGTCAGTTTGCTACGATTCTTGCCACTCTCCTTGTCGGCCCACTGGTCGAACTTGAGTCTTCCCTCGACCACGACCTGCTTGCCCTTACTGAGGTACTGATTGCAATTTTCTGCCTGGCGACCCCAGACTGTGACCGTCACAAAACAGGTCTCTTCCTGTAATTGCTCCGATCCCTGCTTGCGGTAACGCCGATTCGAGGCGAGCCCTAGATCACAGACTGCAGTTCCACCGGCGATCATCCGAAGTTCGGGATCCCGTGTCAGATTACCTGCGATGAAGACCCTGTTGATTTCCATGACTCCCTCTTCTCGTTAAAAATTACTGTGTTTCTTCCTCAGTACTGGCCACTTCTTCTACCGCTTCATCCGCCGCATCTTCGACCACTTTTTCAACCGCTGCCTCGGCCTCCACTGGCGCCTCGGCCTCCACTGGCGCCTCAACAGGATCCGCTTGCGCATCGCTGGTGGTGGTGGTGGGGAGGTCCTCCGCTACCACTGCTTCTGTCGCCGTTTCGCCGGCATCACCATCTTCGGTCGATTCCGAATTGGTGGTGGGTTCGGTGGCATCGGGAGCAGGCTTGGTCGATTCGGCAGGAGGCTTATTCGCTTCCGCTGCCGATCGCGCCGCAGACTCGGCATTCCGTGCCGCAGCTTCCTTGCGCTTGGCCATCTCCACCTTGAGGAAATCCTCCTGGATGACCAACATCCTCAGAATCTTCTCGTTGAGTTGACCGTCACTGCGGATCGAAGCGATGGCTCCGGTATCGGAAGTGAAGTAGGCAAGGAAATAAACCCCTCGCTTGACTCCCTTGACTGGATAAGCCAGGCGCTGTTCCGGCCACCGTTCCGCATATTCGATGGTTGCGCCATTGTTTTCGATCACGGCACGAATCTGTACCTCGATCTCGCTCCATTCGGATGCTGCTTCGGTGGCAGCAACGAGGAATAATCCCTCGTAAAGTCGTTCGGTCAAGATGGTCTCCTCTAGATCTACTGAAGATCATGATCCGCAGCCTCGCCCCCCCGATGACCGTCAGGGAATCTATACGAAGGCCGCACCTGTTTTTTTATCCAAGCAACGAGTGACTCACGCGACGATTTTCTCGAGCGACTTTCTCGAGCGATTTTCTCGAGCGACTTTCTCGAGCGATTTTCTCGAGCGACGAGTAACCCACGTGACGATGGGAAGATCGGGGCAGCGGTCTTATTGTT
>Ga0302139_10000327_pt1 | contig 21743 bp, 26 predicted proteins | sample CBN3_331_MG_FD_203104 | JGI IMG/M metagenome (GOLD analysis project Ga0302139, IMG submission 203104) | Marine microbial communities from Western Arctic Ocean, Canada - CBN3_33.1 | ecosystem: Environmental > Aquatic > Marine > Oceanic | place: Canada: Western Arctic Ocean | collected 2017-09-15 | reverse complement strand
AATTCCTCATTTTTGGATGCTTAAACAATTCAGGCCATTTTGTTTGCCATCCTAATAACGGTTCTCCGCCTGTAATAATTAAATGTATATCCTGATTATTATCTGTTACCCAATCACCTGTTGGTGTATGTTCTAATAACAATTCTACTAATGCATCAGTTTCGATGTCAGTTGTAAAACGTTTAAATCGTGAATCCCAACTAGCATAACTATCACAGCCAGTTGTTACAAGTGGCAGGTCTTCAAAACTATTATACTCAACTGGATTTATCTGTAAACGTTCTTTACTTGGTTGCCCAGACGGCATTCCGAATCCTTCGCATTTAAAATTACATCCAAACACTCGTAAAAATACAGAAGGCACACCAACATACCGCCCTTCGCCTTGGACACTATAAAAAACTTCAGTAACTCTAAATTTCTTCATTATTCTTTTAAATAATCAATTCGTTGTATTGCTACAGAAACTTCGATAGTCTTCTCATCACTTATAGTATGATTTATTGCAAACTTAAGATCTACATTTTCATCTTTTAAATTTTTACAGATACCATTTATTTTTTCTGTATGCATTTTCACATCTTTAATATATTGTTTTACTTTTGTGTCTTTCATTATACCCATCCTTTAAAACCAGCATCAGGATTAGTATAAATGGAACTATTTTTTTCATTCTCTCGTGACTCTACACTAATAACCCATGCTCGTCCTTTTGTTCGTCCTCTTAACCATTCATCTGCCCACATACAAATACGAAACGCTGTGCCTTCCATACCTGGTCCTTCTTCTTGCACAATTAATCTACATACACCTGCTTCGTGCATTTCTCGAAATGTTGGAAGCCACGGATCATCATGATCAACTACAAATGTATGATCATAATTTTCATCTAACCATGCTTTTATTTCATCTAAATCACCATAATCAACAAGGAACCCTTCCTTTGTCATTGTCTGTGCGCCAAACACAAGATGAAAACTACGACTATAGCCGTGTATCAAATGACAATTTCCGTCATGCTTGTGCTGTCTATGTGCACACGGAAAGTTATAAAAACTCTTTGTTGAAGTAAACTCTGGAACGTCACTCATATTTTTTCCTCATAATATATGTGCATGTTCTAATGCCTCATATGCAAACCAACTACCAAACAATAAAAATGTATATCTTGTAATTTGGAACAAATTCTGTTGTATTATTTTTCTTTTCATTATTAGGGGTATTGATACTATTACAATTACTATTGCTATTATAGCACCAATTAACTTAGATGTAAAGTCTGCCGTGCCCATAAACAAGAATGTATTAATCTCCATACTCTCACGAAAATAGATAATAAATATCGCACTTGCACCTGCAAATACTCCAATACCTTTCCGTGCTTCTTTAACATGCCTACTAATATGTTCCTGTATGTTTTTCGAATTAAAAAATAGATACAACATTAATAATGCGAGCACACCGTACGTTGCCCACTCATACGGTTCGAGTATCTCACCTAGAATATAACCTCCACTAACGCCTGTAATAAGTCCTGCTATAGCAGACAATACTATTGGCAATGTAATAGGCAATGAACCCATTATTAAATAAGTTAAGAAGACCATTTCAAGTGCTTCTCTACCTACATATACAAAACCACTAATTATATTTTCCATTAAGGGTATTGTTCCTCATAATTTATGCCCCACCATTGTTCCCAAGGGAACACAATCCAAACATCATCTTCTGCTTTATTAACTTCTTCAACACAATAATTAACACCATGAAACTCGCTTGCAAGATTTTCTGTAAGAACAGCAAACTTTACATTACGCCTCCATAATACTTTTTGCTCGTCTGGCAAATAAGGCATAGCATTAAACATAGCCTCAGGTGACAATGCTGATGCCCAGTCATTAACAATCCAATTAAATGTTGCACCACTATCATTAATATCATCTACAATAAGAAGTTGTCTACCCTCTAATGCATCCAATGGCATCATTGTATTAGACTCAGGTGATCTTGCATGATCACGTAATTGTATATCTAATGTGAACATTGGTACATTCATAAAATGACTCATCATTACTGCTGGAGTTAGCCCACCTCGATTAATACCTATAATATAATCAGGTTTCCAATTGTCATCAGACATCTGCTTAATAAGATCTAAAACAAGACCTTTAACTTTGCCTACAGAGTAATATTCTTTTCTAACCATGTCCTTTCATACTCATGCAAATACTATAAAACTCTTGCTTCGCCGCTGGATCATCAAAGAATGCTCCACGCATTATAGCAGTAGTCATATCTGACTCGTGCTCTCGTACACCTCTATGTGTCATACACATATGCTCTGCCTTAACCACTACAGCAATATTTGGTGTCTTAGCATAATGTCCTAATGCATCTGCAATTTGTGAAGTCATCTCTTCTTGTATCTGTGGACGTTCTGCAATATGATGAACAAGCCTGTTAAACTTACTCAACCCTATAACCTCATCGTTAGGAATAATACCTATCCACGCATTGCCTACTATGTTTTGAAAGTGATGAGCACAAGTTGACTTAACACTTATTGGTCCACTTGTATACATACTTTGATAACCCATATTTGGAAACGCAGTTATCCTCGGTGGTGGTTCATATCGTCCTCTAAAGATTTCTTTAACATACATTTTCGCTACACGTTTTGCTGTCTCTTGTGTATTATGATCTCGCTCAGTGTCTATTACTAATGTATGTAAAAGGTCTTGTACTTTAGATTCCACTTCGGCTTGTAAAAGATCTAAGTCTCCAACATTAATATAATCTGATATGTTATTATTACATCTAAAGTCAGCACCTGCTTTCTCTATACGTTGCCTAATTTGATCGCTTATTTTCATTAATTACTCCTCAAATATGTTTCACTATTGTACCACTTCCACGCAGTTTCTATGATTGTATTTAGGTCTGAGTGCTCAGGAACCCAGTCTAATATATGTTTTGCTTTAAAAATATCTGCAATAACTTTAGTTGGATCACCTTCTCTCCGTGCGCCATATTTAATGTCAGGTAATCGTTCTACCACATTTAAAACTTCATCAACTATATCTTGCACACTTTGTCCTTGTCCTGCTCCTAAATTTATTATTTCTGTTTGTCCACCATTAACTAAATAATCTACTGCTTTAACATGTGCTAATGCCAGGTCCCAAACATGTGTATAATCCCTAACACAAGTGCCATCTTCTGTATCATAATCAGTACCAAATAATGTAAACGTATCATTGTTTATAATTGATTCTAACACACGAGCAATAACATGAGTAGCATCTTTAACTTGGCCAACCTCTGATTCAAGGTCTGCACCACACGCATTAAAATATCTTAATGATATACTGCGAAAATCATATGCTACATTATAATCTTGTAATACACCTTCTATCATTTGCTTACTACGTCCATAACTTGTTAACGGATTAAGCACCGCATCTTCATTAATAGGAACAATTTCTTGCTCGCCATATACACTACTGCTACTACTAAACACAAAATTATTAATATCTTGATCAAGTAATAAATTTAAAAAATGAATAGTACTAATTACATTATTATCATAATACAATTTTGGATCGCTTACACTTGGTCCTACTAAACTATTGGCCGCACAATGTATAACTGCTACAACATTATATTTTTCTCGTCTATAAGACTTACAAACATCATTTACTTCTGTAAGTTTAGTAAAATCTGTTTTATAAAAAGGGCCCCATTTACTAGACCATGCTGTTTCTTGCCGGTCGATGTTAATAGGAAGATAACCAGCATAACTCAATGCTTTACATATATGTCCTCCTACGTACCCACTACCGCCTGTTACTATTACACACGATGCATCAGTCATTAAAATTTGGCCTCACTTATATATTTTCTATAATCAACACCTGCTCTTAGATACTCCTCGCCATTACCTTCAAGAATATCCACAGTCCGATCAATTGTACCATCTTGATAATCACTTATCTTACCTATGTTATCATGTGGTAAATCAATTAACATCCATAACTTATTACAAGCATCATCTATACTCCACGGCACATATAGTCTATCGCGATCATTTGCAAGCGTCTCTGGAAAACTACGATACGCAGGATATAAAACATTAGTATATAATGCGTCTGCTTCACTTACAGTATTGCTTACCCAATCTTGTAATGCACAATTAAATAAAACTCTACTTTTAGATAGTATTTCATAATATTCATCCTTACGTAAGTTTTCTTGCACACGCAATTTACCATCCTGTGACATTTGTCTAGTACGTGCCATATACTCATCATTGTTACTACGCAACTTACCACCACTTAAAATACAAAACTCTACTTCTGGATCCCAGTCCTTAAGATATGTTTCAATAAGATCCATATAAAAATTTGGTTGCTTCTCTTGATCCCAACGTGCCGCAAACACTACTCTCTTTATCCGTTTATCAAACGGAATAATATCGTTAACTCTATTTTGTACTTCCTCTTTACCAAATGGCAATCCTGTTACATACTTGTTTGCTGTCCATCCTGCAATATGTAAATTAGCAACCATCTCCTCACTTGCACAAATAACACCATCAACAAATGTATCTACCATTTGTTCATACTTGCTCATCCATGGATACATTCCCCACACATGAACAAAATCATCTGGATCAATTGATTGAGCAAGACACCTTACATATACTTTTGGACGCATAGTTGCAGGAACTTGATCCATTATATACGGAAGACTTTCTATACCAGGTTGAAACATATCCTCAAAGAAAATAACATCCTCATCAGTAACATCACCTTCACGCATCATTTTAACGAGGTTCATTATTTGACTCATACCAAAATAACTGCGGCCATGTGCATCAAGCACTTGACCTGTTACAATTGCTTTACTATCATCTAATGTTTCACCTGGAACTAAAATATAGTCAATATTGCGTTTTTTAAAAACTGATTCATTCCAATCTTGTAATTGTAGTGTATAACGGCCTTCGTAAGGCTCTAATCCCATATAAAATAATTTACGCATTTAATACTCCTAGTAACTATTATATAGTACTATAATTTCAGGGATATGTCAAGTATAAAATGAAGAAAACCCCAACGAGGCCTCGTCAGGGTTTCCAAACTGCTTATTTTAATTTCTATTCTTAAGCAACACTGCCGTAATCAGCTGAATTGTTTGGTTGCGTGGAAGAAAAGCCATTGGCTCCTTTTCCATAATCCATATTATCAATCCAAGTACGATCTTGGTTAACTAAAGATGTTATACCTTTAGTTGCACCAGATCGCGATGCGTCAGAACCACCTGATGTCATAACACCAGGCCACACACTAGCTGCACTAGTGACTGCCCCATAATCAGTAATGTTAGTTACATCACCAATATTGATCGGTCCCATACCTCTCATACGAACACTGCCTGCGAATCGAAAAAGTCGACGAGCTGCCATATAATTGTCTCCTAGGTAAAAAGTGTCACCTACCGGTTTACAATATGGTGACATTAGTATTTATCGTATATCACTCAGCATTTTGTTGATACTGAATAAAACAGCCATTCTCATCATCTTCTGATACTTCGATCCACACTTCTCTTTTTGGAAACTTCACTGCTATTTCTATAAATAAATCCGAAGCAATCATTTCACACGACTTGTAATCTAGTTCCAATGTCGTACCATATAAACTTTCCATCCAACGTTTAAATTGGATGAACTCAATATCTCTATCGTCGTGTACTACTTCTATCCAAACTCTAAAATGAAATGTATGCCGATGTGGATGTCCGAGAAATGACACATCATATTCATCACCAGTTGCTAATTCTGGATCATCCAATGCCGCCGGATAACAATGTATGCCTTCCTTTTGAAACCTAACCCAAATCATTTTACTTGAGTTTGAATCTCTTTTATTAGCCGCTTCGATTCTTGCTTGTATAACTTGTTCTTCCATTAGTATACCCTTTTAATTTCATCTGCAATACCATATTTTACTGCTTCTTCAGCACTCAACCAAACATCCTGCGGTGGCAGTAAAATTTCTCTAATCTTCTTTTCATTCATCCCTGTACATTTCTTATAATGAGCAAGCATTCTTTCTGTGCTTAATTCAAACTCTCGCATTACAGCATATAATTCATGTTCCTTACCATGTGAACCCCAACTATATTGATGCGATAGTATTGAAGTATTTGGTGTAAGTATTCTACTTCCTTTGTGCCCCGCCATAAATGTTAAAATACCACATGACGCAATCATGCCTAGTCCTACTGTTTTAACTGGAATTCTTGATGCTTTCATTACATCTATAAGAGCAAATGCCGCATGTACTGCTCCGCCTGGACTATTAATTATTAGAGTAAGTTCTTTTGGCTTTGCACTACGAGGCAGAAGATTCTTTTCCATAATAAATTTAATAACTGGCGCAGTTGACTTTGATGTAAAGTCATCTGAGAAATAATATATACAATTTTCCCATAATATTTGCCCTGGTGCCGGTGGGCCGTCTTCTTTACTCATCGACTTCTCCTTTAATTATTTTGTCGTTTTTATATTTAGACCACGGTGTATATGATTTACCATCTATTAAATCTTGTACACGGTGTACCCAAACACCAAAATTTGTACTTTCAAAACCTATATCATCAATTTTAATACAAGCATTATAATTTAATTTATCTACATGTGGTATCTTTATACTAATTAGCGGAATAAAATTAAAATGACTTGTAAAACCAAAACCACACACTTCAGATATAAAATTAATATCAAAATCTAATGTTACCATTACATCAGATTCAAGTACACTACCTAAAAATATTTTCCACTGCTCTATATCATCAGCATTGTGTGGGAAAAAACTTTGATTAGCACCAAGGAACACATGCTTTACTTCGTGCTCCTTTATTAAATTAAGTACTGTTATTCTGTTTTGAATTCCTACTACAAATAAAGTTTTTAATCCGTATGCTGGAGTTCTTTCTACTTCCGTACTAACAAAAAATTTTACACTAGTAGTTGGTTCATTCTTGTATGGTCTCTCTATTATCATTTATTTTTAATACCTCAATTTTATCTTTTAATTTTAATTTTTTCTTTTTTAATACTTTAATTTCATTTTCTTTAAATGGTGATAACAACTCAAGTTTCTTAATTTCCCAATCTAACACCCTGTGCTCACTTACCAGTTCTGTTATTTTTTTGTTCATTTTGATACCCTCCTGTATCACGCCTCCTCGAATAAATTACCAAACGTGTTATTTGTTAATTCCTTTTGTGTAGGCTTTTCTAATTTCTTCCCCGGGCCTGGCATATGATCTACAAGGCCGGTTTCATGAAATTCTTCCATCATAGTTCTACGAGGTGCTCCTGAGAATTTAGCAACACTTAACTCATTTAACAATCCTTTGTGCTGTTCTATAAGTTCCATTGGCTTCTCAGATTGAAATACTTCATTTGTTAAATCAACAAACTCAATAACATTTGCTGGAACTTTACTAAAATCCCTAGCATCGCTGAGTCTGTTTGCTTCTTGTACTGCTGTTATATGCTGATAAACATTATGTGCCATAATGAGAACATAAGACAAACTATCCCAAGATGTCTTACTTTCAAAGTCTATTCCCCTTACACATATATCACTTGTCTTAAGGTAAGTGTCTGCTGTTGGATGCATAATTATACTCTGCTCCATTGATACTGTTTTACCTTCCTTATTAACAAATGGCGTAGTATATGGCTCATCCATACCTACATAACTTTTATTATCCTTTGCCGCTTCCATTATAAATGCAAACCTCTTTGGCTTGTATGAATTGTGTTCGTAGCACAATCCTTTTGCAACACTCATAAACGCACTTGCACTATCAAAACTTACTTCAAGGTTAGGGTTAATTTTAACAAGGTTACGTTTAATTGCTGTTAACTGTATTGCCGCTTGTAAATGACTTGTACCTAAAAAGTGTAACCAGTCTTTGTTTTCAAGCAACCCATCATCACGCAACTTAATCATACGATACAATATGAGATACCACCATCTCATATTCTCGCCTCCCATTGCCCAACCTTCAAATGCTTTCTCACCATATATCTTTGGATCCGAATAATCTTTAACAGCATCATACCATTGGTCTGCTGTTTTTAAATCGTTACCTTGTAATACATTTAGAAATTTAGTAGCACCTGGTGTGCGCCATTCCATAAAGAAATCATTGTTATGGCAAGTGTATTCTAAACACTCTTTGAATGTTTTAAGTCCTGTATCAAAATGTATACTAAAACTTGGCACATCTAATATCATGCTCCAGTCTGCTGTGTGCTCTAACCATTTTAATATTTTAATACGTACCGCATCACACTTACCACCTGAGTCTTTAAATTGTTCCCACGGAAACTTTAGCACACCTTTAGCAACTTGGAAGCCTCCGCTGTCACCAACTAATGTAACTTTGCTTCGGTCTCGTTTTTGTACGTGTGCTTCTGACTTATCACTTTTCTCTGTATCGAGCATAGCATGTCCAGCAGAATACAATCCCCATTTATATGAGAACAAACCTTTGTCCTCATTCAAGAAGTTCATACTTTCTAGTCCATGTGGAAAGCAGTCAGGTATGCGTTCATCAGTTACTTTACTATTGTACGCACTGTTATGACTTAAAAACTTTGTGTAAATACTGCTAATAGCAGGAAGAAACCTTGCATAATCTTTATTAGACTCTGACAGATTCAATATAATTACCTATTATGACTTTGCTGGAAGTACATAATTATAAACTCCTATACCACTATCTACTGTAATCTGTAATGCACCAACATTAGCAATACTAATTTTACAATTGCCTGATGATGCTAATTTCAGAATAGCCATAACTTGTGCAATAGGCCAATGAAATGTATTTGTAAGTTCACCTTGTATATTACTTGCAAAAATCAAATCCCCTCTATGACTATTTTGTCCAGTACCAAAACCTATTGACAAATCTCCACCATTGGTTGTTAAACTAAAATATGGTTCAAACTGTACAATACCTTGTGCGGCATTATTAAACAATTGAATACTTTTCTGACTGGGTTGGAACTCGATGTTCCAATCGGCACCTTTAAACCTTACTGTACGTAATTGTTCTTCAACCAATGCTCCACTCATAAACCGATAAAACCAAGGAGAACCCGCGGAACCTTTGAACTCAAGTTCTTCTGGTTGCTCTACACCGTTTCGTTCATTACGAACTACTGATAGTGCAGACCCGTCATCATTCAGATACTCCCAGTTCAACAACCAATTCAGAAATCCTAAATTGGCAGCGCCGAACATACCCTCAAATTCACTCACTGCATTGTGCAACTGACCGTATAGCATAACTGTACGATCAACATCCATTGCAGAGATGGTAGTCTCACTTGTTGTACCTTCGATCTTTACTGCTTCGATAAAACCAAGACCGTTAGTATGTTTTACAACATCTAATAGAACATCTTTTAACATTTATCTTTCCTCATTAATTTGTTGAAGTTGCTGGTGCATCTAATGACAGATTTAAACTAAACAGTACAACAGACTCCTGCCTATTAAAACTACTGTCATATGGTACTTTATAATCAATACCTACTGTTACTCTATCAGTAACTTTAAATGAATAATCAGCACCAAAATCAGTGCCGGTATAATCAAAATCATCAATATCCATTCGTCCTCGAACATACGCACCTACACCAAGTGATGCTAAACCATATCGTCCTTTAAGACTACCTGTAATATCTTTATCAGTGATATTCCAATCACCTACTGCTTTTAAAGAAAAGTTATTCCTTTTAGCAGTTGACATAACTCCGACTATATTATCATCACCATCTGTGCGTTGATAATGTGCGCCGCCTGACACTGTATAACCCGGAACAGTGTATAGATATTTTAGATCAACTACCGTGGATTCGCCTGATGTAATTGTAAAACCTTCCCAACCTACAGATCCTTCCCACGTTTGCTCTACTGCAAATGCAGTTGTGGATAACCCCATACAAATTATTGCTAATATAATATTTTTAATCTTCATAACCTACTCCTTACTATATAAGTATACAACAATTCAGGTAAGTTGTCAAGTGTTCACTTGCTTACCATTTAACATTAATTTAAACAACAACATGTCTGTTTTTTCAACAAATCTAAACAAATATGTAAATGGATAATCCCAAGTATCATATATTTCATTCCATACATATCGATTGGGTATTGCTGTTTCTGCCCAATGCATCGCTTTATTCATTTCTATTAAATCATTATCATTATATATTACTTGCCGTATAGTAAACATCTTTTACTCTAATACAAACAACGATTCAAAAATTGCTGATTGCTGTGTTTCTTGTAAATCCCATTTAAGTACACCAAGTAAATTTGAAATTTTATTATCAATAATTACATCTTGCATACCATCGTGATCAAATGGTAACTCTTTAAACCAATCAGGTATTCGTGCTTCGTCAATTGGATAACCAACACTTGTAAAACCCATTGGATTAGGTTTTAATTTACATACAATAGTTTTAGCACCATCTACAATTGGCATACTATATCTATCGCTGTTCATATCTCGTAGTGTATTCCAGTTTAATGCCGCTCTAACATGTCCAGGCATATTTGCTTTCTTATATCCTCGTTGACCTGTTCTCTTATCAATTGGATGCTCAGCCTCCCAAAACTTTGTTAAGTTATTAACACGTTTTGGTGTACCTTTTTCCCAACCTGGGCGTTCTCCAAAATCTATGCGAAACTTTTTAATCTTTGTAAAAATCTCGTCCTTGGTCTTGCCATTTAATAAATTTTCTAAAAGCTCTTTTAAAAACTCTTGCATAAAAGCAGGCGTATCAGATCGTTTTAAATCTAATCCCATTGCTTTAACATAACCTATTTCTTCATTTTCGTCTAATCTCTCACCTTCTAAATCATAAATTAAAACAGCATACCGTTTCTTTGTAATAAAAATACCTTTGCTTGCAACAAGTTCTCTACCTGCTCTAATTAATAATCCTCGTTCCTCTAATACATTATGTGCTGTTTTCATATAGCCAGGAAAACTATCATTTACTGCCTCAGCAATTTGATCATACAATTCTATTGCTATATCTTTACTCCAAGATATTTTCCCTTGCTCAACTTCTTTTTGTAATGCACTATACGCACTAAAATATACTGAGTCTGTATCACCATATATTACTGCATCGCCATCGTGCTCGTATTTCTCTGTTATAACTTCATTAGTCTTAGAAGCCATATGCTTGGTAATACTACGCCCAGAAAGAGTAACAGACTGGCCAACCCTAATATCGAAAAACCTACTACCAGGGTTAAGAATAGCACCGTATAAACTATTAAGATTAATTTTCTTAACCAACTGTCGCCTGTCCCAAAAGTCTCGTTCAGGCCTGTCTTTGGCATTACGCATATTGTTTTGTAATTCTTTTCTTTCTGCATGCCATCTCTCCAATAAGCCAGGTATTATTCCTTTCTTACTTTGATCAAATATTGTACCATTTGCAGTTAAACACCACATGGGCATTTTTTTAAATATAAGATTATATATCTCTGCACCTGTCATTACATCTATTTTACCATTCTCATATTTAATTGTAATCTTATCTACTTTGTCGTTATCCATTACTTTTTGATATTCGACTGTACTAAAAACACTTTCCCAAGCGTCTGCTAAACTTGAACCTTTAGTTTGTAATCGTTCATTGATAAACTTATTAGTATATGTTGGTTCCAATTGTCCAACAAGAGTCTCAGGACTCATATTCATTGCACGAATAACACTTGGATACAGACTGTTAATATCAATACCACCTATGTACTCATGCATACCTTTCTTTGGAAATGCTACATAAGCACCTACAGCAGTCTTTGTTTCTAACATACTGTAATCTGTTCTTTCAATTTCTGCCCTGCGAGGAGGTCTGTTAGGAATAACTACATTCTGTTTGTGTGCTTCATTAACAATTGCTTGATCTGTAACTGCAACAGCACCCATTGTTGTTGGAAGTAATACTGTATTGGCATGTGCAATAACATTTGCTAAATCAATAAACTTATTTTTATCGTCTATTTTTGCTAATAGCATTGTATCTTGTCTATTATATGCTACAAATGTTTTAAAGTCGTGCCTATATAATTGATCAATGCTACCATCATATACTATTTTCCTCTCACCTAATTCATACTCACCTATAGCATCCAATGAGTATGAATGCATTTCGTGATATGTGTACTTGCGATATAGTTCTAAATAATCTAAATGCAATCTACCTATTAAATCATATGTTTCTTGATCCTTACCATATCTTATAAATGTACGAGGCTTAGGCAACTGGTCCCATAAACATAATTTACGAGTATGACTTTTACTTAAAATTGATGTAATCCTATTAACTACATAAGGAATATCATACCCTTCACTGTTCCACCCGCTAATAACATCAGCATCATCTACTATATCTAAGAATGTTTTTAATAATTCTTCCTCAGAATTATATAACCATGTGTTTTCAAACTCGTCAACCATTTCGGTTGCCTTCTCCATAGTTAATGTAGGGGGAACAAATGCTAGTGTAATAAGACTATCTAGCCATTGTAAATAAACACTAATAGCAGTAATAGGTGAGAAGGGATCTGTTACTGGTGAGAAACCTCTTTCAGGATTAAAGTCTACCTCAATATCAAAAAAGCATACATTTAATTGTGGTACTTCAGCATCCAAGTAATTATCTTCAAGTGTACGAAACACCCAGTTCATGTCTGCTTCGTATATTTTTTTTCTGCTGTGTAATTTAAGTTCTCTATTAAACTTCTTTTTACTGCGCTGTGTTATTCGAGTTGCTCTTGTACCAAAAATAGTGTCATGCTTTCCATTATGGTCTTCATAGTAGGCTGTATAATTTACAGGGAATTCTTTAAATATCCGCTTGCCGTTAGATCTCTCGACAACATGTAATATGTCACGTTCCTGCATCAAAAATGCATCAACGTAACTCATTTATACATGCATACCTATTGCATTGAGAATCATTTCTATATCTTCTAATTCATCTGTGTGGACTTGCAAGTCGCCTTTATATGCGATACGGATTGCTTTATTTAATAAGGAAGGCTTAAGATCTAGTTCTTCAGATATTGCCTTTACAGTCTCTTTAAGACCTTCGTTGAGGGAATCTACTTCTTGTTTAACTCTAACACCTTCACTCACAAGGTGCTTTAATCGTATTTTGTCTGCTTCGGAAATGTGTACTGACATATATAACTCCTTAAGTTATATACTATAACACTAAACTACAATAATGTCAATATTATTTTAGACTTTTTGCTCGTTGACTGATTTGTCGACGATCGTTTCTGTAATGATTGTACTTTTCCCAACGATCTGATTGATCATGATTATAATCATGGAAATTTTGACGCATTGCATCTAATGCATTAGAAACCCCATCATCTTCAACACTCTCACCGTGAGCATACTTATTATCACGTTCGCCTGCGTGTTCATCTGCATGTTCTTGGGCCATGGCTACATAATCTTCAAACTCACTGTCCATAAAATCTCTAACAGAATCATCTGGTATCCTACCTGGATTATTTGTTTGATCAATATTACCATCTAACGAATTTGGGTCTACCCTGTATTGGCCTGTGGCAGAATCTAAATATGCTGTATATGTTAATTCGCCGCCTGATTCTTCACCATCATCGCCTGTAAACCATACATCGTTAACTACACCTTCGTACTTTTCTGTGTCAAAGCCTTCATTCATTGCCTCCCAGTCATCATTAGAAATATATATATCTGTATCTGGGTCGTAATACTGTCCTTCCTTAGGATCATAATAAACTACCTTAGCATTCTTAGCTCGAAATGGACCTTCTAAACCTTTGCGTTCTGTATAACGCTCTGTATCTATTGGTGGTAATGTAGTATGTCCTTCTTCTACTCCTACTTCTTCTGGATTCATCCGAGCAGTATTCTTACGAGCTATTTTTTTCGCTGTCATATATTTCTCTCTCTGTCGAGCTTTTTGTTTCTGCAATTTCTCTATTCTTTCTTGTTCGCCAGAATGTTTACCCAAATGTGGCATCCACTCTCCTTTACCTTTAACATTGCCTTCTTCAACCTCACTTTCAAAACGCATTTTGTTAAAAAGCATCCCACGACCAGGTTCGGCGTTAATCCAAGCATCTCTCCATTTTGCTAAAAATGCTCTACCAACTAGTACTGCTTGTTTTAAATCTGGGTCTTTAATAATCTCAGTATCTGATTGTATATCCTGCAATGCTTTAATTCTTGCTCTATAGTCAAGTACAATTGCTTCATCACTGTCGCCAGCTGGTGCTGTAGGTGTTTCGTCTAATTTTAGATATTCAGATAATTTCATTTGCTAACCTTCTTGTTAGTATTTATCAGTAAGGAAGAATTATTTAATACATATTCTAACTGTGTAACTACATTAACCCAATACTGTTCTCTCCAACTATTACGTTCAGATAATAATACAATTCTTTTAGCATTACTAATTTGTAATTTTAATTCATGTTCTGTCATTTTTCACTGCTGGTGGTATGGGTTTTACTGTCGAATCACACCCACACGGTTTATCTTCCCTACATACACAAGGATTACATGTACATCCTTTACAAAAACATACAGGATTATCACACGTTGAATAATCTGAATTTTCTAATTTATTCTTTGGCATAGTCCCTAATCCATCTCTCTTTGTTATTTTCTGATAACTGTTCCCATGGCATTAAGAAAGGACAAACCTTATCTTCATCCGAATGTTTCATGCCATATCTCCATGCATCATTAACTTTTTCAGTCATCCATCGTTGATGTTTGATACTACTTTCTGCACTATGTGCTAACATTTCATAGTCCTCATCAACTTCAACAACGTCAAAGATAGATAAATCTTGCATACGTAATACAGGTGACGTTGCTTCAATGTCAAAATCACCTTTATATTCATCCATCCATTCTCCAACAATAACTTCTGCCTCGTTGCCAGTTAAGTTACGTTTTAATGGAATTTGATATTTAAAACCTTCATCTAACACACTCATTACAATAAAAATATTTGCTTTAGTGCCGTCACTATATGTATGAGTGTATGGACTAATAACACCACTAGGACCCATGTCTCTTACAACTGTAAGAAACAATTTAATATCATCTTTACTCAATTCTTCTTGTGTTACTAATGTAATATCAAAATCTAATTTGCGAGGTTTTTCCATAATAGTATTTATTTAAAAAGAAGAAGCTTTGTCTATCGCCACTCTTTCTCTTTTCTCCATGCCACGTGTCCATGCCGCCGCACCTAGTATAGCACCAAAAGCAATATGAAACAACCCACCACCTTGCAATGTTAAGGATTGCCAATTACCTTTATTCATCATAATATTTAATGCTTCAGACTGCTGTTCAACTGGCATTTGCAATACATACTTAAATATCTCTGCTAAATCGTGTGGTTGTGCCTGTACAAAATACGGTGCAACAATAAAATCAAATACACAGATAGACAAATAAACTAATGCAGCTATAGGTCTCCACAATGATCGCAACCATTTAGCCATAGGACCATTTGCATCTTGTTGGACAATTGGAACAACTTTTATATGTTCGTATTCTTCTTTATCTACTACTGTTGTTGATCGTCTAACCATTTATTATGTATCGCCTAAGTCGGCTGGTATATCTATGTATAACCAAACACTACCATCATATCCTTCAAACCGTGATACTGTAGAATTATAACGAATACCACCTATTGCTGGTGATCCGGGGCGTTGTGCTGTAGTTCCTACAGGTATATTTAATGCTCCAGTTGCGGCAGTACCAACAGCGCCTCCTACTGTTATTGCTCCTGCAACAGTTAATGATCCTAATGAACCAACAGAAGTAATGTTTGCTTGGGCCGCTGTTGCAAGTGTACCTACTAATGAAGTACCTGTAATGGTTGTGCCTGTAATTGCGGCTGCCGAAGCGGCACCAATTACTGTGCCATCAATAGCACCACTGTCAACGTCAATATTAGTAATATTTTGGTTACCAGCGTCTAAAGCACCACCAAGTGTTGCGGCGATAAGTGTTGTAAATGTACCAGCGGCGGCAGATGAACCACCAATTACTGTACCATCAATAGCACCGCCATTAAGGTCAACGGTTGACGAAGTAAAGCCAGCAACTTGTAAATCTGCATAAGAACTAATACTTATATCACCTGCTGTAGTGCCATCTTCAGTTGTATTAATTGCCGCAAATTCATCTGCACTTTCGTCCCATACAAGAGCTACATTAGCACTATCACCTCGTTCTATAACAAAACCAGAATCTTGTGTGGGTGTACCAGTTGTTCCCCTTGATAAAAGTAATAAGGGATCCTGAATTGCTGTATTTGTTGTATCAATAATGGTAGTAGTACCATTAACAGTTAAATTACCAGAGATAGTAGCATTACCAGTAATGTCAATGCTACCTTGCTCCCAAGCATTATTACCAGAATTTCTAAATTTTAGTGTGTTTGCGTTAGTATCAAACCAAACATCACCAGTAGAAGCACTATAGGAGCCTGTAGGATCAGAACTACCTTGATATAATGTAGTTCCGCCTTTTCCTAATAAAAAATAAGGACTCGTAGTTCCTTTTGCATTAAATATAACCGCCAAAAATCATCTCCGTCAGATTTCTCTGTCTGCGTATGCAGTTCGGTATCACACAATAAAAAATACAAATACATTAATCAAAAAGTATATACTTTATATTTATCTATCTTTATAATAATATGTATGATCCATAATTTCCCATATTTCGGGTATAAAATCTTTTATATGTTGTTTCCTTACAATATCAAATCTTTTCGTAATATCTATTAAGGGTTCCATTGAATGTTGCGTAGTGTCATTACGTAAACGAACAAGAACGTCTTTAATATTTGACTCAATTAACTTAAACTCACTATTTTCTACTTCAGTATAATTATTAGAAAAATGATTTAAAATTTTATGATTAAGGGCATTATCTAACCAGTTATTTCTTACATCTATTGGTAAACTTTGCATACTTGCCCATGCTGGGCCTACTAAATCACTAACAAGTAACCCTAAATCATTTGGCATATTGTTATTATTTTGTAATATACCATGCATTTCAACAACCCATTTTAAAAAATCTACTATATTTGGTAAACTATATGCTTGTAATGTATATAATATTTGTGCATTATTATTCTGCACGCCTTTACATAATACTTGCATATTTTCTTTAAGTTTATTAAAATGAATTGGATATCTAATATATTCTAAAGTTTTATCAGTACCATCAATACTAAAATTATAACATACATTAAAATTTTGTATTAATTCTAAAAATTTTTCATTAGCATTTGTACAATTTGTAGTAACATGTAAATGTATATCTAAAACATTTCGTTCTATAAGCACTTCAAGAATTTCTATAGTCTCTGGCATTATAGTTGGTTCACCACCAAGTAATTTAATTTGATTTATATGCTTTGCATTAGATAACAAATATTCTATATTATCATTATTAAGATTTATAAATGCATCAGTTTCTAATTCTATTGTTGACGTGTAAACTGGAGCAAGAATATTTTTATTATTTTTAAATTCTTTATCTAATTGACTACTAGCATTTGGACTACACATTCTACATTTTAAATTACATAAATTATCAGGTCGATATTCTATGTCTATTGGCGTTTTCCATTGATTACCTTGCACAAGATCTACTTTAATATTTCGATCTTTAAACATCATAGTATAACGATCGCGTTCGCTAAATTCTCCTGCGGCTGTTTGTTTATAGCAATGTGTACAATTTTCTACATATTCATTATTAAGCATTTTCTTACGAACAGATTGATAATAATCACTAGTCCAATGTTCATCAAGATTTTCTGATATAGGTTTTTTTATATCGTACTTATCATTACTTAAACAGCATAATTTTCTATCATACATATCATGCAAATACATATGCACAAACGGTGCATAACAAAAATTTTTATTCATAAAAATATTTATTTACATATAAGAAATGTTAATTTTTATAGAACCAGTATTGGTACTATTATTAGTATAATAATAAAATAATTCAGTTTCTGCTGAATATTGATGGGAAGATGTAATATTATAGACACCTGCTGTAGTCATATCAATAACGTCATCTGTGGCTAACCTGTCATTATCACCTGCATCGCCTATAGTTAATACTGAAGTACCATTACACACAGATAAAACTTCAACTGTAATAAGTGTAACACGCGAAGATGCACTTATTGTACCTATACTTGAACTACCCGAGCCTGCGGCACCAAATAAAGTCTTAGTTAATGTCTGTGCGTCTGTGTTTGCTGAGTCTTCATCAGCAAGTAATACCCAAGCACTACCATTATAAACATAAAATGCATATTCACTACTACCTGCATCTATTACATATGCTGTATCACCTGTTGCTGTTGCTAAAGCATTACGTGCGGCAATGTTTGCAACAACTGTAGTACCAGCAGATGTACGTATACCTTGCTCTACTACAACTGCTAACGGAACTCTACCATTATGTACACTAAAGATACCCATATCCGTAGTAATATTGCCAGTAATATCATCAAGTAATATTTCTCCACCGTCTGATCTTGCTAATTTTACATACTTGGCTGATGAAGCACCTGTTGAGAATTCCCAACCAGTACAAGAACTAACACCTGCAACTGCTGTACCATTGCCATCATTTGTTACGTTTACAATAGTAATTGAACCACCTATTGAATTTGTAAGTATAACATTTGTACCTGATTGCGTTGCTATAATATTAGTCGGTCCTACCGCATTAATATCAGCAACGATATCTGCGGCAATGCCTACTGCAATACCATATGTTGCTTGCCCTGATGTTGTTGTTGAAAATGTAACTGATGTTCCATTAATAGTAATTACACCACCTGGGTATATACCAACTAAACCATATGCTAAAGATAAAGCTGCTGTAGTTGCTGTAGTCGGTGCCGGTGTCTCACTTGCTGTAACTTTATGTGTTGATGTACCATTATTAGTCTGCGTAATAAATTCTGTATGTGTTACTGTACCTGTATATGTAACTTCTGTTTCGTTTATTTCAAGTTTATTGCCACTAGTCGTAGTTGGATCTGCAACATTACCAGTAATAGAAGTTGCAATAGGATCAGCAATTTTAATAAATTGTATCTTTCCTGATGTATCAGCAGTTGTTAATCCGCCTGCTACACTATTATCAGTATAAATGTAATCGCCAACAGTACCAGGTATTGCTGGAACGAAATCAATAACTCTTGTATTTGGCCTAAGCATAAATTGATTAGGGCCTGGACCTGGATGTGTCACAGTACCAATTGATTTATTAGCACTTGATGATGTTGTTTTTGCAAAACCTGATGCTGTTGCAGAAACAAGATCGCCTTCGCTAAAACCGTGTGCAGTTTCATCTAATACATAATGCATTTGTGGATTTAAATATTGAAAACGTGAGTTAATATTTAGATAAAAATCTGCAGATGCAATACCAAGTGGTACAGGATCTAACATTGGATGGCCATTTTCGTTTAATTGAAAACATACTGCTGAACCAGTGTTAAAAATACCACTACCGATTGAAGATCTATATGTGTTATAACGCAACCAATCTTCAACTACCATTGTAATTGATGTTGATGTTTTTGCTGATATTGAAACAACTTTAACGCATGTACCTGTTGTAGCACCTGCAACCCAATCACCTACTTTAATATCTAACCCATTATACTCAAAATCTTTACGTGTTAAGTGTGAACCATGTGCTTGTGCTGTAATTGTAGCAACTATTTCCCATTGGAAATATTTTGCGTTAGAGCCACTTGCCCACCATTTATCGCCAGCCCCATCATTGTGCGGCCAATATGCTTCACCACTAATACTTGTTACATTAAGGGACAAAACCTTTGATGGTTTGTTAAGATCGATAAAATTAGTTGAGTATGCCATTCTTTAACCTATGCTCCCATTACAAACCTAATCCATGCGTGTGTTGTTGAACCAAATGTTCTTGATGCTCCAGTTTCTGCTTCCCTAATTCTAAGTTTTAAACTAGCAAATGATCCAAATGCTGTTGGTGAGCCTGATGATCCGCCGCCTGGTAGTTCTCTCAACGTTGTACCAGTTGAACCTAATGTGTTCATATTATAAACATTCGATGCATAACCATATCCATAAAATAGAAATCCAATTGGTGGTGTTGTATATCCTGTAAAGGTAATTGTTACGTCGCCGCCTGCTGCCGAATCAATAGTTACACTACTAATACCTGATGATAAATTCGAAGCTGCTAATAAAGTACCATCAGTATGATAGTTACATTTAAATTCTTCGTAATCTACAGTGCCACCGCCACCGCCTGATGCCGCAATAGTTACACTATCAGCACCTGCGTTAGTTGTTAATGTTACATTTGAGCCTGCTACGAGTGTTAATGTATCTGTTGTTGCATCTGCTACAACATTTGACTGCCCTGAGACAGCAATTGTTGAGAACACATTTTGCGATCCGCCGCCTGCGGCTGCAAATGTAATTGTATCACCACTTGTAGTAAGTGTCATATTACCACCAGCAACGAATGTTAATGTATCAGTTGTTGTATCTGCTACAACGTCTGTTTGTCCTGAAATAGCAATTGTTTTATATGAATATTCGTTAACCTGTGCACCTGATGGTGCGTGCGCCGATACTGCATGTGTATATGCCGTATTCCAATTAGCACTACCTGCATTTGTAATACGTGCATCTGCTCTTGCATCAGTATAATATAAATTCGTTTGTTCTGGTACATCTGCTGTACTTACTTGGCCGGAACCAGTACCCCAATCAATATGTGTATCGTTAATTGAGTTTGCGGCAATACTTGTTAAGTAACTTGACAAATTTGGTGGAGTAAATGTAAACACACCACTACCATTATTGTATGCTAATGACGCAGTGCCTGCTGACGCTGTTGTTACACTTAAATCTGTTAGTGCAATACCACCTGCATCTGCTGTCCAACTTAATTGTCCTGCACCATTTGTTTTTAATATTTGATTTGCTGAACCATCTGCTTGCGGCCATTTTTGCCCGTCAAGTATAATATCACCCGAACCATGTGGTGTAATTGTAATGTCACCATTTGATGCTGTAGTTGTAATTGCCATTGCGGCGGCCGCTGTCAATGTTGGTGAAGCGCCTGATGTTGTAAATGTTCCTGCTGTTAATGTGTCTGTTGCTTTTGCGTATGTTAGTCCTGCATCTGCACCCATATTGCCGCCATCGTTAAACTGTACATAAGTATCCGAACCTGCGGCTGATGCGGCGGATACTGTTGCGTTAACCCAAGCGGAACCATTATAAGTTAAATGCTGTCCACTTGATGGACCTGAAATTGTTACATCAGTATGCGAAGTTAATGCTCCAACACTTGTTAAGTAACCACCACTTGCGTGATTGCCCCATCCAAATGCCGTATTCCAGTTAGCACTACCTGCATTTGTAATACGTGCATCTGCTCTTGCGTCTGTATAAAATAAATTTGTGCTTTCTGGAATATCTGCTGTACTTACTTGATTAGAACCTGTACCCCAATCAATATGTGTGTCATTAATTGAGTTAGCAGAT
>Ga0302139_10000321_pt1 | contig 21855 bp, 14 predicted proteins | sample CBN3_331_MG_FD_203104 | JGI IMG/M metagenome (GOLD analysis project Ga0302139, IMG submission 203104) | Marine microbial communities from Western Arctic Ocean, Canada - CBN3_33.1 | ecosystem: Environmental > Aquatic > Marine > Oceanic | place: Canada: Western Arctic Ocean | collected 2017-09-15 | reverse complement strand
GAGAGAAGAGCCACCCGGATCGAGATGGCCAGCGCTTCCATTTCAGCGGCAGAGAGACTCATCGATTGGACTCCTGAAAAGGAGGTGGGGTGAATCCTGCAGCGAGCCATGCTGGCGAGTCACAGATCGCTTCGAGAAGTTGCTGAGATCCAGCACGACGACTGAGTCGCGCAGCGGGGTAGGCGATTGCCCCGGTCAACTGCTGTGGTAGTTCAGCCAGGACCTGGCACTGAGTGCTGGTATCGCTGGCCCAGATCAACCCGAGGTCGACCGAACCGGAATTGACATGGGATACCGCTGCCCTGGCATTGGCTGCCCGCACCGCCCGTGGGCTCACATCATCCCACCAACCGAGCCGTTGCAGGGCTTGCTTGCCATGCATACCGACCGGAACCGAAGATGGAATGCCGATCACCCATCGTCCAGCGGGAGGATCTCCATCGAGTGAAATGAGTTCTCGTGGAGTCGTCCGGGAACGAGTGGCGATGATCAGTCGATTGCCAAAAGGAACTCGACGAGTTTCAGCGGCGAGAGGAAGTAGTGCTTCGAGGCGATCCATCCATTGGGAGCTGGCCAACAGGGCGACATCCGCTTGCAGGCCATTTTCCACCTGTCGCACCAGAGAACCGCTGGATGCGGCGATCACCTCGACGGTGATTCCGGTACTTTGCTCGAACTCGTTGGCGATCTGGCGAGCGGAACCGGCGGTGCTGGAGGCGACTAGCCAGCGCAGAGCCGCCGGATCTTCGGCATCGCATCCGGGAACTCCCATCAGAAAAATGATCAGCCACGCCCACCGCATCATCGATCCTCCCGAGCTTCAACCAGAAGCAAGGTGCATGGTATCCTCAGTCGGTCCAGAGATCTTGATTGGATCGCTAGCAGCCAATCCTCGCCGGTCGCATCTGGCCGGGGGAAGCGGGTAAAGATCTTCCTCGAACGGAATAAACCAAAGGTCGCCACCGACTTCGAGCTTCTACCCAGTGAGTGGAGGGCCGCTTCGGTCGCTTGGAGGTGGCTATCCATCACGAAAAGGGTCGATTTTTCGGCGGGAAGATGGCGGCTCATCGATTCTCTATCGGTCTCGAGGATGGGGATCGCCTGCTGTTGTCGCAGGGCCAGGGTGGGCAGCAGGTCGACTTTCACCGTGGCAAATCGGGTGCCCTCACAGATGGTCGGAATCGTCGGTATCGCTCCGATGCCGATGGAAGGCAAGCCGATTCCCATCACGATGGCCAGTTGCGCTGAAGAGCAGAGAGCGCAGGAGAGAATTCGACCGTGCCCGGCACTCCACCACATCAGCAGCCAGAAAAAGGCGATCAGTACAGCGGCCAGCAGAGAAGTGTCAAACCACCCGACGAAGGCTGCGATCAACAAGCAGGGGATGCCCGCGAGGATCGTAGCAGTGCGAAGATGACGGATTCTCCGCGGCGGCTCGAGATCCTGTAGATAGGTGGCAGTGAGGATCGTCATCACTGGTAACAGCGGGATCAGGTAGCGCTCAAATGTTTTCATGGTCAGAAACGGAAGCGCCGAGAGAATCACCCACAACACCATCCAGCGCTCGTGATTTTCCAGCCCAGCGGCCTTTTTACGGCTGAAGGTGATCAGTGCAAAGATCGATGAGATCGACCAGGGTAGGACCAGGCCGAGCATCCCCCCCAGAAGAGATGGCAGCGCCTCGGGATGGAACCAGGTGAGCTCTCGATGGGCGATTTGTTCGGTCCAGCGCCCCTTGAGAAGCTCTGGGTACTGCTGATAAACCAGGTACCACCACGGCAGAGCCACCAGCAACAGAGCCACTAGCATGTACAACAGATGGTGGAGCTTTGCATGGGGAGATCTTTTGGGCCCCAGCAGAAACAAACTGATCATGGCCGTGACACCGAAGAGTATGGCGGTCGGTTTGATCAGCGTCGACAACGCCATCAAGACTCCAGCAGCGATGGCACGGATGGCGCCACCGTCAGTGCGCCACTTCAGCCCTCGTTCAATCGACAGCCATAACAAGAATGCCATCGGAACATCGAGCATTGCACGACGCGACTCGGTGGCGATGCCGACGGTTCCGATCAACATCACGAAGATGAAAGCGGCAGAGGTTCCCGTGGATCTCTTGCCGATGGAAGCTGCGACCAGGGCCAATCCGATGGCGCTGATGATTCCCCAGATCCGCAGCGAGATGGGGCTCGATCCCAACCACCGGACCGAGGTGGCGAGCCACCAGTAGTAGAGTGGTGGTTTGCGAAGTCTGGGTTCCTGATCGAGGGTCGGGGTGGTCCAGTCGTCACTGGCGGCGGTTTCGAGGGCGGTACGAAAGGTGACACGGTACTCGTCACTGCCGGTGAGGCTTGTATCGAGCCACACTGCAGGTATCAGTATCGCCATCCCCAGCAAGAAGAGGCGGATCGCTCCCGGTTCCTCGCGAAACATGATCCTCATTTCGAAGTAGAGGATAGCCTGAGCCCCCCCATCCGGTACATCCTGTCTGCACTAGAACCACCGAATTTAACCGAGGAGGGTCGTCGATGAATTACTGGACCTTGTTACTCATCACGCTATTGCTGGCTCCTGAAACCGGGCAGGACCCGGCATCCGGGAAGTTCACTGCTGGCCCGATGGTCGGAGTCGTGCAGCGAGAAGGTGTAAGAGTTTGGTGCCGAGCGGCGGGAGCGGGGCAGACCATCGATGCGATCCTTGTCGATGCTGCTGGCGCAGAGGTGGCACGCGCCTCCGCGGTCTCGAGCGAGAGTCGTGATCTGACCATCGATTTACTGCTGAAGGCCAGGCTGGAGGCGGGGCATCGATATCACTACCGCTTACTGATCGATGGGAAGGTGGCTGCAGATGACGCCGATCAGGTGGTAGTTGGGCCTCCAGATGATGACGGCAAGGCTCGCCTGGTGTTTGGTTCCTGTGCCAGTCCGAAGAAATATCGAGAGGGTCAGATCTGGAACACCATCCGTTCACAAGAAGCGGATGCATTGGTGTTGATCGGTGATACTCCCTACATCGACAGCACCGATCTGTCGCGCCAGCGAACTGCGTATCGTTCCTTCTGGCAAGATCCTGGAGTGGCGGCACTGATTCGAAGAACCCCGGTGCTGGCCACCTGGGACGATCATGATTACGGAAAAAACGACCATGTCGGATTGCTTCCGGGCCGTAACAACTCGAGGCAGGCCTTCTCCGAATATCACGCACTCGGTTCCATCGGAGACGGTCAATCGGAGGGGATCTATTCGAGTTACAGTTTCGGACCGGTCGATCTCTTCATCCTCGATACCCGATGGTTCGGCAGGACAGAACCCTCCCAGTTCGATGCCGATCAACCAACCCTACTGGGAAAGAAGCAGTGGAAGTGGTTGCAGCAGGGACTGCAATCGTCGCAGGCCCCCTTCAAGATCATCACCTGTGGAATGATCTTCAACGGAGCCACTCGCCCGGGGAAGATCGATCACTGGGGCTTCTATCCTCATGAGCGCCAGGGATTGATCGATTTCATCGGCGACAACTCGATTTCAGGTGTGTTGATCGTGACCGGCGACATTCACCGCTGTCGGCACCTCTCCTATCCAGCATCCGAGGGTGCTGGCTATCCTCTCGATGAGTGGATCACCTCACCACTGGCCAATTCGGTGATCCAGAGTGCCAATGCACCGCACCCTTCGCTGGTGTTTGACGGTGGAGAGACCAGTGTTTTCCTTCATGTCGAGGCGGATGCGAGTGGGCCAGATCCATCGCTACAGGTGCAGTTGGTCCGAGGAGATAAGGAAGTGATTCACCGCAAGAAGTACCAGCTCTCCGACATGGTGGCGAAGAAGAAGGCCAGTACCGGTCAGTAGATCTGTAGCGTCCATCGAGAACAGGTCATCGACAGGATGAAGATGAAATTCTTGCTGGTTACCGTCGCGATGTTGTTGGCCTGTTGTGGTTGTGCGCCGTTGGGGCACAGCGATGTATCGGTGGTCCAACTCCATCATGAATTGACCATGTCTGTCGAGGGACGTGTAATCTGCGCACCAAGAGCACTGGTCCTGCAAGGCCAGCCAGCGACCATCACCATCGCTGGTACAGAAGATGGTTCGAGCCCGAATCTCGACATCGAAGTCACCATCGGCGCCGATGGAATGATCACGGTGGAGGTGACCACGGCGAGCGGGAGTGGCAGTCATACCTTCAGTGCGGGTACCACTTCAAAGATGGTTATCGACGATCAGTGGGAGATCGAACTGATCAGCAAGGTGAAGAAGATCCACGGAAGGATCACCGAGGAGGAGAGAACTCGGTACTGACCACCGACTGCTGGCCCTGTATCCAGTGATGATAACTACCCGCCTGGAGTCGTCGATTTTCCACCTTGCCGTCGGGCCATAGCACCGAGACATCCCCTTCAGTGCAGCCTTCAGGAAGGGCGAAGAGTAGACGTGGATCGTGACTGGCGAGATAGGAACTCTGTACTCGATGTTCTCTCATCCACTGCCGCCCCCCTGCGCTGACAGTGATCCGCGCACCGATGGCATCTCGGTTCGACCGGTCGGAAGATCCTTCGAGGCGTAAGCCCAAGACAGCGGCGGACCCCGCTGCGGTGGATCGAAGAAGTTGCGGAGTCGAGTTCCATCGAGTGATGATCAGATCGTCATCTCCGTCATTGTCGAGGTCTCCCCTGAGCAAAGATCTACCGACGGTGGGATCTACTGGTGCAGAGTAGGGTGTCAATTTGAAGCTGTTACCGTCTCCAAGAAACAATTGATCCGGTTGGGCAAAGTGGGAGGCGCCTTGGCGAATCTCACCGATGCTTTCGATGATGTGACCATTGGTCACGAAGATGTCGAGGTGGCCATCGAGGTTGGCATCGATGACCTGAATACCGAAACCCACATGAGGGAGCGAAGCGGGGCCTAACCCGTTGGCAAAGCTGGTTTCCATGAACATTCCATTTCCGTCATTTCGGTAACAGGAATTGGACTGGGCTTCCAGGTTGGTCACGAGAATCTCTTCATCTCCATCGCCGTCGAGATCGGCAGCGTCGACTCCCATTCCCGCTTCCGCCTTGGCACCTTCTCCGTAAGCACAACCAGCGAGCAGCGCCTCTTCGAGAAAGAAGATCCGCCCCTGTTCTTTCCATTGATTGATCAGCAAGAAGTTGGGTTCTCCATCATTGGCCACGTACAGGTCAGGGTCACCGTCTGGTTCGATATCGATGCTGATGATTCCCAACGCTTTGGCCGGGTGGTCCTTCAACCCACTGCTCGTACTGACATCCGAGAAGTTCCCGGTTCCGTCATTGAGTAGCAGGAGACAGGGAGCCGGAGCAAAGTTGGAAGGCGCGCAATAGACCTCCTGGTCTCCACGAGTACATGGAACAAAGGTGCTCGCATCGAAATCCAGGTAGGAACCGATGAACAGATCGAGGTCGCCATCGCCTTCGATGTCGACCAATACTGCTGCACTGGAGAAGGAGTCGCTGGTGATACCCCTGCTCAGAGATTGCTCATCGAATCGTCCCTTGCCATCATTGATGTAGAGTTGATCGGGCCCGTCGTTGGCGACGAATAGATCCGGATCTCCATCGTTATCGATGTCGCCGATGGCGAGCCCCATTCCAGCTTCCGATCCGACAATTCCACAATCGGGTCCTGCCGCGACAAACGCTCCATCGACCTGAAGAAACAACTGATCTCTCGGCGCTTCCTCTTTCGGCTCCAGTTTCGCCGGCGAGCCGTTGATCAAGAACAGGTCGAGGTCTCCATCGCCATCGGCATCGAGCAAGCCTGCACCCGATCCGACGATTTCACCGATGTATCGTGATCCGCGGGCTCCCGAATCGTGGTGGAAGGGAATTGAGTTCTGTTCGACCTGGAACAGTTCAGAAGCGACTTGCCGCTGCTCGGCCGAAGGCTCAAATGTGCAGCCACAGATGAAGAGTAGAGGGATCAGGCTCAGCGGTCTCATCGTGGTTCCTGCTGTTCGAGGAGTTCTTGCAGTATCGAGTTACTCGGGTGATTTGGTGAGGCGGCGAGACGCCTGCTGAGTTGTTGCTTCGCCTGATCGAATCGTCCCAGATCGACCAAGGCACGGATGATCTGCGCCTGTCTTTCAAGGCCTTCCGCTTGAGCCAGATCGGGTGCCGGCTTCGCCTCGACGAGCGAGATCTGCTGGCGGATCTTACGGTAACGCTCCAGCACCCCTCGTGCCTCTTGCTCTTCACCTGATCGGCGCAGTGATCCCGCCAGGGATTGCAATGAAGCGAGATCATCTGGCTGCCTCTCGATGGCACGCTTCAACTCGACAATCGCTTCGGCATGATTCCCCTGGTGTGCGTGGATCTGGCCGAGGACGCGAGCTGTGATCGCGCGCGAGATGCGAGATTGGCCGATCTGACCGCGGGCTTTTTCGGCGTAGAATCGTGCTCTCGAGTGGTCACCGAGGCGATACAGGTTGGCACACATCTCGACATTCAGGGTCAGGTTTTCGGGAGCGATCAGCGCCGCTTGTTCGAGCACCGTTTGTGCGAGCTGTGGCTGATTCGTATTCAGATGAACCGTGAACAGCACCAGTGAGAGTTGAACCGTGCCGGGTGATCGAGGCGGTAGGCCAGCGATTGTGGTTTCCAACAGTTGTCGCGCGGCAGCAGGACGATCCAACTTTTTCAAGGCGAGTGCTAGCAAGTGCACCACATCCAGATCGCCAGGACGGATGTTGTGAGATTTCTGAAACGAATCGAGGGCCTCTTCGTTGCGTCCCAGTGCTCGTGCAGATTCGCCCAGAATCCTCAGAGCGAGCGGATTATTGGGTTCCACTTCGACCGATTTGCGAGCGCGTTGAAGGGCTACAGAGTGCGCATCACGTCGGCTGGCGCAGATCGCCAACGATTGCCAGATGCGAGTCTCGCTTCTGTCGGGGTCGACTTTCAGAAATCTCAGGAAGGACTGCTCTGCTTCGGCGTAGGCTTGCTGGGCTGGGGGTGTTCCCGCCAGTTTTTCTGCGGCCGAGAAGCTGGCCTTGCCCAGCAGCAGCAACGCATCCGCTTCGACCGGATTCGATTTCAAGATGGTGCGACAGATCCTGGCGGTGGCAGCATAGTTGCCTCGACGTAGATTCAGCTCGGCTTCACGGATCGAGATGTCATCACCGCGGTGAGTGGTGTCCTGCGCTGGGCTGATGCCGGAAAGTGCGGACTCGAGAGAGAGCGAGTGGGCACTACTGGCAAGGAGCCATGCGGATAGCAGCAAGATCTGGGTCAATACGCCTCCCGAGGCCATGGGAATCCTGGCGGTGCGATTCCTTGTGAGAATGCTGCAATACACCTACTGCTTCGTCAAGATTGGAGTGGTTCGAGTGCTGTCGGAAATGACAGGGGGAACGGCAAGTCTCACTTGCCGTTCCCCCGTGGCTGACTCTGCACTGGTGGAACTCTCTAGAAGGAGCGCCTTTCCGCTTTGCGGCGAATCTTTTCTGCATACTTGTCTCGCAGTTGAGTGTGGCGGCTGGTCAGGTCGACGGAGCGTCCATCGATCCACATCGCCTCGACCTGGGTCGGGATCTCCAGCGGATCGCCATCGGTGATGATCATCGTGGCCGACTTTCCGCGAACCAGAGATCCGTATCGATCCGCGACACCGAAAATGCGTGCCGGCGCCAGGGTGATCGACTCCAGTGCCTTCTCCGGAGAGAGGCCGTATGCGGCAGCAGTTGCGGCGTGATACGGCAGGTTTCTCACATTGGATGTATCGAAGGCACCGATGCAGAAGTCGACTCCTGCAGCCGCCAGCGTCGCCGGGCCGGTGAACGGATCGTCATAGGCATCATCCCTGCTGGAGGGAAGACGGTGCACCGGACCGTACACCACTGGAATCTTGTATTCCGCCAGGAATGAAGCGACACGAGGGGCTTCCCTTCCGCCGACGATCACCGGGCGCAACTGTGCTCCGAGGGCCCATTCCACCGCAGCGCGGATCTCTCTGGCACCTTCGGCGTGGATGTAAACCGGGCAAGTACCTTCGATGGCAGGTCGTAACCCCTCGAGTCGAAGATCGGGGGCGGAGCCGTCAAAGATCTCTTGATCTGCCGAACGGCTCTGGCAGTAGACCTTCGCCTGATCAAACAGCTCGCGAATCTTGGCGATCTTGGCGGCTGAACCATTGGAACGACGAGAAGGGCGTGTCTCTTCGGCACGAGGATCCACTTCTCCTGCGCGATCATGCGAGTGCCCGTGGGCGTGGGCATCCTCCTGCTCGAAGAAGCGTCCTCTGCGACCCTGGGATGGCCACTGGATCTCGAGCCCCAGATTGGTCTCCACTGCGAGGTCTTCCCAGGACCAGCCGTCGAGGCGCAGCAATACCGATTGTCCCGAGATCAATCCACCACCGGGTCGGGTTGCCGCCAGAGCGATCCCATTGGCGCGTGCCACTGGAATGTGCTCGCTGTCGGGATTGACGGAACTGGCAGCGCGAGCATTAGGATTCAGTTCTCCCGTCTCTCGCTGGTCATTGGTCGCTCGTACCGAGGAGATCTCGATCAATCCGAGACTGGTCGCCGATGCGATTAGCCCCGGATAGATGTGCTTGCCGTGGGCCTTGATCACTTCGCAGTTGTTCGGAACCGGAATCCCGCGACCGATTCCCGTGATGCGACCGCGACTGAAGATGATGGTGCCATCTTCGATGATCGGTCCCTCGACCGGATGAATGGTCGCACCGACGATGGCGATGGTGCCTTTTTGCATCGGTCCAGGGATCGGGTCGGAACCAAAGGTCGAGTCCAGTCCACTCCAGAGGAACCAGCACGAGAAAAACAGTGCGACGATGGATAGCTTGTGGAACCCGCTCATCGGCTTCCCTCCTCTCCCTCGGCCGGGTCTTTTTCGGGAGTGGCCGCCCCCATCTTGGATTCTAGAAGTATCGAGATCAGTTCTTCTCGACGAGTCTTGTCACGTGTGCGCATCGCCAGATCCTCATCGCGGTCGAAGTATCTCTGCCCTTCGATCCAGGTCTGCAGGCACATCGAATAGCCCGACAGTGGATCGCCGGACCAGATGACGAAGTCGCCATCTTTGCCCGGCTCGAGGGAGCCGACTCGATCATCGAGGTGTAACTGGAATGCCGGATTGAGGGTCACGAACTTGAGCGCTTCTTCCGGCGGAACGTCGCCGTACTTGACCGCCTTCGCCGCCTCGAGATTGAGGCGTCTGGCCAGTTCGTCAGAATCGGAGTTGAAGGAAACGTTGACCCCGGCACGGCGCATCAGCGCTCCGTTGTAGGGGATCGCATCGTAAACCTCGAACTTGTAGGCCCACCAATCACTGAAGGTGGAACCTGAAGCACCATGGCGAGCCATCTCGGGAGCCACCTTGTAGCCCTCGAGAATGTGCTGGAAGGTGCCGATGCGGAATCCGAAATCCTCGGCGACGCGCATCAACATGAGGATCTCGTCTTGTCGGTAGGAATGGCAGTGGATCCACCGATCGCCCTCGAGGATCTCGACCAAGGTGTCGAGTTCCAGATCTCTCCTGGGAGGCAGCATCGTTGAACGATCCGCAGTTTCCCACGCGCGCCATGCATCTCTGTATTCGGTGGCGGCATGGAACGAATCTCGAATCAACTGTTCGACACCCATCCGAGTCTGGGGATAGCGTCCGGTCGCCTCGTTGCCCCAGTTCGATTGCTTGACGTTTTCACCGAGGGCGAACTTGATCATCTTCGGTGCATTCTTGATCTTCATCTCCTGTGAAGAGGAGCCCCAGCGCCACTTCACCAGCGCGCTCTGGCCGCCGATGGGATTGGCACTGCCGTGTAGCAGTTGTGCTGTGGTAACTCCACCGGCCAGCTGGCGGTAGATGTTGATGTCTTCGCAGTCGACCGAGTCACCGATCCGGACCTCGGCGGTGACCGCCTGGGTGCCCTCGTTCACACCCCCACGGATGGCTGTGTGGGAGTGGGGATCGATCAAGCCCGGAGTGACATGAAGACCGGTACCGTCGATGACGTGAGCACCCTTGGTGGCGCTCAGGTTCTGTCCGACCTCGACTACCTTGCCGCCGATGACCAACAGGTCTGCCTGCTCGAGGATCCCATCGGGCCCGCAGGTCCAGATGGTGGCGTTGGTGATGAGGACTGCTGCCGGTGAGTAGGGTCCTTCAGTGGTACCGTAGGCTCCCATCGGCATTGCGATGTCGCGATCGATCGATCCCTCGAAGTGGGAAGAGTCGATCTTGCCGCCACGACGCGAAGGACGATCGCCGGAAGCGGTGGCTCCGGGCCAACGACCGCCACCTAGTCCGCGACGACCCACGCCTCTGCGACCTCCCGCTCCGCGGCGACCGACACGGCCTACCGGAGCATCTTCACCGAAGGCATCTGAGGCTTGATCCGGGGATTCTGGAGTGGTGGTTTCTTCCTCCACATCGCCAGTGCGATTCGCAACGAAGGAGTACTCCGGGTATCCGGCACTCGCCACGTTACCGTGGATCCTGCCATCGGTGCCGAGGGTGCCTCCGAAGCGGGCATAGCCCTCTTCTCCGAATGGGCCACCCGAGAAGGTGAACCCCACTTCATTTCCTTCGTAGTGGAAGCGAGAGGGGCTGAGAGTCTTCTCCTGGTACTGGACGGTGATCTTGGGAGACATTTTCGAGCCGGTCAGGGTGAAACCCAGTTCCATCTCTCCTTCATCGGTGGCCACGGCGACTTGCCACTGGCCTCGGATGTCGGCGGGAGGAGCCGCTTGGTTCTCGTGACGAGTTCCATCGATCCACACCTCGGTGCAACTCTTACCGCTGTCGAAGGGCTGACCGTCCCAGACCGCCAGCATCGCGGTCTTGCCGACGGCGACGCGGCCGAACCGATCCTCGACCCCGATCAGGCGAGCCGGTTCGGTGGTCACCGCTGCCAGGGCTACATCTGCCGGTAGCCCACGTTCGATGGCAGTCGCCACCTGAGAAGCAAATTTGGATGGAGAATCGAGTCCCCGGGCGGTGAAGGTGAAGGGAACACCCGCGCGACGAAGACGCTCGGGGTTTTCCGGGGCCGACGCCCACAGTTCGAGGGTTCTGAGAGTGATCCCGGTGTCTCCGCCGACGCCATCGACGGTCGGCGTGTCCGGGAAGTTCACCGGCAAGATGAAGGGCGACCCGGTGGCCGCGATCTGCTCGAGTTGCTGGTACTCGAAGCCATTGCCCTGGAACCAGGTGTTGATCTTGAACTCCTCGAGTACCTCGGTGAGAGCCAGCGTTTCGAGGACGTCACGGGTACGCAATGCCAGCGGCACCGTCCCGTCCAGCACCGGAAACAGTGCTTCCAGAGAGAGGTCGGATTCGGGTCGGGGAAGATGATCGGGGTGAGCACGGTGAGCGTTCCACGTCTCACGATACCAGGTGGCATCGAGCAAGGTCTGGCGTACCAGTGCAATCGCTCCCATTCGAGACGCAGGATAGCCTCCGCCTCTACCCCAGCCTCCGGTTTGCAGACCTCCACTGATGGCGATCTGATCCTCGATCAGCGCCCTGCGGTCGGGTCCTCCGACGAGGCGAGTGAAGGCGGTCGAACCGGAGAAGACTCCCTGGGCGGGAGAGACCAGCGCATTGGTGAATCCGGCGCTACGGAATCCAGAAGCGACCGCTGGATCGATGACCAGGCCCTCGGAGGTCTGATACTCCGGATGGACCTTGCGATTCCAGTTGCGTCCGGCTCGGGAGGCATCTGTAGATTCCTCGATCTCGACACGGAGATCCATGTCGATGAAGCCGGCGGTGATGACATGTCCGCTCCGATCCCAGGTGCGCGCATTGGCGGGGACCTGGACATCGGTTCCGACGGCGGTGATGACACCATCCTCGATGAGAATGGTGGCCGATGGGATCAACTCGCCCGGTTCGGTGATCACATCTGCACCGATGATGGCATGTATTTCCGGGGTGCGACGCTCGATCCCCTCGCGAGGTTCTGTTTGCGCCTGCAGCCCCTGGGAAATCCAGCAGAAGATCAATACCAGGGATAGAAACTGGAGTCCTCGAATCATCGGGAGACATCCTTCCAGAAGAGTGAAGTGGACCGTGGATCCTACACGAATTCAGCGGCCAGATCAGTTCTCAACTGGCAGGACGGCACCCTCGTAGGGCCGAGAATACTATTGAAGTGGGCGTGGGGTGAAGCGAGAAGGAATGCATAACAGGGCGAATCGGCTTCAGGGGTGGCACTGGAGTGTATCTACCGTCCGGTCCGGTCCCTCTGCCGGAAATGGAGCCGCCGGAGCCGCCGTCGAGGAGAAGAGATATCCCAGCAACGAGACTGGGTCCGCGATGTCGACCTGTCCATCGTCACTGACATCGAGGGCATCGAGGCAGTTGGGAGTCGCAGCACCCTGGAAGAGAAATCCGAGGCTGAAAATCGCGTCGCCGATGCCCAGTGCGCCATTGCGATCGGAGTCTCCTCGGATGAAGCGATCCTGAACGATCACCTGTCCCACCATGCCGAAATCGACGTGAGGAATGCAGTAGTAGGGCAACTCCATGGCACTGTCGAAGGTGTACTCGAAGATGGGATTGAGGTCGGAAGACTCCTCGTCGAAGAGGGCTCCTGGTTCCTCGATGGTGCCGGGATCGCCGCCCGGCATGCCGCTGGTCACCGTGTGCAACATCTCCATCGGCTCATGAACCCAGCGAACCCGGTCCCCCTCAAAGATCTCGATGACCTGCGGCAGATAGGAATTGTCGACTACGCCGACCTCGAAGGTCAGGGTGTCGTCGAGGATGGTGATGGAACCGATCTGCGCAGGATTGTTTTCATCGAAGAAACCGATGGTGATCCCCATCTCGGTGAAGATGTGACTGAAACTGGGGTTCTGGGCATCGATGGTCGTATCGAAGAGGGCTCCCGGCTGGTCGGGGGTTCCCGGGGTGCCACCGGGGAAGCCGCTTTTGAGTTGATGGCTTCCGGCTACCCAGTTCCAGGTGACGGAATCCCCCGCCTCGATGGTCAGGCTGGTGGGGATGAAGGCCGAGTTGAAGAAGTTGATCTGGTGATCTTCAGCCAGCGCATCGTCGCAGAGGAATCCACCGCAGGCGAAGGCGACGATGATCGAGAGTTTCAGCATTGAGTTCATGACGGATCAACCGATGAAACCGAGTGGTGTGAACAGTGCTGGATTGGCCGCAGCTGCAGCATCGAAACCAGGCATGAACTGGTCCATCAACGACAGATCGTCGCCGAAGTGATTGGCGAAGATCTCCGAGAAGATCATCCGGTAATCGGTGTTGGCGGCGAGGTATCGATCGTTGACGGTGAACATCGATCCTGGAGCCCAGCTGCTCGGATCGCAGTTGTAGACGCCACCGACGACACTTCCACCGGCCACAAACATGGTGCTGCTGGCGCCGTGGTCGGTGCCCTGCGATCCATTTTCGATCGACGTGCGTCCAAATTCTGAAACGGTCACGACGACCACGTCTTGCCACTGGGATTGCAGGTCACGCGAGAGCGCCTGGATTCCGAGCGCCAGATCTCCGAGCAGATTGGGGTGAGCCCCAGCGATGCGACCTTGTGCGGTATGGGTATCCCAGCCGTCGATGTTGACCCCGAGCAAGGTGGCCGGGGTTCGTTTCATCAACATGGCGATCTCGGAGAGCTGGGCTCCAAAGGTGTTGTCGGGATAGAGCGCACCGTTCTCCGGAATGTAGGGACCCTGTGCCAGTGCTTGCTGGACGGTACTGACCGACTCTCCCAGCTTGACCCCTGTGGGCATCAAGATGTCGCGGTACTTGGCTCCCTCGACATCGGGTTTTCCACCGTAGGCACCGTAGAATCCGCGACCGTCGGTGGCGCCCGGAGTACTGGGAAGTTCGCCGAGGAATTTAGCGACCTGAGCGAGCGTGCCAGGGAAGGAGTAGTCTGCAGTGGCAGGGAAAGCCGGCATCGGTATCGAACCGCGCATCACCACCGGCAGCGAGTCATCGAGGTAAGCCCCGGGGAAGGGGTTGTCGGGGAATCCCGGCACGTTGGCGAAGCGGCGGTAGAGCAAGCCCTCATCGAGGGTCTCGTTTCCCGGTACACCATTCTCCCAGAACTGCTGGGCACTGAAGTGGCTACGCGATTGCTCGGGGTAGCCGATCCTGTGCAAGACCGCGAGGTTGCCAGGTCCTGGGATTCCATTGAGGGCGGAATTGTTAAACACTTCCATCAATGGTTGAAGCGAAGGATGAAGTTGAGCAAAACCATTACCCAGGTCGATCGCCTCGAGGTCATTGATGAAGAGGCCTGGACGAGTGGCGCTGCTGTAATCTGCATCGCCACGAGGGATCACGGTGTTGATGGCATCGTTGCCACCACGCTGGAAGATGAAGATCATCTTCTTCTGTCCAGTACCGCCGTTTCCGGCCATCAGTTTCCTGGCGAGGAACTCGGGACCGACAAATGGCGGAAGGATCAATCCCAAGGCGGCGAGTCCTCCGCTTTTGAGCAGGTTTCTTCGATTCAACATGGTCTTCTCCTATTTCCTACTGAAACTGCCAGCGTGGGAGGCTGAACATGAAGCCAACCATGTCGCGGATCCGTGCTTCGTAGTCCGGAACCGTCGAGTCGAGAGGCCACGGCAGCCCGTCCAGGTCAGTTTCGAGGTAGTCGATCACAATACACTTTTCAGCTTCGGTCAGGGTGTTCTGGAACAGAACTTCATCGAAGACGTCGATCACCTCGAGGGCACCGAGGTTTTGATCGAGGGCGACAAATTCACCCACCTCCCACCGGTAATCGTTATCCACGTTGGAAGAAAATCTGCGGGCAAAGTTGATGCGTTTGAGTAGCGTGGTGGTGCCGATCCAGTCCGACCCAACCTCGGAGTAGCCATTGGGTTCGTCGCGCTGGAACAGGTCCATCCCCATCTCTTTCATCCGGTTCGCTAGATCGTCGCTGCTGGCGTCCGCCCCCAGTGCCCGAAGAGTGGTGTTGATGAACTCGACCGGAGATTTCACTTTGGTGCGCATGTTGTCGGGGTTCCAGAAGGGACCATTCTGATTGATCGGATCGAGCAACGTTTCCATCACGGTTCCGATATGTCCAGGCTCAGGGGTAGAGAACCAGGCGGCAATCATGTCGGCGAGCAGACCCTGCAAGGCGATCGGTGCTGTTCCATTGGCGATGGTCGCCAGCGAGATCTCATCGGAGACGAACTTTTGGATCAGCTTGATGCAGATGAACTGTGCGGTGCTCGGGTGTGCGGTCAGGGCGTCGATCAATTCGATTCCATCGAGTACGCCGTCGGCACCGACTCGTCCGGCAGGGATGTCGAGTTGGTACGGAGTACCCGGGAAGATCGACTTGGCACCGTCGTCATGCTGGGCCGGATTGAAGCGGAAGTTCCACTGTCCCTGACGATTATTCAGATCGATGTGTCGTGGGGTGGGAACGTTGGAGGTGACTCGCGGCAAGAAGGAAGCATCATTGTTGGAGATCGAGACATTGTGGATCTGGGCGGCCAGCACATTGTTTCCGGCGACCATCAGGTGTCTGAAGTGATCGAGATCGACCAGCGACGGGCGATTGCCCGCTTCGTGCCCACCACTGGCAGCGGTATAGGGAGGCGGAGTCGGGGCATCGGCCATCGTCTGGCTTCGTCCGATCTCGGTGCCGTTGAGGTAGAGGACCACCCCGTCGTCGTAATCCACTTCCAGCTCGAGTCGATCAGTCGTTTGCGGATCCGCAATGATGAAGTTCGTGCGCGCGTAGTAGCTGATGTAGTTGTTCTGCATGTCGGTGAGGATGGTGGCATCATCGCCGTCCCCCATGCCGATGCCGGTTGGACCGACCAGCCAGCTGGTGTCATCGAAGCCGGGCTCAGTCCAGGCGGTGGTCGCTGCACCGGCAGGATCGGGAGAGGGCTCTTCGAGACCCTTGAAGTAACTCCAGTCCGCGCCAATTTCTAGCAGCGCAGTGGTGGTCCAGGAATGCTGAGTGGTGGTGACCGGGTTGGTGACATAGTCGGGGAAGGGGACGATCATCTGGTTGGGGATCCGCGTGACGGACCAACCGGTCAACGCCCTGGCCACCTCCTCGATATCGGTCTGGGTGTAGCCGTTGTCGACGCCGAGGGTGTGGAGCTCGAGGATTTCCCTGGCGTAGTTCTCGTTCGGTTCGGCAGCGAAATTCAAGATGGTGTCGAGGTAAACCAGCATCGGTACGCTGCTGGCGCTGAACAGGAGAAGGTCGGAGAAGTAACCGAGCGAGTGATCACGGAAGAACTCGTATTCCTCGAACTCGAGCGAGGAAGAGTGCATCCGCGCACCGGTATTGCTGCCGAGGATTCGATGGTTATAGCGATTGCGCAATGCTCGAAACAGATCCCTCAACTTCTCTTCGTCGGTGGTGAAGTGGTTTTCCCAGAATTCACCCAGCACCGTTTGCAACTGACGGGTGGAGTAGATCCCCCGAATGAACATGAATCGTTGCAGGTTGGCATCGCTGAGGATGACATCGCGGGTTGCGGTGCTGCTGAAGGTCTGCGCGACGATGCTTGGATCGAGGGTGAAGTCGGCGTTGTTGGGCGCGTCATGACCCTGGATGGCGAGGGTGTTGATTCCCGGTTGCAGCAGCGAGTCTGGAATCAGGAAGTACTCGGGGATCCCCGATTCATGTGTGCCAGTAGAGTACTGATTGAAGGGGGGAGGGCTCCCGACCAGATGTGGTGACCCATTGCCCTGGGTGCTTCGGGTCAACTCCACTCCATTGATGTAGGCGACGAATGCATCGTCGTAGAGCATCTTCAGGTAGATCCCTGGCAACCCTGCGGGGTTATCCATCATGAACTGGGTGCGAATGTAGATCGAAGCGAGATCGGTGGTGAAGAACTGGGGGATCGTCGTCACATCGTCGTTATCGCCGAAACCAAACCCGCCGGTGGAAACCTGCCAGCTGCTGTCATCGAAACCTGGCTGGGCCCAGTCTGCCGGTGGCTCCTCGAATCCGAGAAAGTAATGAAAGGAGCCGTTGGGTCGCAGGATGAACTGCTCCTGGCTGACCGGAATACTCGAGGTGAACTGATCCTCGAGAGCCAGGAGCGGGATGTTCCCGACCTCGTCGCCGATCTCGGGTTGTAACAGAGCATCGATGACAACAGGAATGCCCAGGTCGACAACCCGGGTTACATCTCCCGGTGCCGGGCCATAGGCGATGCGGTGCAAAAGGTGTCCGGCGACGATTCGTTGCGGATCGCCAGCACCATCACAACTGCTGGTAACACAGCCGAGTTGATCGTCGGTCGGGTCGGGTCCGCATTCGTTGGGACCCGGTGCCGGCGGCGGGGTGTCGCCGATGAAGATGTAGCCGAGCAAACTGATCGGATCGCCGATATCGAGTGACCCATCATCGTTGATATCTGCGGAGTCGAAACAGCTGATCGAATTGATGTCGACAAACAAGTAGTTGAGGATCACGATCGGATCGGAGATGTCGACTCCACCATCGCCGTTGGGGTCACCACGGCGAAAGGGAGCGTCTGCTGCGAGAGTCAGGCTCGACGAGAGGAGCAGCGTGGTGAAGAGTGTGGTGAGCAGGGACAGGGCGCATAGCCGCTGAAAACATGAGGGCATCGAGACCTCCCGTACCGTCAGATCCATCAAAATCCGTAATCGCAGCGAAACATTTCACCGACGATGAGCACCTGCAATGATGAGGAGAGTTGTCGATCATGCGGTCTCTTCAGTGACCGTCTCGAAAGATTCCCGTGGCTCCTCGCTGTCGATGGGTACGGCCAAGGATGTAACAGGCCCCTTATTGATCCCCGCTGACCGCACAAGTTCTATTATAGGTGTTCGGGGGAAGATCGTGAACCGGCCACTCCTGCCGCTGCGAAGAGATAAGCCGAATAGAAGCCGATAGCGGTCATGATCGACAAGATGGTCAGGATAAAGTAGTTGCGAGGCACTGGGTGGCGCGGTGAGTCGCTCGCTTGGTGACCTTGGCCCGAATAGAGAGTCAGTTTATTCTCCCCGAACGGAGCTCTCACCAGCACCTCGAACTGCTCGATTCCTTGCTCGCTGGCGTGCTTTCGAAAGAGATTTTCATCGCCGACCACCACCAGTGAATGGGTCTCCGATGAGAGGAAATCGCCGATGCGGGAATCGAGGAGTGGTGCTCGGTGACGCTTCAGTAGCACCTGGGTTGCCGGATCCGCATGGAAGAACTCGAGGTGGGTGTTGGGTCCCGCATGGGACTCGACCTGACGACAGAAGTCTTCGATCTGCTCGGTTCGGACGATGTGCGGGCTCTGCTTGTCGAATACATCGAGATATGCGGCGGCGACCGGCAGCACCGAGGAGAGCGCCAGGATGGCATAGACGGTATTTCGCTGCGGCGAAAACCAGTGCGAGACTTCGCGTGCTGCGAGCATCGCCGCCGGTGGCAAGATCACCAGCAGGTGGATGAAGCGATGATGGGTGGCGGCACACAGCAGCAGCAAGCCTCCGAGCATCCAGCACAACAGGAAACGCTCGGCTCGACGCTCTCGCTGTCGGGTGGAGGGGCGCCGGATCAGCCGAACTGCGGCCACCACGGCGATCAAGCCGGTCGGAGCCAGTCGCGTCAGGAACCATGCCAGCGGCAATAGGTGATGTGTTGCCGATGATTGGTTGGGAGCGACCCGGTCGCCGATGGCATGGTCGATCAATTCCGCGTGGATCAACTGGTCGATCGCCAGGCCGCCGCTGTCGTTTTGCGCCGCCGCCAGCCAGATGACCGGAATCACCAGCGAGCCGAGCAGTCCCACCACGATGCTGCGACGAGGGAGTCGCCGCCGCTCGGTCGGAGGATCGGAGAGGTACGCCAGCAGTCCCAGCAATGCCATCGCCCAGCCGAGCGGCCCCTTGGTCATCAGTGCTGCGGTTCCGGCCAGCACCAGTGGCCACGGTCCGGCCCCATCGACCCAGCATCGCCAGATGCCGAGGGCCAGCAGCAAGGTGGTGCACTGGAACAGCGTGTCGCTGCGAGCCAGCAGGATCTCGCGCAGTCCCAATTGGTGGCATAGCAGTAGTAGCGGGGCCCAGATCGCCGCCGCCGCCCCAAATTCGCGTCCGACCCAGCCGACCAGGATCAGCATCGTGATCAGCGTGGCCCACCACGAGGGGAAGGCGTAGGTCAGTCGATGAAAGGTGCCGATCGCCTCGCTGGCGAGGGCCCCGAGCCACTGGGTCAGCGGTGGTTTCGAGGCGAAGTGGCCATCCTGGTCCTGTTGCCACAGCCACGCGTCGTTCTCGATGATGTCGAGCTGATAACTGGCGAGCTTGACCTGGTCGCGACCGAGCAGGTCAGAGGGACCGGTGGCTCGCACCAGCAGGAAGCCGGCCCAGCACGCGATGGTGAGGATCAGGATGGTGCGGGTGGTCGTGATCGAGCGCGCCTTCGGCGCCGGCCCATCGTGCGATTCGATCATCGATCCGTGGTCCCATCTCCTTCTGGCGGTTCATCTTGTCGCAGTAGCCGAGGCAGGAACCAGGCCACCAGCACCGCGCCCACCGCAGCGGCAGCGAAGGATTCACCGGTCCACGCCTTGCCGAGAATCAGCGCACCGATGCCCAGGGTCAGCCCCCAGATCATCGCTAATCCCCCCAGCACCCCGCCGATCACCCACCAGCCCTCATGGGCGGCTGATTTCGCCTTCGCCAGCTTGCGCACCGGGCCCCACGCTCCGGTCGGTCGCACCTTTTCGTAGAAGGGCACCAGTTTTGTGGGGTCGGGGGCGGGTCTCAACAGGGTCACCAGCAGACTGACCAGCGTCGACAGCAGCACCACGATGACGATGCGACCCTCTGCCGTGATCTCTCCTTGCGGTGAATAGGGACCGAGGGTCCAGCCGTTGGTGGTGCCAAAGGTGATGAAGGTGGTGGTGACACTGGAGGTGATCATCGCCGAGATCTCACTCCAGGCAGTGATGCGCCACCACAGCCAGCGCAACAGGTAGATCGGCCCGACACCGCCGAGGAACGCCAAGAAGAAGGTGAACAGGTCGCTGATCGAATCGGAGACGGTCGCCAGCCACGCTCCCTCGAGCAGAATCACGACGCTGGCGATCCGCGCCACCGTGACATAGTGGCTCGCTTTACGCTTTCGGTCGATGAAGCGCCGGTGTAAATCGTTGACGTAGTAACTGGCGGCCAGATTGACATGAGTGTCGATGGTCGACATGAAGGCCGCCAACAGGCTGGCCACCACGATGCCGAGCAATCCAGCCGGCAAGAAGCGCACCATCATGACGACGTACGCTTTCTCCGAGTCGGTGCTGGCGATCTCTGCAGCGGCCTCGATCTCGTCTCCGACGCTGACCCTGGCCGTCGGCAGCACACCCGCCCACCCTTCGGGGGCGACGATCTGCACATCGCTGCGAACTCCAGCGCCATCCTCGATGGAGATCTGATCGAGATTTTCACTGATGGCGACGACGGTGCCGGCCACCGGACTGATGATAGGGTCGCCGTGAGGCACCACCAGCAGTGAAGCCAGCGCCACCGCGATCCACATCCAGGGGCGCAGGGCGTAGTTAGCGATGTTGTACCAGAGCGTGCCGACCGAGCCGTGAGCCGGTGACTTGCTGGCGGCGATCCTCTGCACGACGACGGTGCCGCCATCGATTCCCGAGGTCGCCCACCAGGAAACCCCGAGATACACCGCCACCGCCGCTACCGGCGTGGTCCAGAAGCTGATATCCAGCCAGGAGCCGCCTCCCGGAGAGGGCAAGAAGTCGAGAATCTGGCTGGATCCCCCGCCTTCCTCGGTCAGATGTTCGATGATCGCCTGTTGTCCCCCCACCGCGTCCCAGGTGATGAAGGCGAGCGCGATGGCACCGATCATGGCGAGGCAGAATTGCACCAGATCCGTCACGGCAACGCCCCAGAAGCCAGACAACAGCGAATAGGACATGCAGATGGCGCAGGCGATCCCCAGTGAGGTGACCTTGTTGATATCAAAGATCACATCGCTGATCTTGGCGGCGGCCAGTAGTACCCAGCAAAGGACGATCGGATTGGTCAGGAAGGCGTGGAAGAAGCCGAGGGTCCCCCTCAGAACCGTGGCTTCTTTTCCACCGTAGCGCAACTCGGCGAACTCCGCTTGGGTCATCACTCCCAGTCGCCGCCAGTAGCGTGAAAAGAGGAAAACGGTCAGCATCCCCCCCACTGCGAAGCACCACCACAGCCAGTTTTGCCAGATTCCTTTGTCTCGCACCCAGCCAGTAATCACCAGCGGGGTGTCGGCGGCAAAGGTCGTGGCGACCATCGAGGTTCCCACCACCCACCACGGTAGTTTTCTGCCAGCGAGGAAGAAGGAATCGACATCTGCGCCGGCGCGCTGGCGTAGATAAAAGCCGACGCTGATGGCGAACGCGAGGTAGATCGCCAGCACGGCGATGTCGATGGTTTCAAGTTGCATGGCGAGATCCTACACCCAGATGACTTTTTTGGGATGGGCTTGCTTCCCACTTCGTTTGGATGCAGTGTGCAAAATCGTGGGGGGAAGACCGGGAATGTCCGAGCCATTCTGGTCTAGTTCGGTGTGACCACGGCACGATGAGTCGAGGTCACACCGGATAGGCTGGTCTCGGACTGCCCACGGCGATTATTCAGCGATTATTCAGCGATGAATTCAGGGTTCACGTTGGGTTGGCACCGTGTTGCGTTGGCACCGTGTTGGCACCGTGTTGCGTTGGCACCGTGTTGGCACCGTGTTGGCACCGTGTTGGCACCGTGTTGGCCCTGCGATGGTGCATGTGCGCCGCACTTTTGTTTTCAATTTCATCCTTCACTCGGGGATCACCGCAACGATCGGCTGCGTGGCCACCCAGGCCACCCCGCTCGCCCCGCTTGCCCCGCTTGCCCCGCTT
>Ga0302139_10000290_pt1 | contig 22521 bp, 17 predicted proteins | sample CBN3_331_MG_FD_203104 | JGI IMG/M metagenome (GOLD analysis project Ga0302139, IMG submission 203104) | Marine microbial communities from Western Arctic Ocean, Canada - CBN3_33.1 | ecosystem: Environmental > Aquatic > Marine > Oceanic | place: Canada: Western Arctic Ocean | collected 2017-09-15 | reverse complement strand
GAATCCAAAACTAACAACTTGCCCGAGCGTCCACCAGTGGAATCTCCCCCAGTCCCGGTCGGCCGTTGCCTTTGGCGTTCGTCAGCAGGCTGCTAGTATCGGGTTCGTGGCCGATTTGGCCCGGTTGAGTGAGGCTTGTGTCCGCTTTGCCGATGTGCCGGTAGGAGACCGGAAATATTTGGATGGAAACTGGGAGTGGTTATGACGACGACTGATCAGACTGCGACGAATATCACCTGGCACGAGAGTCGAGTCGAACGGTCGGCTCGTGAGATATTATCGGGTCATCGCGGCGTGGTGGTGTGGTTCACCGGTTTGAGTGCATCGGGCAAGAGCACGGTGGCCAACGAGGTGGATCATCTTTTGCACGCGCAGGGCAAGAGCACGTATGTGTTGGACGGGGACAATGTTCGGCACGGCTTGAACAAGAACCTGGGTTTCAGTGCCGAGGACCGGGCCGAGAACATCCGGCGGATCGGTGAGGTGGCCAAGTTGTTTGTGGATTCCGGTACGATTGCGCTGACCGCGTTTATTTCGCCGTACTCGGCCGATCGGGATCAGGTGCGTGAGTTGATGGGTGAACGTGAGTTCATTGAGGTGTATGTGAACGCATCGTTGGCGACGTGTGAGGATCGGGATCCCAAGGGTCTGTACGCGAAGGCTCGTGCGGGTGAGATCAAGGGTTTCACGGGGATCGACGACCCGTACGAGGCTCCTGAGTCGGCCGAGCTGGTGTTGGATGCGGACACGAAGGGGATCGAGGAGTTGGCGGTCGAGGTCGTCGAGTTCCTCGAAGCCAACGCGTACCTGACTCTCTAACCAAGCTCTCTGGGACTGGGGGGCTCAGCGCCCCCTGGTGTCGGGGCGGGGGTGCCATCCCGGCACCCCGTTGGGCCCCCCCTGCCCCTCGCGGGCTCCCCCTGTGCGCTCCGCGGCCTCTCTGCCTTCCGCGACAATTTCTTTTTTTTTCCGTTTCTCCAGAATTGGTGCTTGCGTTTTCGCCTCCATGGGTGTCAAGTAGTACACAACTGTACTCATAACATCCAACCCAGCAACAGGACACTTCGACCGCCGGCCAATGAAACCGGTAACGAAAACAGGCAGCGAACGAACTCCAAACAAACTTCAACCAAACAGGCGACCCGGCTGCGGTGTGCACCGACTCGCTCGTTGATGCTGCCGTCGGCGGCACGGTGTGAGGCGAGTCGGACGATGGTTTTTTTTGCGAGAAAAGGAATGACGCATGAACCAGATCACACGCGGATGGGGACAATCAAGAGTGAATTCGGGCAGTCGAAGGAGTCGGTTGACCCGGCATCCTCGGAGCCGTTGGCGGATTCGAAGTCAGAGTCGATTGCCGGGGATGATGTTGGCGAGTCTGGGTCTGGGGATCCTGGGGACGATGTTGATGTGGTCGGCGGTCTCGACGGCTCACGGCGCGAGTGGTCCGAGTGGGCCGAATGGGCCGAGTGGGGTTTTGGATTCCCGGGTGGCGACGTTCGGGAGCAGTTTTCCGAGTCGTCGGTCTTCGACTTTGGCTTCGACGGAGATTTCGGCTGTACCCGTCCTGCGGGTCTCGACGGATTCTGGGACTCGGACGGCAACCCGGCCCATAACGCGGTCGACAAAACGGATGGCATTGCGTCCGAACAACCGATTGTCGGGTCGAAAGCTGAGCGAGACGATAGCGGTGACGATTCTGCCGATACAGTCACGTCAGGCGAAGCAGGCGAAGCAGGCGAATCGCCCGACCAAGTCGGCGGTCGGGCAGGACCGGGGTCAGGCGAGCGAGTCGTCGAAGGTCCGGGGTCGATTACCGAGGTACTTTGGCAAGGTGGGAGTGAGTGTGAATCAGAAGAGACGCGTTTACTCGATCCAGGCCATATATCGCGAGCGGTTGGCGACGTTGACACGCCAGGTTGAAGCACTGAAGGCGCAGGAGCGTCAGGAGGTGCTTGAGGTATTGACGGTGTTGCAGAAGCAGCGGTTGTCGGAATTGATCCGGATGGCCGACGCGGCCCGAGCGGCTCGATTGCGGGCGAAGCAGTCGGCTCGGCCCGGTGGTTCCAGTGGACCTGTTGGGCCTGGTGAATCAGTCGAGCCGAGTCGATCTGGCGAGGCTGGCCAGCCGAGGAGTGCTCGACCGAAAAGTGCTCGACCGAAAAGTGCTCGACCGAAAAGTGCTCGACCGAAAAGTGCTCGGCGATCGAGTGCTTTGACGGGAGGTGGCCGCCAGCGTTGAGCGGTTCGGGTTGAGTGATTCGAGTTGGAAGGAACCCATGGCATCACCGGCGTCCGCGTCCTGTGACCGGCCTTTGTGCCTCCCCTGCCCCGGGAAACGGGCGTCGGTGGTGTCGGGAATCCTGTGCAGGAGGAAGGGAGAGACAGGAGGGATAAGAGCGTGGAGAGGAGACAGTTGAGGCCGAGGTGAGCGGTGGCCTGGTGATCGTCGGGCATGACGCGGGCGATCGCTTGGTGCCGGGGACATGGAAGGATGCTCGGACACCGCAGCCGCACCACCGGTTCGAAGGTCTCTCTGACGAGGTTGGCTGGATGGAATGGATCCATCGGTCGTTCGACAGAGAGGGCTTCGGCCGGTGGTGTGTCTTTTGTTGTGGTGCAGGTTACTCGGGTTTCGGGTTCGGTGCCGAGTCGAGTTCCGGGTGGCGGCACTCGCGGTAGACGAAGCCTCCGTCGACTCGCAGGATTGTCCCGGTGACATAATCCGAGTCGTCGGAGCTGAGGAAGGCGGCCGCCTTGCCGATATCGGTTGGAGTGCCCAGTCGGCCCCAGGGCAAACCGGCCGCTTCGGCTGCGATCCGATCTGTTCCAAACGTTTCGTGTTCGCCCGGCGTGTCGATCCAGCCGGGTTCGATGGCGTTGACGTTGATGCGATGGTCGAACAGTTCGACGGCGATGGTTCGCATCATGTGATTCAGCCCACTCTTGGCGGCTCCGTAGGCCACGCAGTGTGCGAAAGGCCGGTCGGCCTGGACACTGGAAATGAACACGATCTTGCCACCTTCGCCTCGTTCAACCATATGCCGGGCCGTGAGTTGGCTGACATGAAATCCAGCTAGCAGCGTACCGTGGAGCGTCTGTTCGAACAGTTCTGGCGGGTAATCGAGAAACGAGCAGCGATCACTGAATGCCACGTTACTGACCAAGATGTCGATCCGGCCGGCCTTGGCGATGGCATCCGAGACCATCTGTTCGCAGCCGGTTCTTTGAAAGGCATCGGCTTCGACCGGGAGGCAGCGACGGCCGAGAGCTTGGATTTCCTGGACAGTTGTGGCCAGGTCCGGGCTACCGGGTCGATCGTTGACGATCAGGTCGGCACCACGAGCGGCCAGTTGAAGTGCACACCCCTTACCGATGCCTCGACCGGCACCGGTCACCAACGCCCACTTGTCGCTGAGATCCATTGTTGTGTCTCCTGTGATGTGCCAAGCGTCGTGCCGTCGAGATCCGCCGTTTCGCTCGGGATGCCAGTTCCGCTTGGGATGCCAGGTGGACTTGGCATGCCCACTGCGGATCAGTCGATCGCGAGTGGCAGCGGGTGTGATGTCAGCCGTTGGACTCCGTCAGCCGTGACACGATAGTTTTGTTCGAGTCGGATGCCGGCCTTCAGTTCGGGTCCGTAGAGTCCGGGTTCGGCGGTGAACACGTCGCCTTCTTCGAACCGGTCGTCCCAGTTGGGGTTCAGGTGTGGTCCTTCGTGGGGGAACAGACCGATTGCGTGTCCGAGGTGGTGAGCGAAGGCTCCGGGTCGGTATTCGTCGAGCATTTCCTGGGCGGTTTCGAAAAGACTTCGGCAGCTGGTTCCCGGTTGGACCGTATCTTCGACCATGTCGAGTACACCGACAATCGTCTGCCATGCCTGTAGTTGCGGATCGGTTGGTTTTCGGTCGACCGAGAGGGTGCGGCAGTTGTCGGCGAAGTATCCTCGGTAGGCAGGCCCAAGATCCAGCACGAACAACTCGCCAGCCTGGGCCTTTCGAGGCCTGGGCGGTCCACCGGGCGCATTGGCGCGGTAGTCGTTTCCGAGTGCTGTCAGTGGTTCGCCAGCGACTTCGACAGCCGCCGCGTGCAGTTGGTTGTAGACTTCGATTTCGGTGATTCCCGGCTCGATGATTTCACGTGCGCGTTCGTACATCGCTTCGGTGCATTGGATCGCTCGGCCGATCAGCTTCAGTTCATCGGGGTCTTTGTTTCGTCTGAGTTGCCAGAGATCGGGTTCGAGATCAACGAGTTCAGTTTGTTCGTCGAACAGTTGTCGGAAGTGTGGTCCGCAGTTGGAGAATTCGACTGCGACGCGTCGGGCTACGGGTCTGTCGCCGAGTGTTTCGGCGAGGGCTCGAGCGGATTCGTGCGGTTGTTCCTGGCGGAGTGTCGAGTGCCACTGAGCCTGGAATGTGACGATGCGATCTGCAGCCACGTCATCGGGGGCCTGGTTGGGTGCGGCGAGGGTGCAGTAGCCATCGGCCTCGAGAATGGCTGCTGAGCGGAGCAGGACGTGCTGGGAGCGGAATCCGGTCAGATACTGCACGTGTTCGGGTTGAACGAGGACGGCTCGTCCGACGTCATTTCGAGCGAGGACATCGCAGAGTCGTTTTTGTCGTTCTCGGCAGAGTGCCGGTTCGAGTGTCGGGCCGGTTGCGCCGTCGGTCACAGCAGTTCCTTGATCAGGTCTCGCCGTTCGAGCAGGTGTCGGGGTCGGCCACTGAAGTCGTTGAAAGTGATTCCCGGATCGATACCGAGGTGGCGATAGATCATGGCGAGAACATTTTCCGGGCGATAGGCATTGGCGGCTGGCACTTCGCCTCGGGAATTCGATTTCCCGAGCACGCCAGTCTGCAATCCTCCTCCTGCCAGCATCACGCTCATCACAGATCCCCAATGATCTCGTCCGGCGTTCTTGTTGATCCGAGGCGTCCGTCCGAACTCGCCCATCGCGACGACCAGCACATCGTCGTCCATGCCTCGGTCGTAGAGGTCGCTGATGAGAGCGGCGGTACCCTGATCGTAGCTGGGAGCTTTTTGTTTCAGTCGGTCGGCGATCTTGTTGTGATCGTCCCAACCGGTGACTCGAACCGTCACACAGGTGACTCCATGCTCGACGAGTCGCCGAGCCAGCAGCAGGCTTTGTCCGTTGGTCGTGCGGCCGTAAGCATTGCGGACCGTATCGGGTTCGGCATCGATGTCGAACGCCGTTCGTGCGGCGTCGCCGGTGATGAGGTCGAACGCCTGGTAGGTAAAGTCGTCGACGGCGGTGGAGGCACCTTGGAGATCGGCGAGTCGGCGTTGAGCGTCGAGTGCTCTGAGCAGGCTCTTTCGATCACCGAGTCGGTTGAGGTTGAGTGCTTTATTGAGGGCGAGGTTTTGGACCTTGAAGCCAGTCTTGGACGGATCGGTGACGGTTTCGAACGGATTGTAACTTTTGCCCAGATGAGCCGGTCCTCCATTGCGCATGGTGCGTGGGACGGCGACATAGGGAGGCAGGGTTGCCGTGTTGGCTCCTCGCAGTTTGGCCACAACACAGCCAAATGCGGGCATCTGGTTGACTCCACCCTTGGGGCCTTGCTTGTAGTACCCCGTTTGAGTCAGGTGACTCGACGGATCGTGGCTGTTGCTGGGGTGGTGAATCGAGCGGATGACGGCCAGTTTGTCGGCGATGCGGGCTTGAGCCGGCATCCATTCACTGAAGAGGGTCCCTGGCAGGCTGGTCTGTGCGACGCCAAAGGAGCCTCGATACTCCTTCGGCGCGTTCGGTTTGGGGTCGTAAGTTTCGAATTGGGTCGGTCCACCGGCGAGTTCGATGAAGATGACCGACGTGGTTTTGGGTGCTTGGGTTGACGGTGATACTTCGTCGGCCTGGGCGGCTCGGTTGCGGAGGATCTGGTCGAGTTGGAGGCCGGTGCCGAGCGAGGTGGCGATGGCGAGCGAACCGACTTGCAGAGCGTTGCGTCGGTTGATTCCATCACAGAACTGTGCCGAGTCTCCATGTAAGTTCAACATGCGTTTGTCCTATGTGGTCGAGGCATCCAGGGGCGGTTGCCGTGGTGTTTGCCAGGGGATGGCGATGGGGGGCAGTGTGTGGTGTGAGGATTGTGAGTTGATGTCAGGCGAGGATATCGTGGACGATTTCGCCGTGAATGTCGGTCAAGCGAAAGTCTCGGCCCGAGTATTTGTAGGTGAGTTGCAGGTGATCGAGTCCGAGCAGGTGGAGCATGGTGGCGTGGAGGTCGTGGAAGTGAACTTTATTTTCGACGGAATAGTACCCGTATTCGTCTGTGGCGCCATGGCTGATGCCCGGCTTGATGCCACCTCCGGCCAAGAACATCGTCAGTGCATGCGGGTTGTGGTCACGTCCATCGTTCCCTTGAGCGACGGGTGTCCGGCCGAATTCTCCGCCCCAGAGCACGAGAGTATCATGGAGGAGTCCTCGTTGTTTGAGGTCACTGATCAGTCCGTAGATCGGTTGGTCGACTTCCATGGCGTTGCGTGCCAGCGATTTCCTGAGTCCTCCGTGCTGGTCCCACTTGTAGCTGTGCGAGACCTGCACGAACCGAACGCCTCGTTCTGAGAACCGTCTGGCCATCAGGCACTGTCGCCCAAAGTCCTTGGTGGCGGGGTTGTCGAGCCCATACTGTTTGTGAATGTGTTTGGGTTCGTCGCTGATGTCCTGCAGTTGCGGTGCCTCGTTTTGCATGCGAAAGGCGAGTTCGAACGAGGCGATGCGGCTTTCCAGGTCCGAGTCGGGTCCGGTTTGCTGGAAACGATTTCGGTTGATGGTATTGAGCAGGTCGAGTTCGATGCGTTGCAGCTCGCGGCGGCGGACAATGGATTTTCCTCCGATGAACGGGAATCGAGCCCGATCGGCCGAGGTGGACGCATCGCCCATCGGCGTGCCCTGGTAGACGGCGGGCAGGAATGCGGAGCTCCAGTTGTTGACTCCACCATGAGTCAGGCTGGGGCAGATCGTGATGTAGCCGGGCAGGTTCTGGTTTTCGGTGCCCAGTCCATAGTTGACCCACGATCCCATGCTGGGCCGAATGAAGGTATCGCTACCGGTGTGCAGTTCCAGCAGTGCGCCTCCGTGTCTGGAATTGGACCCGTGCATGGACTTGATGAAGCAGAGGTCGTCGGTGATTTCGGCGATACGAGGAAAGACCGAGCTGACCCACGCTCCGCTCTGGCCATGCTGCCGAAATTTCCAGGGCGATCCGAGCAGGTTTCCGGTGGCTGCGGAGACGATTCTCGGTTTGGGGAACGGCAGCGGTTTGCCGTGGTCTTTGGTGAGTTGCGGCTTGTGGTCGAAGGTGTCGACGTGAGAGGGTCCGCCGTGCATGAATAGGAAAATGACTCGCTTGGCCTTGGCGGGGAAATGAGGCTTTTGAGGGGTGAGCGAGTTGCCGGGCCGCGACGGGGCGTCGGCGGCCGCCTGTCGGGCCATCAGGTCGGCGAGTGCCAGCATGCCGAAGCCGGTTGCTGAGGTGGACAGCATGTCTCGGCGGCTGGTGACCGGAGTGAACTGGTTGCAGTGATGTGGTGTGGTATTCATTCGACGTATACAAACTCGGTACTGGCCAACAAGACACGGCAGAGGGCTCGCCAGGCTCGAATTTCCGATGAGACCTGTTCGGTTGTTTTTTTATTGGTGTGGCTGCTGTGATCATCGAGCAGTGCGGCGGCGTTGCGGTAGTCTGAGAGGAATCTGGAAGCCAACTGGGTTTCGTCGTTTCGGGGCAATCGCCCCAGCAGTGACTGGTAGAGCGACGTGAGCCGAGTGGATTGTTCAGGCGAGTGGTCGAGAATACGTTTTGCGATGGCGTTGGACTGCTTGTCGACGAGCAGTCCGTTCATCAGGAACAGGGCTTGCGGTGCGATGGTCGTGGTGACGCGGTCGCCGCTGGGCAGTGTGGGATTGGCAAAATCGAATGCTTGAAAGATCTCGAGCAAGGCGCTTCGGACGACCGGTTGGTAGATGCTACGTCGCGAGTTGTCGTAGACGTCGCTGTTCATGTTGTGGCCGGTGCCGGTGACGTAGGCTCGATTCTTGACTGTCATCAGTGTGCCGCCGAATCGCCGATCGAGGCCTTGGCCGACCATCAGCAGTGCATCGCGAAGTTCTTCGGCCGAGAGTCGACGACGGTCCATCCGCCACAGCAGTCGGTTCTCGGGATCGGCTGTGGCAGCGCGGGCATGGAACCGGGTGCTTTGTCCGTAGGTTGCCGAGAGCATGATGGCGCGGTGCAGCGACTTGATCGACCAGTCGTGGCGAATGAGTTCGTTGGCGAGCCAATCGATCAGTCCAGGGTGAGTGGGTTGATCTCCGAGTCGGCCGAAGTTGTCGGTCGAGCGGACCAGTCCGTTACCGAAGTGCCAGCGCCAGATGCGGTTGACGATGACACGTGGCACGAGTGGGTTGTCGGATCGAGTCATCCAGCGTGCCAGTTCGAGGCGTCCGCTGGACGTCTTGGGGAGTGGTGCCTGGCGTGACCCGGCAAGGATCTTGAGAAATCCGCGTGGCGCGTCTGCGCCGAGGCTGAGATAACTGCCTCGGATGTGGACCTTGAGATCTTCGATCGACCCATCGGCGACGGCCATCGCCAGGGGGAGAGTTGGGATGGACTTCGCGAGTTTGGAGAGTTGTTGTTTTTGTTTCTTGATGTTCGTGACGGTGGAGGGATTGAAGGACGGGTCGAGTTTGTCGTCGGCTTGGAACGGGCCGGTTTTGGCGTAGATGAGTTTGTGAATCGATTCGAGTTCGGCGTCTTCGAATTTGGCGGGTTGTGTTGTGTGGAGCGTTGCAACTTCGTGGAACAGTTTGGAGTAACCGCGGGTAAGTACCTGAAGGGGCTTGCCGATGAGCGGCGTAATGCGTGGCCCGGCCTGAGGTGTGGTCTGGGATTTGGTTGGAAGAGCGATGGCGTGATGCCAGGCTGCGAGTGGCGAGTTGTTTTGGTTCCGGGTTGATTCGAGGTGCGTGAGCCACTGCTGGAGCAGTTGTGGATTGAGGTTCTTGCGATCTTTGACGTTTTGGGCGAGTCGGTTGAGTTCGGCGGCTTGTGAGTCGGGTGATTTGTGGGTTGGCGCGATGAGGAGTTTGTCGATGTGAGGGAATGGGCCGGCGCAGTCGACTCGGATGGTGTTCTTCCCGGCCCGCAGTGTTGCGACGGCTTCGAGGAACCATTTCTGCGAATCGGGGTTCCAGCTTCCGGTGACATGTCCCAGTGCGGCGGTTTGGACGATGACTCCGTTGACCAGCAATCGGCAGTGTCGGCTCTCTGCTGCGGCCATCCGAAATTCGATCCGGTAGGTGCCTGCCTGTTTGACCGTCATGTCGTATTCGGCGACGTTGGGCAGTGTGCCAGCGTTGAGGATGACTCCGATCCCCTGCCCATACCCGGTCGTGTGTTTGGCCGCGTTGCCACGGTCGTAGGATTCGGCTTCGCGAATCTGTACGCCGTTTGTGGTGTTGGCTGCGGTGGTGCCACCGATTGGGGATCGAGTGTTGAGTTGTCGGGCGGCGATCCATTTCGAACTGGCGACCAGCAGGTAGTCGACGGTTCGTTTCCGGGCGGTGTTGACGATCGTGTTGCGAGCGGTTTGGCGGATGTGTTCGAGTGTTGTTCGGGCGGATGCGATTGCGGCTTCGTGTTGTTTCTGAGCGGCGACCGAGGCGTTATCGGCAAGTGGGACTTCGTTCCACTTGGCCACGACGTTGAAGTTTTCCATTGTCCGGGTGCTTTTGAAGATTCCGGCCAATGCGTAGTAATCGGAGGTAGGGATGGGGTCGAACTTGTGGTCGTGGCATCGAGCACAGCCAATAGTCAGTCCGAGGAACGTCCTGCCGATGGTGTCGATTTGTTCGTCGACGATGTCCATCTGCATTTTGCGAGGATCGTCTTCGGCGAGCATCTTGGCTCCGATTACCAGGAAGCCGGTGGCGACGATGCGTTTGAGTCGTGTCTGGGTCGTGGCATTGTCGGTGAGCAGATCGCCGGCGAGTTGTTCGCGGACGAACTGGTCGTAGGGCAGGTCCGAGTTGAAGGCATCGACGACGTAGTCTCGGTATCGAAACGCATTGGCGTAGCAGAGGTTTTCGTCGAGACCATTCGAGTCGGCATAGCGTGCGACATCGAGCCAGTGTCGGGCCCAGCGTTGTCCATAGGCGGGGCTGGCGAGCAGTCGGTCGACGAGTCGAGTTCGGGCGGCCGGCGAATGGTCGGCGAGGAAGTCGTCGATTTCTTCGGAGGTGGGTGGGAGTCCTGTGAGGTCGAACGTGACTCGGCGGAGCCAGGTTCGGGGAGACGCGGTGGGAGCGGGTTGGAGTTTGGCGTGTTCGAGTCGAGCGAGGACGAAGCGATCGATGGGGTTGGCGATCCAGTTTTCGGCCTGGACGTTCGGTTGTGTGGCCACGTCGAGTGGTTGGAAGGCCCAGAACCGTTTTTGGGCCGGGGTGAAGAGTGAGCGATTGGGTTTGCCCGTGGTGGAGTCGTTGCGTTTGGGTGTGGGCGAGGCTTTCTGGTTGGGCCATGGTGCACCGCGTCGGACCCAGTCGGTAAGGATGGCTCGGAGTGCGGTGGGCAGTTTCTGTTTGGGCGGCATCTTGAGTTCTTCGTTATGCCGGATGGCGCTGACCAGCAGGCTGGATTCCGGCTTGCCTGGCACGAGAGCCGGCCCGCGGAGTCCTCCGCTGAGCAGCCCGCCGAGTGAGTCCATGCTGAGTTTGCCGTCTGGGTCGTCGCCCGAGTGGCAATCGACGCAGTGGGCGACGAGCAGCGGGCGGACCTTTTTCTCGAAGAACTCGATGTCTTTGGCGGTGGGTGCTGCGGTGGGTGCTGCGGTGGGTGCTGCGGTGGGTGCTGCGGTGTTTGGGGTGTTGGAGATGAGTAGTAGGGTGGCGGCGACGAGGGTGGCGGTGATGGCTGGGCGGAGGGTGGTGTGTGTTGTGGTCATTGGGGGCAGATTATAGCACTAATGGGTATGGTGCGGGGACAGGGAGTCTCTGGCCTTTGGCTCGTTCTGAGCAAGTCTTTGGTGGCGAGGCGTGGTGCGATTTGGGACAGTGGCGTGACGATGTCAGATACAGCGACAGATGCCGAGGCGATTTACCCGGAGCTACCGGTTTCGATGATGGGGCGTGGGCCGGGTCGGTTGTTGCGGATGATGGGTCCGGGCTTGATCATTGCGTCGGTGACGATTGGCAGTGGCGAGTTGGTGATGGCATCACGAGGCGGCGCGTTGTTTTCGTACAGCATGCTGTGGTGTTTCTTCTACGGCGGGTTGTTCAAGGCGGTGCAGGTCTACACGGCGAGTCGTCATTTCACATTGACGGGCGAGCATCCTCTGGCGAGTTGGAAGTGTTTGCCGGGTCCACCGATGTGGTTTCCGATCCTGGTGGTATTGCCGGCGGTGGGGTTGATGCCGATCGCATTTTCGGCCATCCCGGAGACGTTGGCTGGTTACATCCATCGGCTGTCCGGTTTGCCGGTGAGCGGTTCGAACGTGGGTCCGTGGGAGTGGTTCGAGTTCGCGTCCAACGGCTGGGCGACTCTGGTTCTGCTGGTGTGCCTGATGTTGGCGATCGTATCGAGCTACGACATCGTCGAGCGAGCTTCGATCGTGGTATTGGGCACATTGGTCGTATTGGTTTCGACTGCCGTGGTGGTATTGGGCCCGGATCTTGGCGAGGCCATCTATGGGCTGTTGGTGCCTGTGGTGGGAGACTACCCGGAGTGGGTGCATACGACTCCCGAGTTGTCCGAGCGGTTTTCGGGTCGCAGTCCGTGGTTGGAGGTGTCGTTGTACCTGACGGCTGTGGGTGGTGGTGCGTACGACTACATCGGCTACATCGGGATGTCTCGAGAAAAGGGTTGGGGTCGGGCCGGATTGGGTGCGTTGTCTAGCGACGAGTTGCAGCTTGGGGTTGATGATCCGGTGATGTTGGAGCGGGCGAGGGCTTGGAGTCGTGTGCCTTTGGTGGACGCAGCCGGTTCGTTTGCCTGCGTGATCACGGTGACATTATTGTTTGCGATGCTCGGTGCGATGGTGCTGTATCCGGAGCATGCGATTCCGGTGGACCGCGAGTTGTTGATGCATCAGGAGCGTTTCGTAACGGCTTTGCATCCGGAGTTGAAGTGGGTGTTTCGTTGCGGGGTATTTCTGGCATTCATCGGCACACTGTACGGAGCCTTCGAGGTGTACCGTCACACGTGTGGTGAGGCCGGTCGGGTGTTGGTACCGCGGGTGACACGGAGACTGAACGGCCAGGGTTCGCGAGGCATCAAGATACTGGTGATGACCTACTGCACCGTCGGCGGGTTGACCTTAACCTGGTTGCCTCAGTCGGTGGCAGGCAACATTATCGAGCGGCTGACGGTTGGCAGTCTGATCAGTGGGGCAGCCACGTGTGGTTTGTGGTGTTTCGCGATGCTCTGGGTCGACCGATTCCGGATGCCTGAGGCGTTGCGAATGAGTTTGCGACTGAGGCTGGTGACGGCGGTCGCAGGGTTGGCGATGTCATTGTTGGGTGCGACGAGCATTTACAAGTACTTTGTGCCCTGAGGCCAGTTGTGCCGTACGGGCCAGTTCAGTTTCAGTGAGGAAGCCGGTCGATGAAGATTGTGGATTTCCAGTTGCACCGTTGTCGCATTCCATTGGATCGCCCGATCGGTGATTCCCAGGTCCTGTTCACCGAGCATTTCATGACGGTGCTCGAGTTGAAGTCGGACGACGGTCGCAGCGGGGTTGGTTTCGAGTTGCAGCAGGGGATGCCGATCGCGTCTCGGGACATCCTGGAGGCTCAGTACCGCTACAGCGGATGGCCATCGGTGGAGGGTCAGTCGCCGTTGGGGATGGCAATGCGGATTGGTCGACCACGCGGCGGCAACGTCGGCGCGAGTGTTCTGGGTTTGGCGACGGAGACGGCGATGTGGGACCTGGCGGCTCAGCAGGTCGAGTTGCCGTTGTACCGATTATTTGGAGGTGTCAACCCGCGGGTTGCGGCCTACGGCAGCACATTGGATTTCCATCTCGACGACGAAGCGTTTGGTTCGTGGATGGGTCATTTTAGCGAATTCGGCATGCGGGGCATCAAGATCAAGGTGGGGCATCCGGATGTCGAGTGGGACCTGAAGCGGTTGTCGATGGTGAAGGAAGTGTTGGGTGAGGACATCGACATCATGGTGGATGCGAACGAAGCGTGGTCGCCGAAGGAGGCGATATCGCGGATGAAGCGATACGACGACGAGGGGTTCGAGATATTCTGGATCGAGGATCCGATCAGTCGCGAGGACTATTCGGGTTACGCGATGCTGTCGTCCGAGATTTCGACGTCGCGGGTCAACACGGGCGAGTATTTGGGTTTCCACGGCAAGCGTCGGTTGCTGGAGAGTCGTGGAGTGGACGTGTTGAACATTCACGGCGAGTACCAGTCGTCACGAGCTGCGGCGTACCTGGCCGGTGATTACGGGATCCCGGTTTCACTGGGGAACACTTTGCTTGAGTTGGGAGTGCATTTGGCGGCAAGTTTGCCGGAGTGTTTGTACTTGGAGTTCAGCGATTTGGCGTGGAACCGGTTGGCGGTGGAACCGATTCGATTTGAGGATGGTTATGCGATTGCTCCGGATCGGCCCGGGCACGGTATCGTGTTAGACCGTGACGCGTTGGAGGAGTATTCGCAGCCGTAGTACGTACTGGGGACAGGCAGTCTCTCGTCTTCGGCTCGTTCTGAGCCAGTCCCTGGTGTGTGGTTCGTTCCGAGTCTGTCTACTGGTCGTTTTCTTCGAGAAGTTTTTCGTACTCGGCGACCAAGGGTTGGTAGGCGAAGTTGGCGAGTGTTGCGACGAGGCCTCGGTCACTTTGGTCCTGTGCCACATCGGCGATGCTGGTCATGGCGGTGTGGAGTTGATCCATGGCGTTTTCGAGTTGTTCGATGGCGGCGTCGTTATCTTTTGCCTGGCGTGCGGTGGCTGCGGCTCGCAGTGCTTTGACGGCTCCGAGGTAGGCCATGTTGAACTCGCTGCGTTTGGCGTAATAGAACAGCAGTTGTTTGCCTCCATTACGGTGAATCTCGGCACCCTGTACGCGGTAGAGTTCGATCATCCATTGGGTGTAGTGTTCGTTGACCTCGTCAAACCATTTGGCTGGCTCGCCGGGCCGGTTGTGTTTGAGCAGCATGCCAGGGACGGGGAATCCAAAGCCGATGGCATTCTTGTCGAGCTTGTCGGTTGCGTCTTCGAGGTGGTTCCAGCCAATCAGGAGTCGTTGGCTACCGGATCGATTGCCGAGGATGCCTTCCCAGAGTTCGTGGTGAGCCGAGTCACGGGTGGTGTCGGGGTGCCAAGCGGCTCGGGAGAGGAAGTGGACGGTGGAATCGAGTTCACCGGGGACCCAGTACCGTGTCGAGAATCCGTCCCATCCGAGTTTGCGGATGTCGTCGACCAGTGTGGCGATGTGTCGGGTGGTGGATTGGGCGAGGATGCCGACGTTGTCGTCGGCGAGGGTCAGGATCAGGCTGGCCTTGACCGTCTTGGCGGGGAACTCGGCAAGCAGCTGCCGGTTCTGGACAATTCGTCGAGCGGTGTAGTCGATGAAGTTCAGAGTTCCGGCGTTTCGGGGCAGGATTCGGTCGAGGATCGGGAACAGAGCGGGGTCAGGCTGCTGCACGACCAGTTCGACTCGGGATCCGTCGGGCTTGGTCAGCAGAGTTCCGTCGTCGAAGAGCCGGCAGAACAGTGCCATGCCGACAACGTTGCCACGGAGTGCAGCTTCCCCGCGATCGCCCGAGGCGATCAGGTTCCGATCCCGGGCTCTTGCGACGAGCCCTTTGAGGGAGTGTCCATTGAGGCTTTGGCGTTGATCGAGTTGTTTCCATGCGGTTTCGGCATGAGCGTTCCATTCGGGGAATTCCGGCACCGCGACATACAGGGCGTCGAGGCCGGGGTAGGTCTTGAGGTAGGCTTGGATGCGAGTGGAAATCAGAGCGACCAGGGTTTTGTCGTCGGGTGTGACGCTGGGTCCGGGTCCGATGGTGAGGTTGGCGAGTTGTCGAACCGGTGTGAACCCGGGGAGTGCGGTGCTGAATTCTTTGGGGAATTCCAGAACAGAGGTCGAAAGTCCCACAGTCATGCCCAGGTCGTGGGCGGTGTTGATGACTCCGGTGACGAGTGTTCGTCCGGCATCGAGTTTCTGTTTGTAGGTCGTGAGTCCGACGAAGTCGGGGTTTTGGAACACCTTGGCTCCGTCGAAAATGGCTCGGCCGGGTGTGTCTCCATCGACTTTCAGCGTGTATCCGAACCAGTGCAAAGCGGTCGACCTGCGGACGCCTTTGAACTGGTAATCCACGAATGGTTGCCAGGCGTAGACGGCGATGAGTATGCGATTGAATTTCATCTTGGCCAGTTGCCGGATGAAGGTCTTGTGGTCGGCCAGCGGCCACGATTCCGGTCCGATGGCGAAGTCGTTGATCGTGCGCCAGGTGCGGGTTCTGAGTTCGGGTTCTTCGACGACGTCGAGGTCGGGCAGTTCCAGGGGGCGTTGTGGCGGGAAGAAGTCGCGTCGGAAGGTGTATCGAGTTCCGAGTCGGTGTCCGAGTTCGCAGACGGCCCAGAACGTGGCCTTGGAGCTGTCGCCTCCGACGACGAGGATCCGGCGACCTGTGGCGGACTTGTGCAATCGGATGACGAAACCCTGGTCGGAGAGGCTGGGCCAGGGTTTACCGAGTCGTTGGATGGCCGGGTTGGTGGTGGGGTTGCCGATCAGGACAGCGAGGTTGTTTGTGGCGGGGAGAGTATTGGTGGAGAAATTGGTATCAACTCCGAAAAGTTGTTTCCACTGCCGTGCGAGTTCGCGTGCGGCGTCGCGTTCCAATGGTGAGGCCGCGTTACCGAGGACGACCGAGATGGATTCGGCGTGACTCGAGTCGGCGTTGGTCAGCAGCAGGACGAGACCGATGGCGAGTGTGTGCTGGAGTCGTTTGCGGGTCATATTGTGTGTCACTTTGTTGCGGTCGGCTGTTTGGCGAAGCAGTAGAGCGTATTGAGGGTTCGGACGTAGATTCGGTTTTCAGAGATTGCTGGTGTGGCCACGCAGCTTTCGCCCATGTCGTTCTTGGCCAGGTACTTGAGTTTGGGGCCTTGTTCGAGGACGACGACGAAGCCATTTTCTCCGGTGACGTAGATCTTGCCGTCGCCGTAGACGGGCGAGGCGTAGTAGTGTCCGAGGTTTCGGATTCGGCGTCGCGGCCAGAGTGTTGTGCCATCGGTGGCCGAGAAGGCAGCGGAGATGCCACCTTCCTTGACGACGAACAGTTGGTTGTTGACGACCAGTGGCGAGGCGATATTGGAGGCGGCCTTGGAGTTGAGGTTCCATGCGAGGTGTGTCTTGGTCACATCACCCCGGCCTCCGCCTCGGACCATCTGAATGATGTTGCCTCCGCCAACTCGGTTGGTCTTGGCCTGAAAGGCGTCGTTGATTTCGTCGTCGACCAGGAACCCATCCTTGTTGGCGTCTCCCTTGTCGAACTTGTCCCAGAAGACCTTTCCGAGTTCGGTCTTGTCGAGTTTTTTGTCCTGATTCGTGTCACGCCATTGCAGCAGTGCGAACTTCAGTGTGCGTGCGGTGTCACCGTAGCTTTGGACCGAGACGTAGATCTTGTCGTCGACGACGGCCGGTGTGGTCATGATGGTTCTGAGCAGCGAGTGGCAGCTCCATCGCACGGTCCCAGTCTTGGGATCGTAGCCTTTCAGCTTGCCGCTACCGGCCATGACGATATCGGTTTGTTTACCGGAGGTGACGACGACGGGGACGGCGTAGCCGCCGAGCATTTCGGGCCGTTTGGCGAGCCATGCCTGTTTTCCGGAGTACTTGTCGAGGGCGACGAGGTAGCTGTTGAGGTCATCGTCGAGGCAGAAGAAAAGTTTGTCGTCGTGGAGGATTGGTGAATTGGCGGCTCCCCAAGCGAGCAGGTAGAACGGCATGGGTGTCTTGTGGGTCCAGAGGTGTTTGCCGTTGCTGGCATCGATGCAGATCAGGCCGATGGTGCTGAAGTGGACGTAGACGCGTTCGCCGTCGGAGCAGGGAGTGGATGAGGCGTGCTGGTTGGGCCAGGTAATTTCGGGCAGATCGCCCGCTGGGAACGAGGTGTTCCAGAGGTCCTTGCCCGAGAGTGCATCGAAGGCAAAGACGGTGAATTGTTCGTCGCCTTTCTTGCCGGTGACGGCTGTTTCGATGCAGCGTCCGCCGGAGACGATTGGGCAGGCGACTCCTGTGCCGAGGTGTTTTTTCCAGGCAACGTTCTCGGTGGTCGAGAATCGGATGGGCAAGTTTTTGCTGTCGGTCGACACGCCGGTAGCATTGGGGCCTCGGAACTGATCCCAATCGCCAGCTGGTGCCGGTTGAGCGAGGATGAGGCTGGAGGTGATGGTCAGGAGCAGAGTCAGGCCGAGGCGTTGCATGTGTCGAGTCTCTGTCTCTGGTGCGTGAAGTGTGGTTCGGAGCGAGTCGAGTGGTCGTGTTGTTCAGGAGTGACCATACCCGGATGCGACACTTGGCTTCAACCGGTATCGGTGTCGGTTTTGGGTGTTCGGGTGCGATGTGGCGTTTTTTTGGATTCATCTAGTGACAATATGAATCCTCCGGACATATAATCGGAACTTGGTGTGGTTGCGTGGGAAGGCGTCTGTTTTGGAGACTACGGCTGCTGACTCGTTGGGGCGAACCGGTGCCACAGAGACATCCGTGCATTTACCCATTTACCCGATATTCTGAGGAGAACAAACAAGATGGCTCGTAAACTGCTGATTGCTGCGTCGTTGTGCGTGGCTGTGCTGTTGACCTACCAGGTGAACAACGCTGCCGACACGACCAAGGTGAACCTCAAGGGCGTCAACTGTTTCTTGAAGACGACCAAGGACGGCAAGCCGATCGCCGTGAAGGCGTCGTTGGCCGTGGATTACAAGGGTGCGAAGGTCTACTTCTGCTGTGGTGGCTGTAAGGGCAAGTTCGCGAAAGACGCGAAGTGCCGCGCGGCCAACGCTCACAAGGCGAACCATCAGTTGGCCGCGACTGGCCAGGCCAAGCTCACCAAGTGCGTGTTTTCGGGCCGTAAATTGAACCCGGATACCAAGATCAAGGTCAACGGCGTGACCATTTCCTTTTGCTGCAACATGTGCAAGGGCAAGGTCTTGAAGGCCAAGGACCAGGTGGCGTGTGCCTTCAACGACAAGGCGTTTGCCAAGGGTTACGTTGTAACCAAGTAGCGTCTGTCGTTGCGACGACATAGCGTTTCCAGCGGGGCACTTCTCCACAAGGGGGGGTGCCTCGTTTTTTGTTTGCGTTTTGAGCCTGTCCCGGCTCCAACTTCCCGTTCAGCGTTGACCCATCGTCCTGGCGGCCAAGTCGCCGTACAAGTGATAGTCCCCACCGACCGGGTGGATGCTCTGCACGTCGGCCAAGAACTTCTGAAGCATGTCCAACGGGGTACACATCAGCAACTTGCTGCCGCCACGATTGCCAGCATGCGTCACCACGCCCACCAGATTGCCATCCTGAAAGACGCCCGTCCCGCTGTCAGCGGGGGGGGGGGCTTAGGTGCAGGGTTTGTTGTTTTGGCCGGGGGCGACGGTGATGGTTCGTTTGCGTTCGTCGATGCGGGTCACTTTGCCGAAGGTGATGCCGTCGACGATGGATTGGATCGAACGGGTCGTTGTCAGGATCACCGTGGTGGCGTCGTTGCTTGCGGTGAAGTCGGGGACGTCCTTGGTTTGCGTCAGAGTTCGCAGGGCGGCGATGTGGTCGCGACGTTCCTTTTCGTCCATCGCCCCCTGAAGCACGACCGTGATCGTGGTCACCAGGTTCGACGGCCGAGGTTCGTTGCTGTTCGATGCAGCCAACAGCGGGATCAGAGCCAGTTGGGCATCGGCAAGAGCCTTGTTGAACGATTCGATATTGTCGGACTTCTCGAGTGATGCCGCGGCCGCATCCAGAGCGTTCAAAACGTCCAACCATTTCTTGCCCGATTCGTCCGTTGCAGACTTCGGCATCCTCTGAAGGGCCGCTCGCCCCAATCTCAACGCTTCATCGAGGTCTGCTGCCAATTCCGATGGGAACCACTGCCCGTCGATCACCACGAACTGGCTGGGTGGCAGCGGCTTGTCGGCGGTGCCGCCGGCACCAATCTGCAGTCGTGCCGAGTCGCCGGTTCGCTCGAGCACGCTGATCGACGACGATGCGAGGCTACTGAGCGGATCGGCCGGGTCGGTAGCTGAGAGCGAGCGGAGTTGTTCGAGGAACTTGCTGCCGGTGCCCGAGAAGAAAACGCTTCCGTCGAACGACTTGAGTGTCTTGACCTCCTTCAATTCGCTGGTCAACAGCGTGTCGAAGAGACCGAGCAAGGCGGGCCAGTTTTCGTCGAGCTGTTTCTGGTCGATCGCTCGAAGTTCCAGGCCCGGGTTGTTGATCAACAGGTCCTTCTTGTTGCGAGCCACGTCGGCAATTCGCTTGAAGGAAACGAACGTGCGGTCCCAGACCTTGGCATCGACCCGGCCGGCGAAGTCCTGCACCAGCTGGTTGATGTCCTTCTGATACCGTGACGGCAAGAACGACCAGATCGCCTGCCCGTTGCCGTCGCGAATCCCCTCGAGCACATTGCGAACCGCTTGGTCGGGTTCGCCTGGATCGACGTCTTTCGGAGTCGGCTTCGGGTCGGCCGTCGCGACGGTTGTCGTCGATGTTGGAGTACCCGGGCCGGTGGATTGGTTGGGATCGGTCTCATCGGCACCGCAACCGGTGAGGTTCATGGCGGTTACGCCAGCCAGGATCAGCAGCAGTTCCGCCCGTTTCATGACATCGTCCTCGCTGCAGTTGCACTCGGTCTTGATCGGTCCACGTGTGGTGGTTGCCTTGCCGAGGCCATCCTAACAGCCTGTTGAAGAACGCCAAGAGCAGAGTGGGGAGCGGGTTGTGTGGTTGTTGAGTCGAAGGCCGCCGGTTGAAAGGACGTCGGATCCTCTTTAGAGTGGGTAATACTGGGGCGAAAACATAATCAGTTTCTCTTATGTGTCCGGTTCCCAGGCCGGGTGGACTGTGGGATGCATTTACGAAACGTGGAGTTGTTCTGCGAGGTGGTATCGCGGAGCAGTTTTTCGAAGGCGGCCGAGGCTCACCGGGTGTCTCAATCGGCTGCGAGCCAGGCGGTTCAGACGCTCGAGGATCGTTTGGGTACAGTGCTGATCAATCGATCGCAGCGTCCCTTGTCTTTGACTCCAGCCGGCCAGATCTACTACGACGGTTGCCGCCGGATGTTGGAGACGTTTCGCGAGGTTGAGGAGCGGGTATTTTCGATCAGCGACCGGGTGACGGGTCGTTTGCGAGTGGCTGCGATTTATTCGGTCGGATTACTCGAGATGTTCGAGTTGGTATTGGGATACCGCGAGTCGTATCCGGATGTGTCGTTGACGTTGGATTATCTTCATCCCGAGGAGGTTGCTCATCGGGTGTTATCGGGCGGAGCCGATCTGGGCATCGTGTCATTTCCTCGGGGCGGCGGCGACTTCACTGTGATCCCGTGGCTGGAGCAGTCGATGTCGATTGTAGTACCTCCCGGTCATCGACTGGCGTCACGCAACGGTTCCAGTTCTTCGGCTTCACCCTCTTTGATATCCGGCGAGTCATTTGTGGGTTTTTGCAGTGATTTACGAGTTCGTCGTCGGATCGACCGTTGGTTGAAGTCAGCTGGGGTGTCGGTGGACGTGGTGCACGAATTCGACAATTGCGAGCACATCAAGCGAGCTGTGGAGGCCGGTTCGGGTGTGGCGATTCTTCCCGAGCCGACGTTGCAGCGTGAGTTGTCTCAGGGCACGCTGGTCTCGATATCGCCGGAGTGCCCGGACTGGAAGCGACCGTTGGGTTTCATTCATCGCCGCAATCGTCAGTTGACGGCAGCGGCCGAGCGGTTCATTGAGAGGTTGTTAGAGGTGAATGATGGGAACTAACCGCCAGCCGGACCAAACTTCATCACCGGAGTTGGTATTTCGCAACGGTCGTCCGGGGAAGTACGGTTTGTACGACCCGGCCAACGAGCACGACAGTTGCGGCGTGGGTTTTGTGGCTCACATCAAGGGCCAGCGATCTCGTCAGATCGTCGACGATTCGCTGCACATGCTCGACCACATGACTCACCGCGGAGCCTGCGGTTGCGAGTCGAACACGGGCGACGGGGCTGGCATTCTGACCGCCCTGCCCTACGAGTTTCTGGAGCGGGTTGCGACGAGTGACGCGGGCATCACTTTGCCCGAGATTGGTTCATACGGTGTGGGCCTGGTGTTTTTGCCTCGCGACGAGTCCGAGCGAGCCGTCTGCAAGCGTGCGGTGAACCGGGTGGTCGAGGAGGAGGGCCAGGTGCTGTTGGGTTGGCGTGATGTGCCGGTGGATCCAGACGGAGCCGACATTGGCCCGTCGGCTCGTGCTGCCGAACCGGTCATGGAGATGTTGTTTGTTGGTGCCGCAGCGGGGTTGGACCAGGCCGATTTGGAACGCAAGTTATTTGTGATCCGCAAGCGGGCGAGTCACGAGTTGCGAGGCAGTGACTTGCACGAGGCATTGGTCTTTTACATCTGTTCACTCTCGACCAAGGTGCTGATCTACAAGGGCATGCTGACTTCCGAGCAGGTGCCGAGGTATTTCGTCGACCTGGGTGCTTCGGACTACACGAGTCACCTGGCGATGGTGCATTCACGGTTTTCGACGAACACATTCCCGAGTTGGGATCGTGCTCAGCCGAACCGGTTCATGAGTCACAACGGCGAGATCAACACGTTGCGTGGCAACGCCAACTGGCTGAATACTCGGCAAGGGGCATTCTCGAGCGAACTTTTCGGCGAGGATCTTTCGAGGCTGTTCCCGATCATCGAGCCGGAGTGTTCCGATTCGGGAAATTACGACAACGCATTGGAGTTTCTGTATCACTCGGGCCGGAGTTTGCCCGAGGCGGTGATGATGATGATCCCCGAGGCGTGGCAGAACCATCATTCGATGTCGCCCGAGAAGCGGGCTTTTTACGAGTACCATTCGGCATTGCAGGAGCCGTGGGACGGTCCGGCTTCGATTTCGTTCACCGACGGCCAGTACATTGGTGCCGTGCTCGACCGCAACGGCCTGCGTCCCAGCCGCTTCTATGTGACTCATGACGACCGTGTGATCATGGCCAGCGAGGTGGGAGTGCTGGAGGTTGATCCATCGAACGTCCGTCAGAAGGGTCGTTTGCAGCCGGGCAAGATGTTCCTGGTCGATTTCGAACAGGGTCGGATCATCACTGACGAGGAGGTCAAGCGCGACGTTTCGACGCGGCGGCCTTACGGTGAGTGGCTGTTGAACCAGCGTGTTCAATTGAGCGAACTGTCCCCGGGCGACGCGCCTGAGGCTTACGAGTCGGACGAGTTGATCAGTCGGCTGAGGGCATTTGGATACACGAGTGAGACGTTGCAGTTCATGCTGCTCCCGCTGCTGGCTCAG